>JAEIGA010005449.1_pt1 | contig 19441 bp, 16 predicted proteins | sample 9270691 | NCBI WGS metagenome assembly JAEIGA01 (sample SAMN17057246, study PRJNA624740) | gut metagenome | biome: biome; isolation source: fecal sample | host: Bos grunniens | place: China: Xizang | collected 2019 | reverse complement strand
GCCGCCTGTGCAGGTGCCGGACGTTCTCTCGGCTATGTGAACGCTCCCTCTCTCTTCCAGAGAGTCTGTGCGGAATGCGTGGAGCTGACTTCGGACATCTCCATCTATGAGACAAACCGGAATCTGCTGGTGAAAGGTCTTCGGGACCTTGGATACCATGTAGTTGAGCCGGGCGGAACCTTCTATATGTTCCCAAGAACCCTCATTGAAGACGACGTGGCTTTCTGTGAGAAGGCCCGTGATTTCAACCTGCTGATCGTGCCGGGCACAGGATTTGGCTGTCCGGGACATACCCGTATCTCCTACTGTGTTCCTACGGAAGTGGCGGAAAGGTCTCTCGATGCTTTTGCCAAGCTTGCCGACTTCTATCGATAAGGCAGCTGCCGGAAAGAAGGAAATATGATCATTGATATCCATGCCCATACATTTCCGAAGCCGGTGGCGGATAAAGTCGTCGACCTGATCGGCAGGCAGAAAGCCGGCATCCTGCCTTTTACCGACGGGACTCCGGAAGGTCTGCTGGAAAGCATGAAAGCAAACGGAATAGATTATTCCGTCAATCTTCCCGTCCCCACCAACGAAAAACAGGTGATAAAACTTAACCGGCTCGCGGTGGAGACAAAGGAAGAGAATTTTGAAAGAGGAATCATCAATTTCGGAGGAATGGACCCTTCCTTCGAAGATTTCAGGCCTATTCTGAAAGACCTTGCCTCCCACGGCATTCGTGGGGTGAAGATTCATCCGGCCTTCTCCGGTATATTTATCGATGATATTCGATATAAACGTATTATCGATTACGCATCGGAGCTTGGCCTTGCCATTCTTGTCCATGCCGGAATAGAACTGACCACCTACAGGACCAATTATGCACCGGTGGAGAAAATTCTGGAGATCGTGGAGGAAGTCCGCCCCGAAGTCTTTATCCTGGCCCATATGGGCAATCTTGGCGTATGGGACCAGGTGGAAAAGTATCTCTGCGGTGCCCCGGTCTGGCTGGATACTTCCTATTCCCTGGGAAAGGTTGCTCTTCATCCCCAGGGACTGACCCTTCCCTGCATCAGTGAAAAGATGGGACCGGACCAGTTTGTCCGTATCGTAAAAAAACACGGTGCTGACCGTATCCTCTTCGGTTCTGACTCCCCCTGGGGAGGTCAGGAGGAGGAACTCCGTCTGATGAGAAGCCTTGATCTGCCCGGGGATGACCTGGATAAGATCCTGGGGGATAACGCAAGGCAGCTTCTTGGCATATGAGAATCATACATTAGAATCATGCATTAAAACTCATGCATTAAAACGCAAAAAAATGGCATCCGAATGGAAAATGTTCATTCGGATGCCTTTTCTTATGAATAAGCTCTTTCTACTGAATAATCTCTTTATCCTATATTTATCTCGGCTTTTCTCAGCCCTCATTTCTCCCGAGGGCAAACGCCTTCAGATTCATTTCCCGGAATTTCTCGGGGATACAGTCTTTAATGGCCTGGATCCATTTCTCTTCGGGAATATCGAAGTATCTGGACAGTCTGCCCATAAGGACGATGTTGACTGCCTTGGCTGATCCTGCCTGGTTGGCCAGGGAGACACAGTCCATGGCGTCTACATCCAGTCCCAGTGCTTCCATCTTGCCGATCAGGTCTTCCGGATAGGAAGCGGCACCGATGATGACAGGCATGGGATCGATCTCCTGGGTATTGACCACGATCTTGCCATCCGGTTTTAAGTATTCCACATATCTTGCGGCTTCGAGTTTTTCAAAGGAGACGATGACGTCCGCCTGTCCGCGGTCGATGATAGGGGAATAAACCTTCTCACCGAAACGTACGTAAGTGACTACGCTTCCACCCCTCTGGCTCATACCGTGAACCTCGGAAACCTTAACATCATATCCTTCCTGCAGCAGAAGATGGCCAAGAAGCTTGCTGGCAAGAAGAGAACCCTGACCACCAACACCAACGATCATTATATTTTTTGTCATGATGGTTCCTCCTTTCTAGCCCTGTAAGGCATCAAATCTGCACATCTGCTGACATACGCCGCAGCCTACGCAAAGTGTGTTGTCGATTACAGCCTTCTTGTTCTTCACACTGATGGCTGGACAGCCGATCCGCATACAGGCCTTGCAGCCGATGCACTTATCTTCTGCCACCTTAAGAGGTGCTTTATGTTTGACATATTTAAGAAGGGCACAGGGCCTCCTGCTGATGATCACAGAGGGTTCCTCGGCGGCAAGTTCTTCTTTAAGAACGCGGTCGCACTCCTTGAGATCATAGGGGTCCACCACACTGATCCGGTTGAAGCCCATGGCACGGCAGAGATCTTCCAGATTGATCTTGCCAGCGGGATCTCCCTTGATATTATATCCGGTGGTCGGATTCTGCTGGTGGCCTGTCATTCCGGTGATGGAGTTATCCAGGATAATGACGGTGGAATTGCTCTGGTTGTAGGCAATATTTGCAAGACCTGTCATACCGGAGTGCATGAAGGTGGAGTCACCGATGACAGCCACGGTCTTTCCTTCACTCTCCTTGCCCAGGGCCTTGTTGAAGCCGTGGATACCGCTTATGGAGGCTCCCATGCACAGGGTCATCTCGATGGCGGACAGAGGCGCTACCGCACCTAAGGTGTAGCAGCCGATGTCACCCAGCACAGTACATTTATTTTTTGACAAAGTAAAGAACATTCCCCGGTGGGGGCATCCTGCACACATGACAGGGGGTCTCGGGGGCATATTTTCATCGAGGGACTTATATTCCGGAACCGGCTGACCCAGTTTTTCCGCAATAAGATTCTGGGAGAATTCTCCCAGCATGGGCAGGACATCCTTGCCGATCACATCGATCCCAAGCATCCTGCAGTGGTTTTCGATCACGGGGTCCAGTTCCTCGATCACGGCAACCTTGTCCACTTTTCCGGCAAAGTCTTTGATCAGCTGCACCGGGAGGGGGTTGGTCATGCCCAGTTTAAGGATGGATGCCTTGTCACCGAAGACTTCCCGGGCATACTGATAGCTGGTAGAATGGGTGATGATCCCAAGCTTTGTGTCTCCCATCTCCACCCGGTTAAAGAAACATTTCTCCGCGTACTCTGTGAGTCTGCGGGTCCGCTCTTCCACCAGGGGATGACGGCGGATGGCATTGCCGGGCATCATGACGTACTTGGCGATATTCTTCTCGTATGGACGTGCCGGGGGAAGGATACGGTCGGCGGTCTCAACGACACTCTGGGAATGGGCCACACGGGTACACATCTTTATGATGACGGGAGTATCGAACTCCTCGGATAATTCATAAGCTTTTTTCGCGAATTCCAGGGCTTCTGCAGAGTCGGAAGGCTCCAGCATGGGCACTTTGGACGCGATGGCATGATGGCGGGAATCCTGTTCATTCTGGGAGGAATGCATACCTGCGTCATCGGCCACACAGATGACCATCCCTGCGTTCACGCCGGTGTAGGAAGCGGTATAGAGCGGATCGGCAGCCACGTTAAGCCCCACATGCTTCATCCCACAGAAACTCCTCTTTCCTGCCAGGGAAGCGCCGAAAGCAACCTCCATGGCCACCTTCTCGTTGGGAGCCCACTCACAGTAGATCTCGTCATATTTCGCTGCTTCTTCCGTAACCTCCGTGCTGGGGGTACCGGGATAGCTGGATACCACGCTGCACCCTGCTTCGTACAGACCCCTGGCAAATGCTTTGTTACCTAACATTAACTGTTTCATGGTAATCGTCCTTTCTGTTTCTTATTCCTTTTTCTCGTCCTCTTCGATCCGGTCAAGGATCCGGGACAGACAGCCGGTGCCTGTATTGAGCATACGGTTAACCCGGCTTATGGTAGCGGAGCTTGCATTGGTCTTCTCCATGATCTCCGTATATACTTTATCCTGCTTCAGCATAGCCGCAACCTTGAATCTCTGTTCCATGGACCTGAGTTCCGTCACCGCACAGAGATCTTCAAAGAAATCACAACATTCCTCCAGCGACTCAAGATAGAGGATTGCCTTGTACATATCAAGACTACGTTCTTTCGGTATTCTTCTTGCCATAATAACCTCCAAACCCGGAAATCCTGTTTTGACACATCAATGCTTTAATTTCCGAAACACTGAACTTATCATATCATTTTTTCGGGAGAAGGTAAACCTTGATTTTTTTATGTATGGACGAAAGGAGGAAATTCAGTTAAAATGTACGAAAGAAAACGCGTAAAAACAAAGTTATGACACAATCGAACCTGATGTAAAGGAGGGATCCCTGTGACCGGAAAAAAATATGACGCTTATGTCCGGCCTTTCCGCAATCGTCCGGAGCGTGTCCGCAAGCTGAAGCTTCTGGATACTCTGCTGACCGCCAGCGGCTACATTATCTATCCCCTGATCCTGATCTTTCTGATAATCAAAAAAGACAGGCGCTTAAAGTCCTTCCTTCTGATCCCTGCCGTCGGGTTTGCCCTGGTATCCCTCTTCCGGAAAAAGATCGATCTGCCGAGGCCCTACGAAGATCCGGAGATCAGGACCCTGTCCAAAAGAGAGAAAAAGGGCCAGTCTTTCCCCAGCCGCCATGTGTACTCTTATTTTGTGATCGCAGTTCTCCTGACTGCTCTCTTCCCTCTTCCGGGACTTATGATGCTGGTCCTGGGAGGTCTCCTCGCCTGGGTCAGAGTGGTACTGGGAGTCCATTATCCGCGGGATGTTGCGGCAGGAGGGATTCTTGGTCTGCTGACCGGATTGCTGGCCATAATGGCCATAAAAAGATAAAGGATCAAATCTGATTCTTCCAAAGATCATGGTCGAATACATATATTCGAATAATATAGTCGAATGCATAAGAAAAGCCGCTTCATTTACATGAAGCGGCTTAAACTCTTTACAGTTTCAATGAACCGATCAGTCTTCCTGAGGAATATCAAGAGCCTTGATGCTCAGGCTGATCTTATGCTCATCCTTCTTGAAATCGACAACCTTGGCCGTAACTTCCTGTGAAACGGAAAGAACGTCTGAAGGTTTCTCGATATGCTCTCTTGCAATCTGAGATACATGAAGAAGAGCATCCACGCCCGGCTCCAGCTCGATAAATGCACCGAAGTCTGTCATACGGGCAACTTTACCGGTAACGATATTGCCGACAGCGTATTTCTCATCGGCATTGAGCCACGGATTGGATTCCGGGAACTTTAAGGATAAAGCGATCTTCTCGCCCTGGATATCTTTGATCAGAACTTCGAGAGTCTGACCTACGGTGAAAACCTTCTTGGGATTCTCAACACGGCCCCAGCTCATCTCGGAAATATGAAGAAGACCGTCAGCACCACCGAGATCGATGAATGCGCCGAAATCTGTCACATTCTTAACCGTACCTTCAACGGTCATACCCGGCTCGATGCGTGCGAACAGAGCTTCCTGTTTTGCTTTCTTGTCAGCGATAAGAAGCTGCTTGCGGTCACCGATGATCCTTCTCTTGCGGGGATTGAACTCAGTGATCACGAACTGGATCTCCTGTCCGTCATATTTCTTTAAATTCTTCTCGTAAGTGTCGGAAACAAGGCTGGCAGGGATAAATACTCTGGTATCCTCAACGATAACACTTAAACCTCCATCGAGAACCTTAGCTACTTCAGCGGTAAGTACTTCGTGGTTGTTGAATGCTTCTTCCAGTCTCTTGTTGCCTTTTTCTGCTTTAAGTCTCTTATAAGTTAAGAGTACCTGACCCTCTCCATCATTCACTTTAAGGACCTTGGCTTCCATCTCGTCGCCTACGTTGGCAACTGTGGTAAGATCAAGATTCTGATTGTTGGAGTACTCCTGTCTGGAGATGATGCCGTCCGCTTTATACCCAATATTGAGAATGATCTCATCCTCTTTTACATCGATAATTGTGCCTGTAACAACCTCTCCATTTCTGATTGTCTTAAAGCTTTCGTCCAGCATCTGGTCAAAACTCATTTCCGCCATGTGATCATGAACCTCCTTGATTATATTGTTTGGGGTAGATGCCCCTGCAGTAATACCGAGTTTCTCGATATTACGAAAATCCTCCATATTCAAATCATTCACTGTTTGTATATAAAAAGTATTACTACATTCGTTTTTACTTATCTCGAAAAGTTTCTGTGTGTTCGAGCTATGCCTGCCCCCGATCACGATCATGGCATCCGATTCGGAAGCCAGTTTCCGCGCCTCATCCTGGCGCTCCGCAGTGGCATTGCATATAGTGTTAAAAACATTTATATCATAAACCTTTTCCGAGATAATTTCAACTAAATATTGGAATTTATTATAATTAAATGTGGTCTGGGAAACCACGGAAATCCTGCTGTCAGGAGGCAGGGAAATCTGCTCTGCCTGGTCTTTATCTTCCACCACCAGAGGGGGCGTATTGCACCATCCCATGATGCCTTCCACCTCCGGGTGATGATGATTTCCGATGATGATTACCGTCCTTCCTTTTGCGCTCTCCTCATCCACGATCTTATGGATCTTCAGGACAAAGGGACAGGTTGCATCCACCAGGTTCAATCCTGCATCCTCAATCTCACAGTATATCCTTTTCGGGACACCGTGGGATCTTATGATCACCGTTCCCTGGCCGATTCCGGCAAATTCCGACTCATCTCTGATCACACGGACACCGTGTCTCTCCAGATCAGCTACGACTTCATCGTTATGGATGATCGGTCCGAATGTGTACACATCTTCGTGCTCCGCCTCAGCGTAAACGCAGTCGACGGCTCTTCGTACCCCAAAACAGAAGCCTGCGGATTTTGCGATACTAATCTCCATACATCTTCTCCGGTTTTTTCATACTTTCATTCCGGTGCTGTTGACAGACAAATCTATCAGTATTTCTTATGAAACTCTTCGAGAACGGCTTCCACCACTTCCTCGATCGTCATGTCTGATGAATCCAGAAGGACTGCATCTTCCGCCTGACGAAGGGGAGCGATCTCCCTGCCCATGTCCTGCTCATCTCTCTTGATGATGTCCTGTTCTATCTGAGCAAGATCGCAGGAGACGCCTTTTTCACAGAGTTCATCATAACGCCGCTTGGCCCGCACCGAAGGTGAAGCGGTCAGGTAGATCTTCAATGAAGCATCAGGAAGAACGTGGGTACCGATGTCCCTTCCGTCCATCAGGATGTCAGAGGTAAGCGCCATATTTCTCTGAAGATCCAGCAGGGCTGCACGGACCTCCGGGATGGCTGAAGTGACTGATGCCATCTGGCCCACTTCCTCATCCCTGATATATGGGGTTACATTCTCTCCATTTAAAAAGACCTGCTGTCTTCCTTCCTCATCGTAAGAAAGACTGACACGGATAGAAGGACATAAAGATGCGATGGTCTCTCTGTCATGACCGTCAATACCCTGCCGGATGAAGAACAATGCCATGGCTCTAGACATGGCTCCTGTGTCCACATATACGAATCCCATCTGTTTTGCGATCTTTTTTGCAATGGTACTTTTTCCTGCTCCTGCAGGACCGTCAATAGCGATACTGTACATAAAAATGCTGCCTCCTGTGCCGTAACATGTCCCAACATTTCAGCATATGTTGAAAACATGTCATTGACCATAATAACATAAATTAATAGGAAAGAAAAGAATTTTTTTGTCTAAAACTACTTCAGTTATGACATTATGAGCATGTTACGCGTATTTTCCCGCCGCATATCCTGTAGTCCAGGCAATCTGCAGATTGAAGCCGCCGGTAACTGCATCAAGGTCAAGGATTTCTCCTGCAAAATAGACACCCGGGACCTTCTTTGAAGCCATGGTGGCCGGGTCGATCTCCCGGATATCCACGCCGCCCCTGGTGATGATGGCTTCCTCAAATCCTCTCACGCCCCGGATATGCATGGTAAGATTTTTCATCAGGAGGATCATCCTCCTTCGTTCCGCTTTTGTGATCTCCCTCACCCTTTTTTCCGGGTCGATCTCCGCTTCTTTCAGGAAGATGGGAGTCATCTTTTTCGGAAGCATGGTATCCAGTACATTGGGAATCTTCTTATTGCGGAAAGTATCAAATTCTTTAAGGAACCGTTTCTCCAGCTGTTCTTCACTGAGGGCAGGCTTGAGATCCAATGACAGGGTCAGCCTGCCTTCTTTCAGGGATTTCTGGTATTTCCCCAGTCTGGTGCTGGCTGTCAGGACCAGGGGGCCGCTGACCCCGAAATGGGTAAACAGAAACTCCCCGAAGCCTTCATCCACCACTTTCTTTCCATCCTTAACCCGGATGGAAACATTTTTCAGGGTAAGGCCCATCAGGTCCCTGCACCAGGCTTCTTTCATAACGAAAGGAACCAGGGAGGGCTGGGGTTCCCTGATCTTGTGGCCGAGGGAACGGGCCAGTTCATATCCCAGACCGTCGGACCCTGTGGACGGATAGGACCTGCCGCCGCAGGCAATGATCAGGGAATCACCGCGGATCATCTGCCCGTTCTCAAGTTCAACCGAAGTGAACCCTTCCGGACCTGTACAGACCCGTACCACCTTCGCATGAAGCCGTATGTCCACACCGCCTTTACGGCAGGCATCTTCCAGGACCCGGATCACATCGGAAGAACGGTCACTTGCAGGAAATACCCTCTGACCACGTTCTGTCTTCAGTTTAAGTCCTCTTCCTTCAAGGAAACGCATCATGGAATGGTTGTCAAATCGCCTGAAGGAGCTGTAGAGGAAACGTGGATTGGTCATCACATGGTCTGTAAATTCTTCCGGCGGGCAGGCAGTGGTAACATTGCAGCGGCCCTTTCCCGTGATGAACAGTTTCTTTCCCACCTTCTCGTTCCTCTCCAGCAGGATCACTTTTTTATTTTCTCGGGACGCAGAAACGGCAGCCATAAGACCGGCTGCCCCTCCACCAATGATGATCACTGTTTTCACTTACTGATTACTCCTGTTGTATACATCATCGTACTCATTCCACAGTTCCTCCAGAGCCATCAGGCGCTGTTCCACTTCCTCCTTGCGCAAAAGCGCAAGGGCTGAAACCAGTGCGTTGACGATACTCAGGGGACCGACCATGGAGTCCACGATGGTCATGACATCGGTTCTGGCGATGAGGATACATTCAGCATATTCCGCCACGGGGGAATGGATATTGTCCGTCAGTGCGATGGTCGCCGCCCCGTGATTCTTGGCATACTGTAAAGCACGGATGGTACGTTTGGAATATCTGGGGAAGGATACGCCGATCAGCACATCCTTCTCGCCGATATTGTAGATCTGTTCAAGGGTTTCCGAAGTACTGGCGGTTTCAACCACGATGACCTTATCAAAGAGCATCTTGAAGTAATAGCCTAAAAGTCCGGCCAGGTAGGCGGCACTTCTGGCACCCATGATGTATACCCTTCTGCTCTCATTGATCAGCTCAACCGCTTTTTTGAACTCTCCTTCATCAATTCCGGCATTGATGGTATCCTTAAGCTTCTCCATATCCGTGGAAAGGATACTCTTCAGAACACCTTTCTCCTGGTAGCGTTTGGAGGATAAGGACATCCTCTGCATGGAATTGGAATTGGTCTTGACGATGACCTGAATGGCCTTCTGCAGTTCAGGATATCCGTCATAATCCAGCTGATAGGCAAAACGGACTACCGTGGATTCACTGACGCCTGCTTCCTTGCCCAGCTTTGACGCGGTCAGGTAGGCAGCGATATCATAATTTTCGGAAATATACTCTGCCAGTCTTCTCTGTCCTTTGCTGAAGGAGGAAGCCTTGGCTTCCATCCTTTCAAGTATATTCATATGTTTCAATTGAAAACCACCTTATTTCCCTTGATAGATGATGCAGGAATCCACATCATATCCTTTCAGAACATCTCTTCCCTTCAGGCCTGCAAGCTCCATGACAAAAATGATCTTGACAACGATCCCGCCGAGGGATTCGATCAGATCTGCAGCTGCGGCTGCCGTTCCGCCGGTGGCGAGGAGATCATCCACCAGGACAACCCTCTGGCCCGGGAATATGGCATCCTTATGGATCTCAAGTGTGGAAGTACCATACTCGAGAGTGTAGGATTTGCTCAGCACTTCTCTGGGAAGTTTTCCCTTCTTCCGGATGGGGATGAAGGCTTTATGCTTATTATATGCCAGGGGCATACCAAACAGAAAACCTCTTGCTTCAGTACCGGTAACCACATCAAACTCAACACCTTCAAGCTTTTTCATCAGCTCATGGATACACAGTTTCAGTCCGTCCGGATCCTGAAGGATCGAAGTAACATCCCTGAATACTATACCTTCCTTTGGAAAATTAGGAATACTAACAACATAATCTTCTAATCTCTTCATGATTATCTCCTCTTATTCTTCCACGCATTGGACTCACTATAGATGATATTAGTTATTATATCAGATAATTTACAAGAATTCTACAAATAAAAGAATAATTTGCCCATTGTTCCTTCATATGAGAAGATAATTCTGAATGACGGCCTGGATCGTTCTTACCCCCATCCACTCATTGACCTGTGGGTAATAGGTCACATGCATCCTGACGGGAGAATCCAGTCCTCTCATGATCCGGTCAAGTGCATTCCGGCCGTAGCGGTCCTCGATGTCACGGCAGAATTGATCGGATTCCCCGAAATACATGGCTTCTGTCCGGAAACCGGACCCGTCCGTGAGATACATTTTGCAGCATCGTCCCGTACTTCCCAGAATCTTCAGGGAACCGACCTTCAGGTCTTTCTGCGCAAACAGGGGCTTTTCATTTCCCTTACCGAATGGTTCCATCATGGAAAGATCCCGGAGGAAATCCTCGGTGACATATGAGAAAGGAAGGGGAATGTCGATGTGGACTTTTCTGATCAGATCCTCTTCCGTGAGGGTGCTGTTTTCATTCAGGCGGTCACGGAGTTCCCCGATCCGGTCTTCCTCCATGGAAAGACCTGCGGCCATGGGATGTCCGCCGTATCTGGTAAAGATATCTTTTACCCGGGTCATTTCCCGGTACATGTGGTAGGCCTCGATGGATCTCCCCGAACCTTTCACGCCGTCTTTGGCTCTGGTCAGCACGAAGACCGGTTTGTTGAAATATTCCCTGACCCGGCCGGCGATGATACCGGCGATACTCTCATGGCAATCCGGAAGAAAGACCACAAGTACCTTGTCCCGGTCATGGCCGCTCTCTTCCAGATATGCGATCGCTTCTTCCACCCCTTTGGTGGTCATTTCCTTTCGTTCGTTGTTGAGCTGCTCTAGGGTCTTTGCCCTTGAAAGAGCATCCTCCCTGTCCCGGCACAGAAGCAGTTCCATGGCTTCCCTGGCCGTACTCAGCCTGCCTGTGGCATTGATGCAGGGGCCGATGATGAAGCCCAGGGTGTAGGCAGTGATCTTCCGGCCGAGACAGCCTGTGACTTCCAGAAGAGCCCGGAGTCCTGTATTATCCGTCTCAGGCATCCGACGTATCCCTTCCCTGACCAGGATCCTGTTCTCCCCCCGCAGGGGCATGACATCACACACCGTGGCAAGGGCTGCAAAGGGCAGGAAATGTTCCGTTTCGCCTGAAGGGATACCATATCTTTCGTAGAGGATCTCCATCAGCCTGTAGCAGACTACAGCTCCGCAGATGTTTGTCTCCGGATAGGGACAGTCCTCCCGCTTGGGATTCACCACTGCCTCTGCCGGCGGCAGACGGTAGAGGATATTTCCTTCCGCCTCCTCATAAGGAATATCGTGATGGTCAGTCACCACCACCGTCATCCCGAGACTTTGGGCATAGATGATCTGCTCTGCCGCGGCTATCCCGTTATCACAGGTAATGATGGTATCGATCCCGTCCTCCCTGGCCTGTGTGATCAGGTGCTCATTTATCCCGTATCCGTCCTCGATCCGGTCAGGGATCCGGTAATCAACCCTGGCCCCACACCTTGAAAGTCCTTTATAAAGGATATAGTTGGAGGAGATCCCGTCCACGTCATAGTCGGAGATAATGCGGATCCTCCTGCCTTCACTGATCTTCCCCATCAGGATTTCCGCAGCCTTATCCGCATCTTTCAGCAGGCCTGCGGGCGGGAGGTCCTTCATACTGCCGTACAGGTAGGCATGTATCTCTTCATCCGTGACCAGGTCACGGTTTCTCATGAGCCTGGCCAGCATGGGAGTGATCCCGTATCTGGCGGCAATCTGACTGAAATCTGCTCTTTTTGCGGTTATTACCCATTTTTCCAAACTAATCACCTGTTCCTATAAGAAAATCCAACCGAAAAAAGAGATTTCGGTTGGATTCTTTCATCGTTTATCAATCGTATGATTATCTTTTTTTCTTGCCTGAAGCAGTCTGAACTGCAGCTTTTTTTCCTCTTCTCTTCATAAAGTACCATACGGGTCCGGTGATGCATACGGAAGAGTAAGCACCGCATACGATACCGCACATGAGGGTGAGGGTAAACTCCTTGATGGAGGCAACACCCATGATGTAAAGAACAAAGATGGTGATAAATGAAGTCAGGGATGTGTTGATGGTACGGGTAAATGTCTGGCTGATACTTGTGTTGACCACGACATCCAGGCCCTGTTTGACCAGCTGGTTGTTCTTCATATTTTCACGGATACGGTCAAAGATAATGATGGTGGCATTGATGGAGTATCCGAGGATGGTCAGCATACAGGCAATGAAAGTATTACCTACAGACAGACGGAATACGGAATAGATCGTCAGGACCACGAAAACATCGTGGAGAAGGGCGATAACAGCACTTCCGCCGAACTTCACATCCTTGAAACGGAACGCGATATAGATCAGCATACAGATGGAGGCGATGATCACCGCAACGATAGCGTCACTCTTCATCTCAGCGGACACGCTGGCCGCGATCTCCTCTGTCTGATATTCTTCGATATCGTAGGCTTCTTTCAGTGCATCCTCAAGTTTGGAACGGTCTGCCACAGACAGCTCGTTGGTCTTGATCACGATCTGGTCGGAGTTGATGACCTTCTGGCTCTGGACCGTCTTGACATCGACCGTCTGTTTTACGGTTTCCACGATCTTTTCATCCAGATCGTCGGGCACCTCCTGGTTGAAGGTCATGGTGACAGCTGTACCGCCTGAAAATTCCAGGTCGTAATTGAGGATATTGCCGATGGCGTTCTTGTTGATCGGCATAAAGACAAAACCTAAAAGGATCACGATAAGGGAACCGATGATGCAGTATTTACTGATCTTAACATAATTCCTTACCTTGACTTCCTTGGCACGGCCGTAATATTTCTCATCCTGTACCCCGAGTTCATAGAAGCTTAAGAGCAGGTGTTTGGTGATGAACAAAGCGGTGAACATGGATAAAATGATACCGATTGCCAGTGTCTGGGCGAAACCTCTAACGGTTCCTGAACCCTTCATCCACAGCACTGCCGCAGCGATCAACGTGGTGATATTTCCGTCGAGAATGGCGGAAAGGGCTTTATCATAACCGCCGTTGATGGCGTTCAGGACAGATTTGCCTGAGGAGATCTCCTCGCGGATACGGGTGAAGATGATAACGTTGGCGTCTACCGCCATACCGATGGCCAGAAGCACACCGGCAATACCGGGCAGTGTAAGGGTGGCGTCAAAACCATTGATGGCCAGAAGGTCAAGAATGATGTAGATGCACAGTGCAAGGGCTGCCACAAATCCCGGGAAATAGTAGATGATGATCATAAAGAGGGAAACAAGCGCCAGACCTACGGCACCGGCTTTCAGGGATGTCTGGATGGCATCCTGTCCCAGCTTTGCACTGACCACGTTGGAACGGATCTCGGTAAGGGTCAGAGGAAGGGCACCGATACGGATGGTGGAAGCCAGCTCTGACGCGGTCTCGAAACTTTCCATATTTTCAATGACGCAGTTGCCGTCTGTGATGGCGGACTGGACAGTGGGAGCACTCACCACTTCGCCGTCGTAATAGATGTAGATGGGTTTTCCGATGTTGGCAGCGGTAGCCGTTGCGAATGCTTCCGCTCCCTCCTTGTCCATGGAAAGCCTTACCACATAGTTCTTCATTCCTTTATCTTCCTGGGTGCCGGCTTCGGCACTCTTGATATTGGAACCGGTAAGGACTGTGGAACCGTCTTCCAGTTTGAACTCAAGGTCACCGGGTTTGCCCAGTTCTTCAAGGATGGCGTTGGCATCGGTGACGCCGGGGATCTCAACGGTGATGTTCCTGGATCCTTCCTTGTATACCTCGGACTCTGTACTGTAATGCTCCACACGTTTCTGGAGCTTGTAGATGGTATCATCCACATCTGTGTCCGTTGGATTTTCGTCATCAATCTCATAGGTGATACTCACACCACCGGCAAGGTCAAGACCCAGCTCGATGTTCTTCGCGGATCCCTTATGCTGTTTTCCGAGACCGTTGGCTACGGTGTAGGCACAGAATACAGCTACAATGATCACCGCAAGAATGGTCATGACCGCCCTCTGTCTCGGATTGGTCTTCCTGGTACGCTTCTTTGCCATTTTCTAATTCTCCCTTTCCTCAGCCAGAGCTGCCTTGATCATGATGGCACATTCCACACGTTTGCGCTCCATCTCACAGCTCAAATCATAGGCTTCATTAATATCTCCATGGAATTTCCATGCATTTGCAGCGCAACCTCCGCTGCAGTAAAATCTTGCAAAGCAATCTCTGCATTTTTTCTTTGTATATACATTGCACGCCCTGAAGGATGAGCAGATGTCCTGACGGCTGATCCCGCCGAACACATCTCCCACTTTGAAGTCCTCTTCCCCCACAAACTGGTGGCAGGGATAGAGGTCACCCCAGGGGGTAACAGCCAGATATTCAGTCCCGCTTCCGCAGCCTGAAAGACGCTTGGCCACACAGGGTCCCCCTGTCAGATCGATCATGAAATGGAAGAACTGGAAAGGTCTGCCTTCCTTCTCCCTGGTGATGATCTCCCTGGCAATGGCGTCATATTCGGCGAAGATCTGCGGCAGATCTTCCTCCCGGATAGCATAGGGTTCCTCGGGAAGCCCCACCACCGGTTCCATGGAGATCTGCTGAAAACCAAGGTCCGCAAGGTGGAATACGTCTTTTGAGAAATCCAGGTTACGGCGGGTGAAGGTTCCCCTCACATAATATCTTCTCTGCTTTCTGGACTCCGCGAAACGGATGAATTTGGGCAGGATGACATCATAGCTCGGTTTCCCGCCTCTGGTGGGCCTCATGTAATCATGGACCTCTTTTCTTCCGTCGATACTCATGACCACATTGTCCATCTCCCGGTTTGAGAATTCAATGATCTCATCATTGACCAGAAGACCGTTGGTGGTAAAGGTAAAACGGAAATGTTTATCGTGTTTTTTCTCCAGCTCTCTGCCGTAAGCCACGATCTTTTTGACCACCCCGAAATTGAGCGTCGGCTCTCCACCGAAGAAGTCAACTTCCAGGTTATGCCGGTTGCCGGAATTGGCCACAAGAAAATCCAGTGCGGCTTTTCCCACTTCCTCGCTCATCAGCGAGCGGGAACCTTTGTATTCCCCTTCCCCGGCAAAACAATAGCGGCAGGCCAGGTTGCAGTCATGGGCGATGTGGAGACAAAGGGCTTTGACCACCGTCTTCCGGCTTTTCACTTCCTCGATGTAATCCCGATAGTTGTCTTCCGTGAACAGCAGTCCCTGGTTTTTCAGTTCCTCCACCTCGGCATAGGCTTCGCTGATCTCTTCAGGGGGATAGGGAAGCATTTTTTTCATCTCTTCCGGATCCGTCTGCTCAAAGAGGGAGATCACATCGAAGGTGACATCATCAACAACATGTACGGCACCGCTGCATACATCCATTACGATGTTGTACCCGTTGTTTTTATACTGATGAACCATACGGGTTCTCCTTTCAGAATAGTAAATACCTTATCGTACATCTCGTGACAAAGTCACTCGATGTTACGTTGGCATCACATACATGTTCATGCAAGCATGACATGTGCGTTCTGCCTTATCGTACATATAGGGTGAACAGAGACCTGTTCACCCTATTGCAAGCATATCTTTCAGGAAAGGAACGCAAATACACCTTTCATCTCAGCATCTTGCGATTTATTTTTCCTCATTCTCACAAGTCTGATTGCCGACGGTACAGGATGTCTTGCATGCGGACTGACAGGATGTCTGGCATTCGCCGCAACCGCCTTTGCACATGGTGCTACCGTATGTTTTATTACCGGTAAGGGTTTTAACACGCTTCACAATAACGCCTCCTTCATCACAATATACTCGGAAATGTCCTATGCCGACACTTCACTGGTAAGTATAGCATAGAAATCCGAAAATCTGCAACCATCAATTGCGGGGTCACTCTTCTTCTGTTCTTCCGTAATTGGGTTTCTCCACGGCCTGGATCGCGTCCTTCTGCATGGGGATACGGCAGTTACGATTGTTGCCGAACTCAACGATGACCGTATTGTCCATAATGTCAATGATCACACCGTAGAATCCGCTGGTGGTCAGCACACTGTCGCCGGCCTTCATGGAAGCGTTCATAGCTTCTCTTTCTCTCTTTGCCTTTGAGTTTGGACGGATGGAGATAAAATAGATCATGCCTCCGAAAAGGATGACATAAAAGATGATCATCGCACCGCCGCTTGCCAAAAAGTTATTCGCCAATAACATCATAGAATCAAAACCTCCATAGTTTAAAGTATCCGGCGGGCATCAGTCCTCCGGTGTGGAAAATCCTTCCAAAGTGGATTTTTTAAACGCCTGATAGCGGTGTTCTTCGATGGCCGTACGTATATCTTCCATAAGATGGTTGTAGTAGTACAGGTTGTGAAGAACACAGAGACGCATGCCGAGCATCTCCTTGGCCTTCAGCAGATGACGGATGTATGCCCTGCTGTAGGACCGGCATGCAGGACACCGGCAGCCCGGTTCAATGGGTCGCGGGTCCAGTTCATATTTTTTGTTGAACAGGTTGATCTTGCCGTGCCGGGTGTAGACATGACCGTGCCTTCCGTTTCTGGAGGGATATACGCAGTCGAAAAAATCGACTCCACGGTCAACGGCTTCGAGAATGTTGGCGGGAGTACCTACCCCCATAAGATAGGTAGGTTTATCCACAGGCAGATGAGGGACAGTCACATCAAGGATATGATACATCTCCTCGTGGCTCTCTCCAACGGCCAGACCTCCGACGGCATATCCGTCAAGGTCCATCTCGGCGATCCGTCTGGCATGATCGATGCGGATATCATCATAAACCGCACCCTGATTGATGCCGAAAAGCATCTGATGAGGATTCACTGTACCTTCCGCGGCATTCAGTTCCTTCATCCGGTTCACACACCGGGCAAGCCAGCGGGTGGTCCGGTCGACCGAATCACGGATATACTGTTTTTCAGCCTTGCTGGGAGGGCATTCATCAAAGGCCATGGCGATGGTGGATCCCAGGTTTGACTGGATCTCCATACTTTCCTCAGGGCCCATAAAAATATGATGTCCGTCGATATGTGACTGAAAATAGACCCCTTCCTCTTTGATCCTCCTCAGACCTGCCAGGGAAAACACCTGAAATCCTCCCGAATCCGTGAGGATGGGCCTGTCCCAGACCATAAAGCGGTGAAGACCCCCGAAGCGTCGGATCAGTTCGTCACCGGTCCGTACATGCAGATGATAGGTGTTGGAAAGCTGAACCTGGGTTCCGATCTCCTTAAGATCATCCGTACTCACCGCCCCCTTGATGGCACCGACGGTACCTACATTCATAAAGACCGGGGTCTCGATGGTTCCATGTACGGTGGCAAAGCGGCCTCTTTTCGCCAACCCGTCCCTTGTGATCAACGTATACATATGAATTCCTCTCTATAGTAACACATACAAAGCTAATTCTAACATAAGAAATAGGAATGCACAACAGGTTTTTTACGGAAAATTCCTGTGCAAAGATGAGGCTTATCTATGCCGCCTGCGGGATCAGTCCCGGTAGAAATCCAGGATCCGGTCGAGCCTGCTGCTCATATTTAACAGGAGGCTGTCCAGGACCACACAGGCTGCCATGGTTTCCAGGACCACCACCGCTCTTGGCACGATGACCGGGTCATGACGTCCGGAGATACTGACTTCCCTTTCGGCTCCATTACTGTCCACCGTCCGCTGTACTGCAGCGATAGACGGGACCGGCTTGAAGGCGGCACGGAAAATGACCTCCGACCCGTCACTTATTCCTCCCAGGAGGCCGCCGGCATGATTTGTTTTTTTCTTTACCTGATGGCCGTCCCTGTAAAATTCATCATTGTTGACGGAGCCGGCCGACCGGGCGGCAGAGAATCCGTCTCCGATCTCAAAACCTTTCACTCCTCCGATGGACAGGATGGCCTGGCCAAGGGAAGCACTCAGTTTATCAAATACGGGATCTCCAAGGCCTGCGGGCAGTCCGGTGATCATACACTCTGCCACGCCTCCTGCGGAATCACCCCTTTTCCTGCATTCCTTAAGGTAGGCTGACGCCTCCTCCGCCGCCCGGGGATCGGGCATATAAAGCGGATTTTGGTCCCTTGTCTCCAAAGAGAGATGTTCCCTGTTCACAGTGACCGGACCGATGGATGTTGTGTAGGCATAAATCCCTATTCCCATCTCTTCAAGCACCTTCACAGCAATGGCACCTCCGGCCACACGGCCCAGTGTCTCCCTGCCAGATGCTCTTCCGCCTCCGCGGAAATCCCTGATGCCGTATTTCATCTCGTAGGTGTAATCGGCATGTCCCGGCCGGTACAGGTCCTTTAAGGCAGAGTAATCCCCGCTTTGATGGCCGGTATTCTCCACCATCATGGAGATGGGTGCCCCTGTGGTCACCCCTTCGAAGATCCCCGAAAGTATCTTGATCTTATCTTCTTCTTTCCGTCCGCTGCTGTATCCGGATACTCCCGGCCTTCTCCGGTCCAGAAAGGTCTGGATATCCCCCTCTGTCAGGTTCAGTCCGGCAGGACATCCGTCCACCACGACCCCGGTTCCCTGACCATGGGACTCACCCCAGGTAGTGATCCTGAATATTTTTCCAAATGTAGAACCAGCTGCCATTTCCGACTCCTTTTCTGTGCTGGGTTTTGTTGGCTGTCCGATGTTTTTCCATTGAAATCGAACCTGATTTATCTATGATTCATCTTCCTCAAGAAGATACATAAGGATGGATAAGACAGTCATCCCGGCGGTTTCCGTCCTCAGGATCCTGTGGCCGAGGGTGACTACATATCCGCCTTTCTCTTTTATGGTCTCCACTTCATTTTCTTCGAATCCGCCTTCCGGTCCGATGAAGATCCCTATGCTTTCCTTCCCTGTCATGGAGGAAAACACCTGTCTGGTATGTCCGATCCCTCTGGCATCTTCGTAGGGAAGAAGGACGGCTTCCATGGAAAATGCCTCTTCCACGGCACGGGAGAAGGAACAGATCTCCGTCACCCGGGGGATATAGTTTCTACCTGACTGTTTTGCCGCGCTTTCCGCGATCAGGTTCCACCGGTCGACCTT
>JAEIGA010005448.1_pt1 | contig 19441 bp, 39 predicted proteins | sample 9270691 | NCBI WGS metagenome assembly JAEIGA01 (sample SAMN17057246, study PRJNA624740) | gut metagenome | biome: biome; isolation source: fecal sample | host: Bos grunniens | place: China: Xizang | collected 2019 | reverse complement strand
GCAGGGCGTTCCAGATACGCACCGCTGTAGCCATCATCCTTGTATACCTTGATGGTATCAGCACCCAGTTCCATGGCTTTTTTTTGGCAGGCTTCTATCTGGGTAGAAATGGAATACCCTTTTTCAGCCTGCTGTTCAGTAGATACCCTTGCGTAAATTGCTACATTCATTTTAAAAATATCCTTTCAATGGCATTGCTACCATGGTATAATTATACAGTTAATATACAGTTAGGGGGTGTGAACATGGCTAGACCTAGGAAGTATGAGGGGGATGCAAAGGAGAGAAAATACCAAGCCACGCAGGCGTGGATATCCAAAAATCTGAAGCAATTAAACCTAAAAATTTCCCCGGATCTGTACAAAAAATTGCAGGAAGAAGCCAAAAAAAAGCGTAAAAGCCTGCGTAAATTTTGTGTAGATAAGCTTTCAGAGGGCTTATAAATTGCACACAAATTACAAACAATTTAAGTTTTCCCCAATTTTCCCAAAAATAAAACATACCCCTAGAAAGCCCCAAAATCCTTTTTAAGCGTTTTTTAGGGCTTCACGATAAATTATATTAGTACCATGTCAAAACATTGATAGTGAGGATTTTTGTCTGGAACAGGCTTCCTGCCTGCGTTTGCGAAACGCTGTTTTTAAGATTTGGAAAAATCCAAAACAAATGTATTTTCACAGAAGACAAAATTTTTCTTGACAAAGGTATTGCTACCATGATAAAATAAATGACCTTTTAATTATACCTTTTGACTTTTGCATTTTTGTGTTATAATATAAAAGACCCTTGTATTATTTTCATTTTTGTTTCCCCCAAGTGAATCCCTCACCATCCCGGTGGGGGATTTTTTTATTTTATGATACGGATATGGCTTTTCCCCTTTCTGTATTTCTTTCTGTATATTTATCTTGTGATAATAAAAAATCAGCGTACTCCATCAAAGAAGTTTTTCCTGCTTCATTCAGTTTCCAGAAACTGTAGAGCAGGCTTTTTTCTTTTTCTTCCAGATCCATCTTTCTGCCCTGCGGTACATCCGTAAGCCCCAGCAGATAATCAACAGATACCCCAAAGTAGGTAGCCAGCTTTTCCATGTGCCTTACTGGGCGGCTAGCCCCGGATTCAAAGGCAGTATAGCTGGCTCTCTCTATGCCCAGATACCGGGCTACCTCTGCCTGTGAAACCCCTTTCTTTTCACGCAGTTCCCTTAAAATATCTTTTGTTTGCTTACCCATTTTGTTCACCCCCATTAAAAAAATTATAGGAAAAAAAGCTATACAAAACAATGCAGATTTATTTTTCAGAAATCTGTTGCAATGGCAAAAAAACTATGCTATAGTAAAGTAGAGTTATTTTGCAAGGGGGTGATAAGGTGAACATAGGGGAACGCATCCGGGGCTACCGCTTGGCGGCAGGATTATCGCAAGGCGAACTAGCCCAGCTTGTGGGCGTTACTAGGGCTGTGGTAACGGCTTGGGAGAGCGGAAAAGCCTGCCCAAAGTTAGACAAGCTGTATCCGCTGGCTAACGCCTTGAAAGTTGACCTATATGATTTAGTTTGCGGAAAAGGGTAGAGTTAATTGACATGAACAAGGGTAATTTCAGATCCGTTATCAGTGGGGCAGCGGTAACTGTAACCTACCGCTACACGCTGGGGAAGAAAACAAGGGAAACTTTTAACAAGTTACTTATTAAAGAAAGGGGAAACAAAAATGAAAAGAACTACAAAAAAACTGACGCTGTATGAAAAGGTATATGCCTACTCTACCACATGGATGGAAATGGCTATTGAATCCCATCCTGTTATCAGTGCGGTATCCAGTGCTGTTGTTATCTGGGCTTTATTCCTGTAAGGGGGTGCGGACATGACAGAAGAAAAGTATGAAGTTTCTGCTACCGCTATTTACAAGGTAGCCATGGATAAGGGCAAGAGCCAAGAGAACAAGGAAAATGAAGCCTTTCTGGCACTGTGCAGGATGTTTGAACACAACAGCTTTGTAAAGGTAATTGATATCAAGCCCACAAGGGTGGACGCACAACAGAAGTTTTTTGATTACGCAACAGTTGAAATGGACTTGAGAGCCAGAACTGTAGCAGTTAACTATGACAGAGCGTATGAGAACACAGAGGAAACCATCAAAGCGGAAGAAACCCCTGTGGGCGTGGCTCTGGCAAAAATAGAGTGTTATGACTATGAAACAATGGAAGCCCCCGGCTTCTTACCTTTTTTCCCATGACAGACTACTGGAACGCAGATGAAATGCTGGCTAGATTCCTACACGCAGGGCGGTGTGAAAATTCCGGGGTGATAGCCCTGCTGGTGTGCATAGCCGGGGATATATCTGCAAATACAGCTTTAAGCGTTTTCTGTGGTATCTCTACCAAGGAGTACGCCCCTAGGCGTACATCAGAACCGCTGGACATAAACAAGCTACGGCTAGGTATGGATGCCAAAAAAATAACACACAAGGAACTCTGTAAAGCCATACACAGAGCCAACGGAACGCTGGGCAAGCTGTTCTATGAAAACAAGGGGAAAAGCTACTGCTACAAAGATAAGAAGTTTTTGCGTGATTGTGAGAAAGCCCTAGGCATGGCAGAGGGTGAACTGATTTATAAGGGGGAAATAATATGAACTTATTCAAAATTGCTGAAGCATTGGAGCGGTGCGTAAAGCTGGCTTCCGGGAATTTTGTGGATACGGAAACCGGGGAAGTAATTGATACGGAAGCCATTGAATCCCTTGAAATGGAAAGGGATTCCAAAATAAGAAATATAGCCTGCTGGATTCGTAACCTAGATGCAGAGGAAAAGGCACTGGCTGAACAGGAACGGATTTACAGAGACAGAAAGAACGCCACCCATAACAAAAAGGAAGACCTCAAAGCCTACCTTGCAAGCTTCCTTGCAGGCAAGAAATGGAAAAATGAAGAGGTTACCATTGGCTGGCGTAAGTCAGAAAGCGTGGAAGTTACTGACATGAAAAAGCTTTCTTCCTACTATCTGCGTTACAAAGAGCCAGAAGTGAATAAGACCCTTTTGAAAGCGGATCTGAAAGCCGGGGTGAAGCTTGAGGGTGCAGTACTGACAGAAAAAAACAATATCCAGATTAAATGAAAACAAGGGGGAGCAAAATGGAATTAACTGAACTGGCGGCAAAACTTACGGAATGCCAGAACGCACTGAAAGAAACAGGAATGTATAATGTCTACTTTTTTGATGATAAAAAAAGGCATGGGGCTGATATAGCGGTACAGACAAGCAATAAAAACATGCCAAAAGGGCAGGCTGTTTATGATACCTCTACTTATGCGGATTATGCAATTAAAAATGTTGTTGTGGATGGTGTGGCATTCTTCACCCTGCTGAATTTGAGTGAAGCCTTTGAAGAGGGTGTGCCAGATTTTTGGGGAGTACTGAACTAGGGGGAAAAAATGAACATGAAAGAAAAATTTTACTTGCAGGCAAGACCACCGCAGGAAGCATTGAATACTATTCAGTTTGGACGGCTCAAAGGTAAGAGTGATATTAACCCCCAATGGCGTATAGAAGCCCTTACGGATGTTTTTGGGCTGTGTGGGGTAGGCTGGTACTTTGAGGTGCTGGGTACTACCTTTGTGGATGTGCCTGCTACGGAAGAGCGGCTGGTATATGTTACTGTAGGCATTCATGTGCTGAATGAAGCCGGGGAGTGGAGCAAGCCTGTGATAGGCGTGGGCGGTGATTTTGTCATCATCAAAGACAAAAATGGTTTTCATGGCAATGATGAAGCCATGCAGATGGCTGTAACGGATGGGCTTGGTAAAGCCGCCAAATGCCTTGGTATAGCGTCCGATATCTACCGGGGGAAATATGATTCAAAGTATGGCTGGCGTGACGCTAAAGCCAAGGAACAGCAGACCCCGGAAAAGGTAAAGGAACAGACCCCGGAAGAAAACTGGCGTATGTGTAACGGAAATGTCATTCAAGTGAGAACAAACAAGGGCTGGATGCAGTTAGACCAGATGCCCTTAAAATGGCTGGAAGTCATGCTGAATGACCCACGCTTTAAAGACATTATTGACTTTGTGCAGGAACAGATAAAAGTAAAAAAAGGCATTAAATGAAATCAATTTTGCAGAGCGTAAAGCGGTGCTACTTTTGTGGTAGCACCGCAGTAGAAAAGCATCATATTTTCTTTGGTGGGTTACGCCCCACAAGTGAACGCATGGGCTTCACCGCTTGGCTCTGCCCCTACCATCATAGGGATGCCAAGCATGGCGTACATGGGTGCAGGGCTTTGGATCTGAAGCTGAAAGAAGCCTGCCAAGAGGTGTATGAACAGACCCACACCAGAGCGGAGTGGATGCAGTTAATAGGCAGAAATTACAGGGGGAAATAAAAGTGAGAGAAAAAGCAAATACTGTGATAGCCAACAATGTGAAGACCTACCGGGAGACAGCAGGCTACAGCCAAGAGGTGCTAGCTTTTAAGTCATATATGCCGCTGGACATTTTGGAAAAAATTGAAAATGGAATTTTTTTTGAAAACGAATTTTATTACCTCATGAAAATCGCGAAAACCTTGGGGCTTACCTATTATGACCTCTTTGAACGCAAGGATGGCGGCACATCCCGGAACATCTTTATACCGCAGGAAGCAGTTAACAAGATTTTTGCAAGCATGGAAAAGAAAGGCATTACACAGGAAGCTTTCTGCAACGCTATTGGCACAAAGCATAACAGCGTATGGTACTGGAAAAACAATAAGTGCATACCCTCTCCGTTATTGTTTCACAATGCTGTTACTTATCTTGGCTTACATGCTGACAGCTTCAAGGACATTGTAAAAAGCAAGGAAACCAAAGAGGTACAGGCTCACATGAGGGGCTGGATAGATGAAAGGGAAAGAGAGAAGCCTGTGGGCTTGGGTGAAGTTATCAAGGCTTGCCAAGTGTTCCAAAAGCTGGACAGCGTTATTAACCAGCTTGACGCAATTATAAAAACTGCTACGGATCTGAAAGCGGAACTTGAGAAAGAGAGGGCATAACCATGAGACAGCAGGAAAGGGTTTTAAGTTATATGCAGGCTTACGGAAGCATTTCAAGCTGGGAAGCTTTCCGGGATTTAGGGGTAACAAGGCTGGCGGCTGTCATTTTCAAGCTGAAACACAAGGGGCATACCATTAACGCCCGGACGGAATCAGCAAAAAACAGATATGGGGAAGCGGTACATTTTACACGCTATACGCTGGGGGGCGAAAACATTGGCAAGGCTTAAATTTACTGCTCTTAACTGCGTGGATATGGGGGGCGGCATTGTTCTTAATATATCCGTACCCCCTCTCTATAAAAACGCAGTACAGGGGCTTTTAAACGGCTTTAAGGCAGGGAATGAGTATGAAATAAAACCCCATAAGGAGAAGCGTAGCTTGTCAGCCAATGCCCTTGCATGGGTGCTGTGTGACCAGATTGCCCAAGTTTTGCATGGCACAAAAGAGGGGATATACCGCCATGCTATCAGCCATGTTGGTACTTTTACGGAAATGCGTTTTTCTTCCCCGGAAGCAATGCAGAGATTTAAACAAATCTGGCAAACAAATGGGGTGGGCTGGCTCACGCACAGCATAGATGATACTACGCTACACGCTTACGCAGGAAGCAGTACTTATACTACAGCGGAGATGCATAGGCTTGTGGAGTTTTTAATGGATGAAGCCAAAGGGCTGGGCATTGAAACAAAGCCACAGGAAGAGGTAGAAGCCCTCTTGAAGTCATGGGGGGCGTAGACAATGAAAAATTACTTTTATTTCCTGCTGGAGTGGGCAGATACCTTTAACGCCTTGACGGATCTACAGAGCGGCAGGCTTATAAAGGCAATGGTAGAGTATGAACGCACCGGGGGGCTTCCAGATTTAATGGATGACGTGCTGCTTGATTTTGCATGGAAAACAAACATCTTACCAAAAATGAAGACCATGCAGGAACACTACCGGGAGACAGTAGCAAAACGTTCAGCGGCAGGCAAGGCTTCTGCAACAAAAAGAACAAATGTTAACAAATGTGAACAAGTGTTAACAAGTGTTAACAAAGCCCAACAAAATGAACAAAAGCCAACAGATATAGATTTAGATTTAGATATAGATAAAGATTTAGATATAGATAATAAAAAAGAAAAAAATAATAAAAAAGAAAAAGCCGTAAAACACAAATACGGATTGTATCAAAACGTATTGCTTACGGATAGGGAAATGGAAAAGCTTAAAGCAGAGTTTGCTGATTGGCAGGAAAGAATTGAAAACGTATCTGCCTACTGCCAGAGCCATGGCAAGACATACCGGGATTATCTTGCAACAATACGGAACTGGGCAAGGAGAGACAGCAAGCCTGTTGTGAACACAAGAAATGACGTAACGGCTGGCTACCAGCAGGCAATGCGTTTATTAGGGGGTGGAAACAATGGATAGCCTAGAAATACGCACACAGCTTACAACAAGCTTTCTGGCGGTGTATGGCTGTGCAGGGGATGGCAACATGATAGCCGCCTATGTACAAGTACTTGGGGATATCCCGGTGGAAGTTTTGAGGGCGGCATATGACAAGGTACTGCTGGAATGCGAACACAGACCAGTGCCTGCGGTAGTGTACAAGGCGGCAAAGGGTTTGGTAGAGCAGAACAGCGGAACGCAGAAACTGACATGGGCTGAAGCATGGCAGGAGATAGAGGAGCAGATGCGGATAAATGGGCTGTATGCAGAGCCTGTGTTCAGCCGCCCGGAGATAACGGAAGCAGTTAAGGCGTTTGGCTGGCGTAACTTATGTGAAACACTTACCAAGGACATGGGGATAGTAAGAAGCCAATTAAAAAATATGTACCTTGAGATATGTGAGCGGCAGGAAAACGCCAAAATGAATAGCTATATTCTGGGTAAAAATAAGTTACTTGACAGCAAAATAAACTTGATAGGTATGAAAAAGCCGTAAAGGGGCTTTAAACAAGCGTACAAGCGTTTTTAACGCAAGCCTATACAAGTTATCACAAGGCGTTATAAAAACGCACCACAGAGCATTTTGAAGCGTAAGAAAGAGAGGATAAAAATGAATGAAATTATTTTAAGCGGCAGATTAGTAAAAGACCCGGAAGTAAGATACACCCAGACCCAGAAAGTAGTTACCCTATTTTCCTTGGCAGTAAGCCGGGAAGTAAAAAATGAGCAGGGTAACTATGACGCTGATTTCTTTTCCTGCGTGGCGTGGGGTAAAACTGCTGAACTGATGGGAAACACTTTGAAAAAGGGAGCAAGGATTTTACTTTCCGGGCGTGTGCAGATCCGTAACTATGAAAGCAATGGGGAGCGGAAATATATCACAGAGGTAATTGTAAACAAATTTGAGTACCTTGACAAAAAGGAAACCAAAGCCATGGGAGACATGGGCATGGAAGTACCTTTTGATTAAGGGGGGCAGGAAAATGAGGGTAACAGTACTGTCAGTTATTGTAACGGCTCTGGCGTGGACGCTTGTGACGCTGGTACTGCTGGCGGTACTGCTTACCCCTTTGGCTTTGGTAATGATGGCTATAGGGGGATAAAATGAGCAAACATAGTGAAGCACTTGAGGCATATTTAAAGATAGTTAAGTATTCAGAACGCAAATGCAAAATTTGTGTTTTTAATTTATCCAAGGATAAAGAAAATGAGTTTTGTGTATTTGAGGGCTGTCCGGGAGTAGTTACATCAAATGCGTTAATAAAGGATATACAGAAGCGTGTTGAAAAACTAGAGAGACAGGAGAGCAAGGAATGAAAAAGCTAGTTATTATGGCGGTATTTTGGCAGATTCTGAACTGCTCTGCCTACACCCATAGCGGTAACCCTACAGCTTCCGGGGTAATGCCTGCGGTGGGGCATTGTGCGGCTGACCATCTGCCTTTTGGCACTAAAGTGATTTTACCTAGCGGTGCTGTCTTAACAGTTACTGATAGATTTGGGGGGAATTACACCAACAGGCTGGATGTGTTCATGGATACGGAAGCCGCCTGCTGGGAATTTGGCAGGCAGTGGCTTAACTGCAAGGTGATAACGCCATGAGGGTGGGCGTGGTAGATGTAGACAGCCATAACTTTCCTAATCTGTGCCTTATGAAGCTTTCAGCGTTCCATAAGCAGAGAGGGGATAGCGTAGAGTTTGCTATCCCCCTCATGCAGTATGACAGGATATATATGGCTAGGGTATTTGATGATACTTACACCCATGACGATATCACAGCCTACCAGTGTGAGGATATCATCAAGGGCGGCACTGGTTATGACCTTAACAATGCCCTGCCGTATGACATAGAACACATATACCCGGACTATTCCCTATATGGAATAACAGATACAGCTTATGGATTCCTTACAAGGGGCTGCCCCAGACATTGCAAATTCTGTATAGTGGGAGATAAAGAGGGAACTGTCAGCAGGAAAGTAGCGGATCTGTCAGAGTTTTGGAGAGGGCAGAAAAACATTGTACTGCTAGACCCAAACATAGTAGCCTGCAAAGATTGGAAGCCACTGCTTCAGCAGTTAATTGATTCCGGGGCGTGGGTAGAGTTTAACCAAGGCATTGATATACGGCTCATAACGGAAGAGAAAGCGGAAATGATAAGCCGTATAAAACTGCGTAAGATTCACATGGCGTGGGATAACTACCCGGATGAATTCTGCTACAGCCAGCTTCAAAAGTTTGCAAAGTATTTTCCCTTAAAGAAAAAGGCGGCTATGGTGTATGTGCTTACAAACTTTAATACCACACATGAGCAAGACCTTGAGAGAGTTATAAGAATAAGGGGGCTGGGCTATGAACCTTTTGTAATGGTGTATAACAAGCCTGCTGCCCCGGCAATAACAAAACGCTTACAGTTATGGTGCAATAACAAATGGATTTTTAAGAAGTGTGAGAATTTTGAGGATTATGTGCCATTTCTGAAAAAGGGGAAAATGAAATGAATGCAGTTCCGTTAACGCTTGAGGAAGCTAACCAGTTTATAGCCAAAAATCACAGGCATCATACCCCGGTGAAAAGAGACAAGTACAGGGTAGGCTGTGAGGAAGAGGGGAAACTGGTGGGCGTGGCTATAGTGGGAAACCCTGTGGCTAGGATGCTATGCGATGGTTACACGCTGGAAGTTACAAGGCTTTGCACAGATGGAACAAAGGGGGCTTACAGTTTCCTGTACAGCAGAGCCGCTAGGATAGCCAGAGAACTAGGCTATAAAAAAATCATAACCTATATCCTAGAAACAGAGAGCGGCACATCCTTGAAAGCCAGCGGCTGGCACTGTGAAGCGGAAAAATGTGGGGGGGGTAATTGGAGCAGGCAGAACAGACCAAGGGAAATAATAATAACATCCTTATGGGGTGAAATACAGAAATACCCGGTGTGTGTTAAACAAAGATGGGCAAAAGAATTATAGGGGGGGGGTAAATATGACAGTGTGCGGTGAAAAAATGAGCGGAGTGTGTATTGTGGGCAAATGCCCTTACGTCAAGGTATGCACTACAACAGTTTGGGATAAAACCCCACAAAAACCAATAACAAACGAGGAGCGGTTACGTTCCTGCACCGCAGAGGAGTTGGCAGGAATGATATACGAATGGCACACAAAAGGATATGCGAGAGGAAAGAATGGATTGAAACTTGATTCGATAACAAGAGTTGTGGAGTGGTTAAAACAACCACACACCAAAGGTGGTGAATTATGACAAAGGCAGACCTATTGGAAATTGCTATTGCGTTAAAGTTTCGGTTGGTAATTGAAAATAGTGGGAATGTTGTTGGCAGTTACTATGTCAGCTTTGCTGAAAAAACCATATACGCAAAAATGGTATCACCGACACAAACATCATTACCACTATGGGGCAATTTTATTAAAGGAGATACATAAATGAAATGTCCAAGATGTAGCGGAATTGGTAGCGTTCCGTATCATATTGATGAAGATATTTTTGATGAAACAGTATGCCCAGTGTGCCATGGATCTGGTGAGGTGGAAGTCACTAATGAGGTATGGCTTAAGTCTATGAATACGGAACAGTTTGCAGAAACCATTGCACAATATTTCTATGGGTGGACAACCAATTCTACACCATACGATATTATCCTGCATAGTGTAGTGGAATGGCTGAAACAGCCACATAAGGAGTAGATTATGGTAATTGTAAAAAGAAAATACAGGCTTTGCTATGTTAGGGATGGGGTGCTGTACTTTACGGATAATTTTAAAAGCCAATGGGGTGATGATTGGAATGATGCCCCTTATGAACATAACGCTGGTGAGCCGTATGAATGGGATTACAGGCTTTCTGAAGAGGAAAACATAAAAGAGGGGCATGGGCATATTAGGCACATTGCTTTTATGGATAACTGGCTCATAGATAAGCCTAATAGCCATACTTGTAACAGCCCTTACAGCGTGGAAGCCATTAATAAGGGGGCTGTGGCCTGGCTGTACCATGAGGATGCCGGGAAGCTGGCGGCAGGGGCTACCATGGCAGAAGCAAAGCGGTGGCTTAAAAAATTAGGTGTACTGTGGGGTGAACTACATGAGTAAAAAATGGAAAGTATTCTTGACAATGGAATTTTCGGCAGAAGTAGAAGCATATACGGAAGAAGAAGCAAGGGATAGGCTGTATTTCCATATCTTTAATGGGTACAACGATGTAAAAGTGAGCGATATTGAAAATATTGATGTTTCAAAATGGTGGGGCGGTGCTAATGAGGTGAAGAAATGACCAGAGGGTTTGAAGTTATCAGTGAGTTTGAAGAGTTACCAAAGCAGGAACGCCCAAAGCTTCCAGAAAGAAAGACAAGCGGATCTGCTGGCTATGACTTTTATGCCATGGAAGACATCCTGCTACAGGCAGGGGATTTTGTATGGATTCGCACCGGGGTAAAGGCGTATATGCCCCCGGATGAATTCCTAGCGTTATATATGCGTTCCAGCATGGGCATCAAGCACAGCTTACGGCTTGTGAACTGCACAGCCGTTATTGATTCTGACTACTACAATAACCCCTATAATGAGGGGGAAATCATTGCTGTAGTGAAGAATGAGGGCAGGCAGGCGTATCTTTTGCACAAGGGTGAAAGATTCATGCAGGGCGTTTTCCATAAGTTTTATGTAGCGGATAACGATAACGCTGGCGGTGTGAGAACAGGGGGCATAGGGAGTACAAAATGAAATTTTACAGCATCATTATTGACTTTTTCACGCAGGGAACAAAACACAAGCTGTATGACAGGCATTATACGATACTGGCAGAGGATGAAGCCCACGCCAGAGCGGTGATAATAAACCATTTAACCCTGCTGGACTTTTATAACTTTGAAATCATCAGCGTTCAAGAGGTGGGAGACATTGGAAATTAAAGAACACTGCACCAATATAAAGATAGTGGGGTTTAATAATTATTATTCTTCTTCCGGGAGAGTTACCACTCCCATGTCAATAAGCTGCAAGGTAGACAAGAAGCCTGTGCAGTTCAAAACCAGTGGGCATATGTTTGTGTATGAAATCATTGATGGACTTATCAAGAGGGGTAAAAAATGAGTTATATAGATATGCTCCATGTGTTCATAGGCATGTGTATAGGGCTTCTGGCAGGGATTCCAGTGGGGTTTTTGTTGGCAAATTGGGGGGATTTATGAAAGATATAGATATTGTTATATATGGTGACCCTGTACCGCAGGGCAGGCAACGCTTTTCCCGGAATGGGCATACATACACCCCCCAGCGTAGTGCTGACTACAGGCAGTGGGTGCGGCTCAATATGATTAACCATGTACGCAAGTACGCACAGAAACCCCTTGAAAAGGCGGTACTGCTGTATATCACATTCTATATAGGCATACCCACAAGCTGGAGCAAGCAGAAGCGAATGGAAGCCGCACAGGGGCTGATACGCCCCACAGGGAAGCGTTCCGGGGATATCGACAATTTAGTAAAGATGATACTGGACGCTGGTAACGGAATACTGTGGGCAGATGACAGCATCATTACGGATCTGGTGACAAAGAAGCGATATACAGCGGAACTGGCAAGGGTGGAAATAACAGCCACAGAGGTGCAAGATGAATGAAAAACCTACAAAACGCTTGAAGCATTACCTTTCTTCAGCCTTTTACTGGCATAACAAAAAAGAATTCCTTTCTGAAAAGATAATGGAATTAAGAAGCCAAGCGGAAAAAGATACCTCTACCTTTCAAGATGTGCCAGTTTTTGGGGGCTTCCTAGACCACAGGCAGGATATCATGGCTGAAATGGTGGATAAACAGAAAGAGTACCGGGAAGCAGTAAGGCTGTGCAAGGAAAAGCTGGGGGAAATACAGTTCTTTATTGATTCCCTAGATAGCTACAAAGAAAGAACAGTTATGGAATTCCGCTATATCTACTTTCTGGAGTGGATGGATATAGCTATACGGCTGAACTATTCCATCCAGAATGTTAATAAAATCCACAGTGACGCACTGCTACACCTCTTGAAAAAGCATGAGGAAATCATAGAAAAAAGCGGCAGGCGGCTTTTCTAAATGGGGTGATTTAATGAACATAAAAGCGGACTTTGAACTAAAAAACTGCCCTCTGTGTGGGAGTGACAAGATATCAATGATAGGAGAACAATATTTTCATTTTGGTGGCGGTTTTGCCAATGCAGAAATAGAATGCTTTTCCTGCGGTACAATATTTACCTTAAAAGGAAAAAACAAAAAAGAAATTATTAATTTGTGGAATGGGGAAAAGAGTAGTGAAAAGTAGTGGAAATTAGAGTAAGGAATGTGATACTGTGATATTGGTGAAAGCTGGCACAACAATGCCAGCTATTTTTTTGCGTGGGTTTTTCTGTTTGTTCCGCAGTTTTTACCATGCAATTCACCTACCTCCTAGCTTTTGGCGGTGGGTGTGTGAGAGTGCCTGCCGCCATTTGTCTAGAAAAAGCTACAGCTGTAATTGTAGACAAAACACAAACAATTTAAAAATGGGGCAGATTTTGGAAAAATAAAACACCCCTCTAGAACGCTTCAAAATTCGTTTTAAGGCGTTTTAGGGGGTTTATGATAAATTATATTAGTACCATGATAAAACATTGATACAGTGGAAATTTGTACAGAAGCCGCATGGTATCTGCGTTTGCAAAACACAAAAAACGCAGTAACGGAAAAAGCGTAACAAATGTATCTATACAGTAGACATAAATAATTATTGACAATGGTATTGCTACCATGTTAAAATATTTGTCTTTTTTTGTAGGGGTAGGGGAAAATGGCAGTACACCCAAACAGCATGAAAGCGTTAGAACAGAATAGGAGCAAAACACAGTTTAGCGGTGAGTATGCGGTGGAATGTCAGAAGAAGTCAGCAGAAATCAGAAGCCTTAAAGGGGAATTTCAAGCCGCCACATATAAGCACCTCATGGCAGAGGTGAAAGACCCAAAGAAGAAAAAGACCCTTGAAAACGCAGGGCTACCCACAACATACTTGGGCTGGCTTATCTATAACTCTTCTTACCGGGCTGGCTTGAGCGGTGGAATGTTTGAGAGTTTCTGCAAAGCCGCTGGCATTATTGAAGAAGACAAAACCAGCGTGAATGTTAACAATGTGCCTATTATTATAGGCGGTGAAAATGAACTCACATAACTGTGATATCTGGCTTCCAGATATTGTAGGCGAACACTATGCGGAATTCTGGCGGTGGAAAGGGCGGTACAGGGTAGTCAAGGGGAGCAGATCCAGCAAAAAGTCAGTTACCATGGCTTTATGGGCTATATACTCCATCATGAAGTACCCCGGTGCTAATCTGCTGGTAATCCGTAAGACCTACCGCACAATAAAGGATAGCTGTTATGCACAGCTTAAATGGGCTATACACCGCTTGGGTGTAGATGCCCTTTTTCTGTGTAAAGAAAGCCCCCTTGAGATAACCTACACACCTACAGGGCAAAAGATATTTTTCCGGGGGCTTGATGACCCTTTAAAAGTAACATCCATAACAGTGGAAACTGGTGTGCTGTGCTGGATGTGGATAGAAGAAGCGTATGAGATAACTAGGGAAGCTGACTTTGAAACGCTGGATGAATCCATCCGGGGCAGCCTGCCTGCTGGCTTATTCAAAAGCGTTACGCTGACTTTTAACCCATGGAACGACAGGCACTGGCTCAAGGCTAGATTCTTTGACAGGCAAGACCCGGAAGTACTAGCTATAACTACAAACTACCTCATGAATGAGTTTCTGGACGGATCTGATAGAAAAATCTTTGAACGCATGAAAGTAGATAACCCAAGGCGGTACAAGGTAGCTGGGCTTGGGGAGTGGGGCGTCATAGAGGGGCTGGTGTATGAACGCTGGCAGGAACAGGCGTTTTCATGGCAAGAGATATCTGCCATGGATGGGGTAGAATCCGCTTTTGGTTTGGACTTCGGTTACACCAATGACCCCACTGCCCTCTGGTGTGGGCTGATATCCAACGAACAGAAAACTATCTGGGTGTTTGATGAATTATACGCCAAAGCCCTTACCAATGAAATGATAGCAGAGCGGCTCACAAGCATGGGATACGCCAAGGAACAGATAACGGCTGACAGTGCAGAGCCAAAGAGTATAGAGGAACTGCGTAGGCTGGGCATCCGCAGGATAAGGGGAGCGGCTAAAGGCAAGGACAGCATTATAAACGGCATCCAAAAGATACAAGACTACATGATAATAGTGCATCCACGCTGTGTGAATTTCCTTACTGAAATATCCTGCTACTCATGGGATAAAGACAAATTTGACAAGCCCATAAACAGACCCATAGATGACAATAACCATTTAATGGATGCTATGAGATACGCACTGGAAAACAAGATACACAAGCTGCAGGGCTTAAAATTCAACAGTGCGAATCTGCAAAAATATAAAACTTTTACTGTATAAAATACAGGAAAATGCGAAAAAAGACGGCAAAATAAAATTGCTGTCTTATTTTTATGCAAGATGGTGTGAGTATGGCAAAGAAGAAAAAACCATTAAAACTGAATAGGGGCATCATAAAAGACCGGGCTGACTTTGATGTAAATGATTTTAACCTACCCCGGACGCTGGCGGCAGTTCCCAAGGCGGTGGCACGGCAGAACGCTATGGCGTTTGATGCTATCAAGCCCCAGCTTGAGGGCTTCCTAGAGGATGGGATGAAGCACAGCCTGCAAGCCATGGGTGTACTGCACTGTGCGGATGCGTCATTCCTTGGGTATGGGGCATTAGCCAACTTATCACAGAATGGGCTGATAAGGGCAGGCGTGGAAATGAGAGCGGATGAAATGACCCGGAAATGGGGCGAACTCTCACGCAAGGGAACGGATGAAGAAGTAACGGATGAACAGCAGGCGGTGCTGGATGCCTTAACGGAAGACCTTGAAAAGTACAAAGTTAGGGAACTGTTCAGATCCGCTTCCGCTTTGTGTGGGTACATGGGCGGCTGTCTCATGTTCATTGATACCGGGGAAGAGGTGCTGGCTAATCCGCTGATTTTAGACAAGTACACCTTTACGCCAGACAGCTTCCGGGGCTTCCGCATCATTGAGCCGTACCTAGTAACTCCGGGCGGCTATAACAGTGTTAACCCCATGGCAGAGGATTATTTCAAGCCCTCGCTGTGGTATGTGCAGGGCATCCCGGTACACGCTTCAAGGCTTATCTACTTTGCAGAGAACAAGCTGACAAGCCTGCTGAAGCCTGCCTATAACTTTTTTGGCTTACCGCTTGCTCAAAAGGTACTTGATGCGGTGGCACACTACACCAGCAACAGGGAAGCGGCTGGCAGGCTGTTGCAGAAGTATGCGGTAACCATTCTTAAAACCAACATGGAAGAGGTACTGCAAGGCGGCTTTGATGAAGCTTTAAGAAGCCGTATAGAGTACTTTGTGCAGAACAGAAGTAATGACGGCTGTGCGGCTATTGACAAGGAAATGGAAGACCTTGTGATACAGACCACCTCACTGGCTGGAGTTACGGATATTGTACGCCAGAGTATGGAATATGTAGCCGCCATGTTCAATGAGCCTGTTACCAAAATGTGGGGCTTGTCTCCCAACGGCTTCAGCACCGGGGAAGCGGAACTGCAAAACCATTACGATAATATCAAGAGCCAGCAGGAAAAGATGTTTGGGGAAGCCATCCGCAGGGTGTTAAGGGTGTTACAGCAGAACAGATATGGTGAAATTGATGACAGCATTGTATTCGCATTTAACCCCTTGAGTGAGGATGATGAACGCAAGATAGCGGAAACAAACAAGCTACAGGCTGATACGGATGCGGTATTAATTAGTACCGGGGTAATCAGTGAGGATGAAGCTAGGGAAAGATTAATTTCAGATCCAAACAGCGGCTATAACACTTTGCAGGAAAGGGAAGAAGACCTACCGCCTTTAGAGCCTTTCAATGAGAAAGAAGTGATTATATGAGCGGCATAGTGTTTGGCAGGATGTACCCCAATGCAGGCTATAATGCCCGGTATCGCAGGGAAATCCGCAGGCTGATAAAAGCCATGCACAAGGATGTAAAAAAGGAACTGGGGGCGTTATACAGCGTTTTAGCTAGTGACGCACCGCTGACCCTTACAGAGATAATGGCAAGACTACGCAAGAAATGGTATTACCTCTTTGAAAAGAGAGCCAAGGAAATGGCAAAATGGTTAGCTGATTCTGTACAGAAACGCACCCAGAAAGATGTAATGAATCAGCTTAAAAAAATGGGCTTTGCGTTAACTCCCCACTACACCGGGGCAGAAAAGAAACTGATTACAAATTTTGTGCAGGAAAGCGTAAGCCTTATCAAGACCATCCCCCAGACCTTTCTGAAAGAGGTACAAGAGAATGTAAAAAAAGCGTTTGAAAGGGGCGGTGACCGGGCGGCTATCAAGGAAGCCATAGAGGATAAAATTGACCATCCGCTGGTAAAGGACGCTGAACGCAGGGCAGAGTTAATTGCCAAAGACCAGACCCAAAAGGTAACGCAGGACTTTGCCAGAGCAAACGCCCAAGCCTATGGTGCGACTAAAGCAAGGTGGATACACATACCGGGAGAGAAGACCAGCCGCATAACCCATATGGAAATGGATGGGGAAGAATTTGATATCAATGTGGGGCTGTTTGACCCGGATGTAGGCGAATATGTGAAGCCGGGGCAGTTGATTTACTGCATGTGTACGCAGGAATTTCTTTTCCCCGGAACAGAGTGAGGGCTTATGAACAATTTACTTTTTGACGCTACGCCCAGCGTCAGATCCAAAGATGAAAATGGCTTTCTTCATGTAGCGTTAACGCCCATAAGTAAAGCCACAGTAAACCCCTACCTTGGGCGTGAGATAGAGGGCAGTGCGGCTCATGGCTTTAAGCCAGATGCCATATACTACGGCTTGCGTGACCCCAAGGAACTGGAAAAGGCGGCTGATACATTTAACGGCTTGCCATTGCTCCTAGAACATCATCCCACAGATGCAGAGAACTTACCCAAGGAGTGGGTAGTGGGAAGCATGGGGACTGATGCTGTTTACGAAAAGCCGTACTTGAAAAACTCCATGACAGTAACGGATGCCCAAGCCATTGGCTACATAGAGGACGGAACTGCAAAAGAAATTTCATGCAGTTACCGCTTCACCCCGGATTTTACCGCTGGCACATATACGGAAGCGGATGGATCTGAAATTCATTATGACTTTATCATGCGTGACATAAGGGGTAACCATGTAGCCCTAGTGCCAGAGGGCAGGGCTGGGCATGATGTCCATGTTGCTGACAGCGGCAACGCTGTGAAAGATATATGGCAGGAAAGGAGAGATACAATGCCAATTGATGATTTTATCAGCAAATTTATGCCGCTGGCATCTGAAGAAGAAAAGCAGGCGGCAAAGGCGGCACTGGAAGCTTTAACCCCGGCAAAAGATGAAGAACCTACTTTTGCAGAGGGCGTGAAGTATGGTGAAGAACTTGAAAAGAAAGAGCCGCTGAAATTGGACAGTGAACATGAAGCGGCAGGCATGGAAGCAAAAGAAGCGGAAGATGCCTGCGGCAAAGATGAAGAACTGCCCACAGATGAAGACAATCTTGATGAACTCATGAAAGACCCCAAATTTAAAGCCGCCTTTGAAATGGGCGTGAAGTATGGGGAAAAGCGTGAGAAAGCAGACCCGGAACGCATTGACGCTGACCATGAGCGTGAGGGCATGGAGCGTGTGCTGGGTGAGGACAGCATCAAGGCTATTGAGCAGAGGGTAACGGAAAAGTTACGCCACATCAATGATGCCGCCAAGAAAGTGCGCCCTCTGGTAGGGGAAATTGCAAACCCCTTTGCTTTTGACAGTGCGGAAGCAGTTTACAGCTTTGCTCTGGAAAAGGCAGGAAAAGACATCAAGAAGTACCCGGAAGCCGCCTATGAGGGCATGGTAGACATGGTACTGGAGCATAAGCCTATGGCTGTTGACAGCGTGGCTGGTGCTGAAATCTGCGGTGAAGCAGATGAATATATTAAGGCGTTAAAAGCCATTCGTAAATAATGAAAGGAGAATAAAACATGGCTGTAGATTACACTTTTCAGAATGTAGTAAACATTGAGCCTGCCGCTGGATTACCGGGCGGCTATGCGGCTGTAAATCCTATTGTTAGCACTCCCCGGGGATTCATTGCAAAGGCGGCAGTAACTGCTGGCTGTTTCTGCTGGGAAGATTCCACCAATGCTGGGCAAGTAAATCCGGGCGGTAGCGGTATGCCGCTGGGCTTGGTAGTGCGTGAGGTGAACGCCCCCATGGGTACGAATGTGGCATACACTAATGCTGTTCCTATTGGATCTACCGCTACTGTAGCAGTAGAGGGTGATTTTTATGTAGCGGTAACTGCTGATGTTACCAAAGGGCAGAAAGTCTTTGCTAATACCACTACCGGGGCTGTAAAAGGCGGCTCTGCCGGGGCTACTGTTGCTGACCATGTGGAAACTAACTGGGTATTTGATACCTCTGCGTCTTCTGGCGGCATTGCCATCATTACTAACCATGGACAGACCCCTGCGGCTTCCGCTGTTGCTGGTAGCTTTGTTTCCGCTGTGGTGGCTGGCGATACCAATTACACGCTGAAAGTTACCAAGGGCGGTACTGACAGCACTGTTAACATTGGACATGCTTGATGAAAGGAGATAGATAGACATGACTATTACCAAGGAAGAATTACGGAAAGCCATGCATGACGCTGGCATTGTCTTTGATTCCGCAAAAAACTTTATTGGTGCGGATGATGCGGCTATCACCGCCCCTAATATTGGTGTGCCTACTGTGCTGACCACCTATGTAGACCCGGCTATTGTACGCATTTTAACTGCACCCCGGAACGCTCGTAAAATTTTTGGTGAGCGTAAAAAGGGTGATTGGACTACCTCGTCCGCTATGTTCAAAGCGATTGAAGCT
>JAEIGA010005447.1_pt1 | contig 19442 bp, 15 predicted proteins | sample 9270691 | NCBI WGS metagenome assembly JAEIGA01 (sample SAMN17057246, study PRJNA624740) | gut metagenome | biome: biome; isolation source: fecal sample | host: Bos grunniens | place: China: Xizang | collected 2019 | reverse complement strand
TGGATGCGTCCTGATTCATCCTGAATTTCTCCGAATGAAGCGGCACCCATGATTCTTCTTGACATGATACGACCTGCAATGACAACATCCTGGAAGTTGCCGGCAGCCTCGTCAAACTCCGCCTTCACCTGAGCGGCATTTGTGTTGATCGGGAAGAGTGGTGCCGGATATGGCTCGATACCAAGTTCTCTGAGCTTAGCGAGCGATTCTCTTCTGAAAAGCTCCTGCTCGTTGAGGTCCATAATGCTCATAATTATATATTTTTTAGTTTATATTCAGTTCAATCTACAAAGGTAGAAAAAAATGTCCATATTCTAATCGTGCGAAAAGGGCATAGTTTTGAAAAATTATCCCTATCTTTGTAGAATATGGCGGTAGAAAAGATATGGAAATTGCGCGAAGGCACTGATATGGACAATGTCAGACAGCTTTCTTCTGAATTGGGAGTGGATCCTGTGCTGGCGACACTTCTGGTTCAGAGAGGTGTGCATACTTTCGAGCAGGCCCGCTCATTCTTCCGTCCGAATCTGGATGACCTCCACGATCCTTTCCTTATGACAGATATGGAAAAGGCGGTGGAAAGGGTTCACCAGGCGGTTTCAAGCGGAGAGAAGATCCTTATCTACGGTGACTATGATGTGGATGGAACCACAGCAGTTTCCCTTGTCTATACCTTCCTCAGCCGTCTTACCCGTCAGGTGGATTTCTACATTCCGGAGAGATATGATGAGGGTTACGGTGTGTCATACAAAGGCATCGATTGGGCTACCGAAAACGGTTTCAAACTCATCATTACTCTTGACTGCGGCATCAAGGCCAATGAAAAGGTCGAGTATGCCCGCGAAAGAGGTATCGATGTGATCATCTGCGACCACCATCTTCCTGAAAATGAACTTCCGAAAGCCGTGGCAGTGCTTGATCCGAAGCGAGAGGATTGCTTCTATCCGTTCGACGACCTCTCCGGTTGCGGCGTAGGATTCAAGCTTGTACAGGCATATTCTCAGAGATACAACGTTCCGTTCGAGACTCTTATACCTTTGCTTGACCTTCTTGTGGTAAGTGTCGCTTCCGACCTCGTTTCTGTGGTCGACGAGAACAGAATACTTGCGCATTACGGTCTCAAGCAGCTCAATACGCATCCGCGTGAAGGTCTCCTTGCTATGATCCAGCTTTCCGGACTCGAGCCTGGTCATCTTACTATCGACGATATCGTGTTCAAGATCGGACCGAGAATCAATGCAGCCGGCCGTATGGAGAGCGGACGCATCGCAGTGGAACTCCTTACAGCTTCGAACGTGAACGATGCCATCCGTATCGGAAACGAGATCAACGAGCATAACAACGAGAGAAAGAACATCGACCGCCGAATCACTCAGGAGGCTCTTGAGATGGTGGAGTCGGGCAACTGCCTCTCAAGCGGAAAGGCTACAATCGTATACAATCCGCAGTGGCACAAGGGTGTCGTGGGAATCGTTGCCTCACGTCTCGTCGAGGCATATTACAAACCTACAATCGTGTTTACAATGTCGCAGGGAGGCCTTGTGACAGGCTCGGCACGAAGTGTACACGGTTTCGACCTCTATGAGGCGATCGAGAGCTGTGCGGATCTTCTTGAAAATTTCGGAGGCCATCTCTACGCGGCAGGTCTTACATTGAAGGAGGAAAATCTCCCTGTGTTCTGCGAGAGGATCGAGAAGCATATTTCGGGAAAGATCATCCCTGAAATGCAGACTCCTGTAGTGGATATCGATACCATGCTGAACTTCTCACAGATCACTCCGAAGTTCCTTCGCATCCTGAAACAGTTCCAGCCGTTCGGACCTGGCAACAGCGCTCCAGTATTCCGTACAGACAATGTATATGACAACGGTATGGGTCGTAAGGTGGGTGCCGAAGGCGGACATCTCAAACTTGAACTCATCCAGGAGTCGCACCCGTACCATCATATTTCAGCCATCGCATTCAATATGGCTGACTACTTCGACCATATAAAGGCCGGCAACCCGATCGATGTCTGCTACTCTATCGTGGAGAACTACTACAGAGGAACATCGAATACACAGCTTCGTGTGAAGGACCTCCGTGAACGCGACGAGATTCTCTAGTCCGTTTTTTCTCTTTTTTGTGTGTTTTTCTTTTTCTTGTGTCAATATTTTTCTGAATTTGACCTTATCGATTGGCATGCAGGGCAATTGTAAGTAACTTTGCAGGGCTTAATTATCATAGTGTATGGAGGGAAATGAACAGTTGAAGGCCGCGTGGGAGTTTGTGGAGAAAACGGGCAAAAGCGTGTTCCTGACCGGAAAGGCCGGTACGGGAAAGACGACGTTTCTGCGTGAGGTGGTCCAGACTTCGAACAAGAGGGTAGTGGTGGTGGCACCTACGGGTATCGCTGCCATCAATGCAGGTGGCGTGACCATACATTCGTTCTTCCAGCTGCCTCTCCATCCATATATCCCCGGAATAAAGATTGAGTCCAAGTTCGCGTTCAGCAAGGAAAAACGCAGCATAATACGCACGATCGACGTACTTGTCATCGATGAGATAAGTATGGTCCGCAGCGATCTTCTGGATGCCGTCGATTCGGTTCTGAGACGCTTTAGAGACCGAAACAAACCTTTCGGAGGTGTACAGCTTCTCATGATCGGCGACCTTCAGCAGCTGACTCCTGTTGTGACCGATGAGGAGGCTGACCTTCTTCGACAATATTATCCCACTCCATATTTCTTCGGCAGTCATGCACTTGCCAAGACGGATTATGTCACCATCGAGCTTAAGCAGGTGTACCGCCAGCAGGATGAGAAATTCCTTGCCATCCTGAATGCAGTGCGTACGGGAAGACCGTCGCAGCAGGTGATCGATTCGTTGAATACAAGATGTATCCCATCCTTCACACCTGATCCCGACGAGGGCTATATCCGATTGACTACGCATAACAATATTGCGAACGAATATAACGAGAGTCAGCTGCAGCAGCTGATGGAGGAGCCTCATAGGTTCGATGCGGAGATAACAGGAAACTTTCCGGAATATTCATATCCGACCGACCTTCAGCTGGAACTCAGGAAGGGTGCTCAGGTGATGTTCGTGAAGAATGATCCGTCTTCGGAGAAGAGATATTACAATGGAAAGATAGGTCATGTCGTGGAGATAATCGACGACATTGTTCTTGTGCAATGTCCGGGCGATGACCAGCCGGTGGCAGTCGAGCAGCTTGAGTGGGAGAACAGCAGATATGTGATAAACGAGAAGACGCAGGAGATGGAGACTGAGGTGCAGGGTACATTCAGACAGTATCCGTTGCGTCTGGCATGGGCAATCACCATCCACAAGAGTCAGGGCCTTACATTCGACAAGGCCATTATAGACGCGGCCCTGTCCTTTGCCTCAGGTCAGGTGTATGTGGCGCTCAGCCGTTGCCGTACATTGGAGGGAATGGTGCTTGCAACCCCTCTGACTCAGAGTTCTGTCATGACCGATCTCCGTGTGGAGGATTATATCGAGAATCAGGAAAGGGCTGCTGCGGAAAGCCTTGGCCGTCTGGAGGCAATCAAGAAGGAATATTTCATCCAATTGCTAAAAGACCTCTTTGATTTCCGCAATCTGGTGTATCTGCAGAAGAGAATGCTTGCAGTGTGCGGAGAATTCCCTTCAGGAAGCGTTGTAGGCCTTGCTCAGAAGCATAATGATATATTGAATGCCCTCAATGAAAAGGTGCTGTCTGTGGGCCTCAAATGGCAGATGGTTGTAGGTGCTAAACAGTATGAGGAACTCTGTTCGGAAGAATTCATGCTGAGAGTCCGAAAAGGATGCGAATACTTCTACAGCGAACTGGATTCCGCATATGGTGATTTCCTTGAAAAGATGAAGGACCTGAAGGCGGAGAATAAGGAGCTGCTGAAGAGGTATGGAAATATCTGGAATGACCTCCATCTGGAGTCATCTATGCTGAAGCTTCTTCTGAAGGCTATGTCAAAGGAGAAGTTCTCGACTGAGACATATCTTCGTGCCCGCCAGAAGGCTGTATATGAGGCTTCGGGATTTGTGCCCGATGAACTGAAGACCTCTTCAAGAAAGTCTAAGGCCGCGAAGACTGTCAAGACTGAGAAACCAAAGAAGGAGGACACGAGGTTTGTCACATTCACGATGTACAAGCAAGGCAAGTCGCTTAAGCAGATTGCCAAGGAACGAGACCTGCATACCCGTACAATCCACAGTCATCTGGCTCATTACGTAGCCAAGGGAATGCTCTCGGTGGGAGAGTTTGTGTCTGCGGAAAATATTGAGGTGATCAGTGCGGCGATATCTGAGGTCGGCACCCTGAATGGCCTTGCCGCAATAAAGAAAGTCTGTCCGGATGAGGTGTCCTATGAAGACATCATCATGGTCATAGCGTCGCAGGAAAACTGTTCGGCATAATACGACAAGTGTATTGTCCTGATAAAGATTTCGATGGTCTCGCAATGTATGGTTGCGGGACTTTTTATGACAGCTACAGATCAGATCGGCTGCAGGGAGCTCGACCAAAGGGATCTTCTCGCCGACTGGCTGTTGCTGAGTGCCGCATCTTCCGGTGGTGGTTAATCCGGTTTTCTGTGACACTTAACCTGCTGTCTTTGTTTCTTTATGTGCGTGCACATTAGTCTGCAAAAACCACGTGGCACCTAAATCCCTGAATATCAAGTCATTATTGAAAGGCGATTCCCCTTCGGCGGGGCATCGATTCTAAGCAATTCGCTCAGAATCCAAATGTTAGATGCCACGGGATTCGTTATATAGGAGAATCCATAGGTTCGATTATGAATTATGCGCTACAACCGACTTCGTGAGATTACAATCAAGAAAACAGTCATTTTATTGATTGTAAACCTGATTTTATGGCTAAATACAGCTAAAACAGGGCTTTTGGAGTGTTACGATCAAGAAACCTGCAGTTTTATTGATCGTAATCCAGGCAGAGAGCTGTATCCTGAAACTGCTCTAACTAGACACAGCTCTATAGCACAAGTCACCACCGCTGGCGTATACGCCTTGCCAGCGGTTCAAAGCAAGCTGCGCGAGCTACACCAAAGGCTCGCTCCGCCTGCTTTGTGCCACGGAGTGCAGATCATGGTTTCACGTAGCAGATGGCCTTTCACAGATCCAAAATCTATAGCAGTTAAGGTATTGGCCTTCAGTGACTTACAGATAATCGATGCCCCGTTATCGGGGAATCGCCTTTCCGTAATTAGCTGATAGTTAGGAGTTTGGGTGCAATGCTGTTTTCGTGATGATTTCTGCGGCAACAGCTTCGATCGTTTTGCCATCGGTGTCGATGATGATGTGGGCTGTGCGCTCGTAGGAGGCGGCACGGCGTGACATCAGTTCAAGGATGCGGGCACGGAGTGGGGATGTCTCGACTTCGTTCGACATGACAGAAGGGGAACATGTCTGCATGACAGAAGGGGAATTGCTCGACATGACGGAGGAATAGTTGTTGGTCAAGTCTGAAGAACCTTCACTAGTCTTGACAGAAGAATTGTCATTAGTCACAACAGGGGACTGATTGAGTAGTGGTCTGCCAGCAGTTTCGCCTGAAAGGTGCTCGATCAGTGTGTCAACAGATGCCTTGAGGTAGATGCAAATGGTTCCCTCGTGAACAATATCCTCGCTTCCGGCTGTCATTACAGCTCCGCCACCCAGTGCAAGAACCGTCTTCCCGCTATTGCTGTCGGATACGATTCTCTTCAGGATTGCCTGCTCGAGCTTTCTGAATTCCGTCTCTCCCTGCTGGGAAAATATCTCCGGTATGCTGCATCCGGCTGTTTCCACGATACAGTCATCCAGGTCCATGAAACGGCAGCAGAGCAGCTCCGAAAGTTTCCTTCCGACACTGCTCTTGCCGCATCCCATAAATCCTGTCAATGATATTATCACGATATTCTATATTAGAAAAGTGACAACTGACCGTCGTCATCGCTTGGATCGATCGGATCCTCTACGTCTGAGTTGTCGATCTCACCTGCTTCGTTCTGTGCCTCTGATTCCTCAGGGACGATGTCATCCTCAGGAAGGTGGAGAGGCTCGCCGAACTGAACTGACTTCACGTCCATTGCGCTTACCTTCTTACCCTTTGCCTGCAGACCCTTCTTTGCGATGAACTCTTCTGCGTTGACGGTCTCCATCTCGCGGTGCTCATGTTTTCCACCGAATGTTATCTCGAACTGAGGGTGCTTGTCGTCACTGATTGCAACGAGGTATGAACCCTTGTTGTCTGAGATGAATGTCACAGGAGTGTTGTCGCTTACCTCGAATGAGAATCTCTTCACGTAGAACGAGCCGACTGCCTTGTCATAGTAGAGCGCAGTGTATGTCTTGTTTACATCAAGTTTTTCGATCTTCAGAAGTTCGCCCTGATACCTGTTGCTGAGGTCGAAGGTGGTAGTGTAGTATGTACCGTCCTTGAAGATAGCAAGAATGTGATCACCGGTGTTGAACTGTCCGAGGTGGAGTCCACGTCCGTCCTCATTGAGTCTCTGGATGTCCTCGTCGAACCAGATGTCTTTTCCTCCGATGGTTGAAATACCCTTTGATCTCAATACAATACGGTTGATGGTATTCTTGGATACGAGGTTACCCCTTGCAGAACGTCCCTTGATGAGGAGTTCTGAGAAGTCGTAGTCCTCAGTGAGTTTCTTGAGCTTAGGACGCTGTCTGTAGTGGATTCTTACGGTTTCAGCCTCACCGTTGTGGTTGACTGTGAACCAGAGAATCTGCGAGCCCGGCAAGCCCTGTGTGATGTCGTACTCCTTGTCACGTGTCACGCTTGTAATCGCAAATCTCTTGGCGTAGCTTGTAGAGCTCTTGCCGTCGCGATAGATGACATTGTATATTGTACGCTGGTCATTTCTGTCGAATACGCCCACGTAAAGGATGTCCTTACCGAGGAACGCCTTTTCAGAAACCTTTGTGACCATGTATTTACCGTCCTTGTGGATGACGATGATCTCGGAAAGGTCGGAACAGTCGCAGATGTATTCCGCGTTGTCTTCCTTCTTGAGTGCGATGCCGACGAAGCCTTCCTCCTTGTTTGCGTAGAGTTTGGCGTTGTTGCTCACAACCTTGGTAACTGCAATAGACTCGAAGCTTGTAAGCTCTGTGAGTCTCGGATAATCCTTGCCGTACTTCTTCTTGAGGTTCTTGAAGTAGTTGATTGTGAACTCTGTGATGTGCTCAAGGTGGTTCTGAACCTCTGCCATCTCTGCCTCAAGTCCGCGGAGTTTCTCCTCCACCGCCTTTACGTCGAATTTGGAAATCTTTCTTACAGGCTTCTCGACAAGCTTGTTGATGTCTTCCATCAGGATAGGCCTCTTAAGCATATTCTGATATTGGAGCATTGCTTCGAGCACTTCCTGAAGTTGTCCCTCCCAAGTCTTTGCGTCTCCCTCGAGAATCTTATAGATCCTGTTCTCGAAGAAGATTTTCTCAAGGGAACTGTAGTGCCAGTCGTTCTCGAGTTCGTCGAGGCGGATCTGGAGTTCCTGACGGAGAAGGTCTCGTGTGTGCTCCGTACTGTAGCGGAGGATATCATGTACACTGAGGAACTGCGGCTTGTGGTCTACGATAACGCAGGCGTTAGGTGAAATGGACACCTCGCAGTCAGTGAATGCATACAGCGCATCAATGGTCTTGTCCGGAGAGACATCGTTCGGCAGATTGATCACGATGTTGACCTTGTCTGTTGTGAGGTCGTCGATCTTCTTGATCTTGATCTTGCCCTTCTCCTTTGCCTTAAGAATGGACTCGATCACTGCGTGTGTTGTCTTTCCGAATGGTATCTCGTTGATCGACAGCGTGTTCTTGTCGATTTTCTCAATCTTTGCACGTACCTTGATGACACCGCCTCTCTGACCCTGCATGTATTTTGAACAGTCGGCCGAACCTGCAGTAGGGAAGTCCGGATAAAGTTCGAAATCCTTGCCCTGAAGGTGTGCGACCGCTGCGTCAATGATCTCGTTGAAGTTGTGTGGGAGGATCTTGGACGCAAGACCTACCGCGATACCCTCTGCTCCCTGTGCAAGAAGCAGCGGGAACTTGATAGGCAGCTCGACAGGCTCCTGGTTACGTCCGTCGTATGATGTCATCCAGTTGGTGATCTTCGGATTGAAGACAACCTCCTTGGCAAACTTTGTAAGACGAGCCTCGATGTATCGCGGTGCCGCGTTGCTGTCGCCTGTGAGGATGTTACCCCAGTTTCCCTGACAGTCGATCAGATAGTTCTTCTGACCGAGCTGCACGAGAGCTCCGAGGATGGACTGGTCACCGTGAGGGTGGAACTGCATCGCCTGTCCGACAATGTTCGCCACCTTGGTGTATCTTCCGTCATCCATTCTCCACATGGCATGCAGAACACGTCTCTGCACTGGTTTCATGCCGTCCACGATGTGCGGAACGGCTCTGTACAGGATTGTGTATGAAGAATAGTCAAGGAACCATTCCTTGAACATTCCTGACAGTCTGTGTTTCTTGCTGCCTTCTCCCAGGAGTTTGTCGAATTTCCCTGTAGGAACAACCTCCTCGTTCATTTCCTCCTGAGGGATATCGATATCGTCAATACTCATTATGCCTTATCTGTTTTTGTTGTTAACGGCTATGCCGCTTCTAATACTCGTATCCGAATTTTCTGAGCTCTTTCTTGCTCTCTCTCCAGTCTGCATCCACTTTCACGAAGAGTCTGAGGAATACCTTCTTCTGGAAGAAATCCTCCATCTCGATACGTGCCTGTGTGCCGACCTTCTTGAGTGACTGACCGGCCTTGCCGATGATGATGCCCTTCTGCGAGTCGCGCATCACATAGATCACGGCGCTGATGTCATATCTCTCAGCTCCCTCCTTGAACTCCTCGATCACAACCTCGCAGCTGTATGGAATCTCCTCCTTGTAGTTGAGGAAGATCTTCTCGCGTACGATCTCCGATGCGAAGAAACGGAGGTTCTTGTCAGTGAAGACGTCCTTGTCGTACCATGCAGGTGCTTCAGGAAGGTTGCCTACAATGGCGTCGAAGATATTGTCAAGGTTGAACTTTTCCTGAGCTGAAGCAGGGAAGATGACAGCATTCGGAAGCTGCTCCTTCCACCAGTTCATAAGTTCAAGAACCTGCTCCTGTGAGCTGATGTCGATCTTGTTGATCACAAGAATCACAGGGCACTGGATCTTCTGAAGCTTTGCGATGTATTCGTCGTTCTTGTCGCCCTTCTCCACTGTGTCGGTAACATAGAGGATGATGTCGGCATCGCCGATGGCAGTGTCGACAAAGTTCATCATGCTCTGCTGAAGACGATAGTTCGGCTTGAGGATACCCGGAGTGTCCGAGTAGACGATCTGATAGTCGTCTCCGTTCACGATACCCATGATCCTATGCCTTGTGGTCTGCGCCTTGGCAGTTACGATGGAAAGTTTTTCGCCTACAAGGGCGTTCATAAGCGTAGATTTGCCAACATTCGGATTACCGATGATGTTGACAAATCCAGCGCGATGTCTTTTGCCTGTTTCTCCCATTGCTACCTTATATATTAGAGGTATGCTCCCATACGGAGGAGGTTCACCTCGCCCTCTGTAAGGTATCTCCAGTCACCTCTCTTGATGCCCTTCTTGGTAAGGCCGGCAAAGTATACTCTGTCGAGGGCCTTCACCTCGTAGCCGAGTGACTCGAAAATACGTCTTACGATACGGTTCTTGCCTGAGTGGATCTCGATGCCAAGCTTTCTGTGGTCGTCTGCCTCGATGAACTCGAGTGCGTCAGCTGCGATCACACCGTCGTTGAGCTCTACTCCGCTGAGGATCTTCTCGTAGTCCTCCTGTCTGAGCTTAGAGTCAAGTGACACCTGGTAGATCTTCTTCTTGTCATATGAAGGATGAGTGAGCTTCTCTGCGATCTCGCCATCGTTTGTGAACATGAGCACGCCTGTAGTGTTCTTGTCGAGACGGCCTACAGGGAATACTCTTGTAGGACAAGCCTTGAGAAGATCCATAACGGTCTTGTCAGCGTGTGGGTCGCTTGCTGTAGTCACATAACCCTTAGGCTTGTTCATCACGATGTATACCTTGTTCTCGCCCTTGAGTCTCTCACCGTTGAAACGGATATCGTCAGTGTTGATGTTTACCTTTGTACCGAGCTCGGTAACAACCTCGCCGTTTACTGTCACTACACCTGCAAGGATAAGGTTGTCAGCCTCTCTTCTTGAGCATACGCCTGAGTTTGCGATATACTTGTTGAGTCTGATTTCGTCCTTTACAGGAATCATTACTGTATCATTGTCAGAGTACTCGCCGTCAAGCTGAGGACGTCTGCTGATCATCTTGTTGATTCCGCTCTCGTTCTCATCACGGAAATAGTTGAATTCTCTTCTAGTGAAACTCTTCTTGCCTGAGCTTCTGAATCCGCCGCCTCTTCTCTCAGAGTTGTCTCCGAAGCTTCTTCTTGGACGGTCATTGTTCTCGCCGAATGATCTGCGTGGTCTGTCACCACCGAAAGATCTTCTCTCTGAATTCTCACCGAAGTTTCTTCTTGGACGCTCGCTGTTCTCACCGAACGATCTGCGAGGTCTGTCGCCGCCGAATGAACGGCCCTCACCGAAAGATCTTCTCTCTGAATTCTCACCGAAGTTTCTTCTTGGACGCTCGCTGTTCTCACCGAACGATCTGCGAGGTCTGTCGCTGCCGAATGAACGACCCTCTCCGAATGATTTTCTTTCTGATCTTTCACCAAAAACTCTTTCTGCACCTCTTGTGCCTGCTCTTGAAACTCTTGGTCTCTTGGTTCCATTGTTGCTGCCGTACTCTCTACGACCTTCTGTTCTGCGGCCGAAACCGCCTTTCTTGTTGTTTTCCATTTTTACTTGTGCCTTCCCGGCATTAAAATTTGTTAATAAATGTGCCAGCTCACGCCGACTATTTCAGTTTGAAAATATACGTAATCGTGCCTTTCTGCAAGGCTGGAGCGTCTGCGCTCATGTTGAAGCTGGCCTTCATTGCGGCCTTTCTTGCTTCGTTCCAAAGGTCCTTATCGGTTACTGTCGTTCCCTCTGCGCCCGGTACGGCTTTCTGGACTATACCGTAGTTGTCCACCCAGATCTCGACCACGACCTTTCCGTTCTTCTGAACCGAGTATGATGGTCTTGGCAATGAACCGTTCTGGGTTCTGCCCGCGAGAAGTGCCTTCGGTTCTCCGCTTGTTTCGCCGGTCTTGGTGTTGCCAAGAGCGTGCCCGGCCTTCAATGCGTCGGTTACTTCTCGTGCGGTCTGTGCCGCGAGTGTATCCTTTTCGGTCTTGTTGTCTGCCGCGGAGAACAGAGCCTTTCTGTTTATCTCCTTCTTGCGCGGCGGTTCCGGTACCTCTACGTCGCCCTGGTCTCCAACTGTCGCCTCTGGTGCTTCGTTGGTCTTGGTGCCGATGTTCTGTGCTTCAGACTGCTGCACCAGCTTGATCTCCTTGCTCCTTTCCTCAGCGCGTGGCTTTGTTCCGTCACGTCTCTGCTTAGGCTTCTGGATTTCCACCTCATCGAAGTCGATGACGATCATCTCCTTTTCAGGAGGTGGGGGATCGAGATATGTGAATCCGCTCACGAAGAAACATCCGATAAGTACTGCATGGGCCACAACGGTAAGAATTCCGCCCGTGAGTCGTGAGCGTTTTCTCTGCCGTTCCTGTTCCTGTATATACCTGCCGTCTATCATTCTGTCCTTGTTTCTGCAAGATATCCTATTCCGGCGATGTCGCCATGATTACCTTGTAGTGATTTCTCTTTGCAATGTTCATAACCTTCACGACTTCCTTGATCGGAACTGTCTCGTCCGCATAGATTGAGAAAGTTGGATCCTCTTCAGTCTGGAGAAGCTCGATGAGCTCGTCCTCGATCTTGTCGAATCTTACAGGAGTCTCGTTTCCGTTCACGTGGAATGTGAAGTCGTCGGTCTTCTGCCAGTGCTTGATCGATACGCTCACAGTGGCTTTCGCCGATACCTGGCCTGTGCTCTTCGGGAGAAGGAGCTTCAGTGCATTAGGGTTGATGAGTGTCGATGTCACCAGGAAGAAGATAAGCAGCAGGAACACGATGTCTGTCATGGATGACATCGAGAAGCTGGAATCTACCTTGGTTGTTCTTTTGATTGCCATTTCCTGTGCCTGTTAGTTGTCTGACGGCTCGTGGAGCATGTCGATGAATTCAATAGTAGTTCTCTCCATCTTGAACACGAGGTTCGAGATCTGCGATGTGAGGAAGTTGTATCCGAAGTAAGCGATGATACCCACGAAGAGACCACCCACTGTAGTTACCATTGCCTCGTAGATACCTCCTGAAAGGAGAGTGATGTCGATGTTGTTGCCTGCTGTAGACATTCTGAAGAACGCCTCGATCATACCGGTTACAGTACCGAGGAATCCGATCATAGGAGCGCCGCCGGCGATTGTCGCGAGCATCGGAAGACCCTTCTCAAGTCTTGCGACCTCGACTCCGCCTGTGTTCTCTACTGCTGTCTGGATATCCTGGAGCGGACGTCCGATTCTTTCGATGCCCTTCTCTACGAGACGTGCTACAGGAGAGTCATATCTCTGACAAAGCTCGAGTGCCGACTTGATCTTTCCGTCATGGATATAGTCGCGGATGTCCTTCATGAAGTTTCTGTCGATCTGTCCAGCCTTGCGGATAAGCCACCACTTGCTTCCGAAGATGTAGATTGCCATAATTGACAGAAGGAGAAGGACAAGCATGAGCCATCCTCCCTTTGAAGCCATGTCGATAAGTGAGAGCTTAAGCTCCTGCTGTACAGGGGCTGTCTGTGCGAGTGCTGCAGTGTCTGCCACTGCCTGTAAAAGATTGAAAAGCATTGTATTGTAATATTTTTGTTCTCAAATTTGCAAAATCGCACAAAGGTACGAAAAATCTTCCGGATTTCCTATAAGGTCTGCCCCGCAATGAACTCGCGAAGAATCGATGTAGGAGGTATCGCCGCAATCTCAGATGGAGACAATGCTACGATATAGCTCAGGAACTTAAGCATGCGTGAAGCTTCAGTGTATGCCGGAGATGATGGCGCTATACGTCTGAGCAGCGGTTCTGCATAGTATTTCAATACCGGAAGTTCAAATATATGGGCGGAATTGAATACTGCGTCAGCATATTCCTGGTAAGGGAATATGTTGCGGTTTTCACCTCTGCGTACACTCTGCCATCTCATGATCGTATCCTCCGGAATGACGCCTCTGGTCCTGTTGTCTCTGATCATTCGGCGAAGCATGCGGTTGTCTGATGTCGAGATGTTGTTGTTCTCGTCGATCGAGAGAGATGTGAGGGCTGAAGCATATACCCTGAATACCTTCGAATTGTCTACGCCCGGGATCATCGCCGGGTTGAGCGCGTGAATGCCTTCCATGATGAGAATGTCCTTTTCGTGGAGCTGCATCATGTTTCCGTTGAAGTATCTCTTACCTTCCTTGAAGTCGAAACGAGGGATTTCCACCTCCTTGCCGTCAAGCAGGTCGTTGAGCTGTTGTCCGAGGAAGTCCAGGTCCATGGCCCCGAGGGCCTCGAAGTCATATTCTCCGTGTTCGTCTCGTGGTGTCAGGTGTCTGTCTACAAAGTAGTTGTCAAGCTCGATCACCTTAGGGTTGAGTCCCAGGATGCGGCACTGTAAGGCGAGTCTCTTCGATGTCGATGTCTTGCCGCTGCTTGACGGGCCGGCTATGAATACGATCTTCACGGAACCGCGTCGTTCGTAGATCTGGTTGGCTATTTCAGCATATTTCCTCTCGTGCAGAGCCTCGGAAAGATTGATCAGATCGATGATTCCACCTGAAAGCACTTTCGCGTTGAGGGTGCCGACGCCGTATACACCCATCACAGAACACCATTCAGAATGATCGTTGAGGGCCTTGGCGATCTTGGACTGTCTCTTCATCGGGAGAACCTTGCCCGGATTCCCGTCCATAGGGTACTGCAGGCAGAAGCCGTCGTTGAATCCCATGATGCTGAAAGTGGTCAGCATGCCTGTAGACGGTACGAGCGGTCCGTAGAATGTATCCGCTTGTCCGTCAAGGAAATATACGTTGTAGTGGAATCTTCCGATGCTCTTCAGGAGGTTCACTTTCTCTCTCTGGTTATTTCGTGCGAAAAGGGTGCAGCATTCGTCAATACTGAGCATTTTCTTGCTGAACGGGAGGTCGGCCGCAACGATTTCCCGCATTCGGCTTTCTATCGCTGCAAGTTCATCGTCTGTGATGAAGATGCGACGCGGTCTTCCGTCCTCGGCCTTCTCCATCTCGCGGATGTCGCAGTAAAGTCCGCTTGGCAGAGAATAGTCGATGGTCAGAACCTTTTCCGGGAACATCTCCCTCACAACATTCTGCAGGACGAAGCACAATGAACGAATGTATGTGCGTCTGCCGTCAGGATGGTCATATCCTATGAATCGGATGTTGTGCGGATTGATGATAGTGTAGTCGAGCGGTTCAAGCTTGTTGTCGACAAGTGCCGCAAGCACCTGGCTTCCACAGTCGCTCACACCCTCAGGGCAGATGTCGTATGCCAATTCCTTAAGGGTGCAGCCCATGGCCACTTTCACGTAAGACTGCGTGTTCTCGCAGAAGATTCTGATATTCTCCATAGTTCTATAATATTTCTTTCAAGAATGGTCCTGTGACGGAGTCAGGGTTATCCGCCAACTGTTCCGGTGTGCCTTCCGCCACGATCATACCTCCTGCTTTTCCGCCTTCCGGACCCATGTCGAACAGATAGTCGACGGATTTCAGCACATCGAGGTTGTGCTCGATTACAATCACTGTATTGCCTTGATCCACAAGCTTCTGGAGCACTCCCATCAATACCTTTATGTCGTCGAAATGAAGACCTGTCGTAGGCTCGTCAAGAATGTACAGGGTGTTGCCGGTGCTCTTTTTCGCAAGTTCTGTCGCAAGCTTCATTCGCTGGCTTTCACCTCCGGACAAAGTCACAGCCGACTGTCCGAGACGGACGTATCCGAGGCCCACGTCTACCAGTGCCTTCAGTTTAGGCGCGATGGTCGGTATGTTCTCGAAGAACTCATATGCCTCGCTGATCGGCATCTCGAGTACGTCGTTGATGTTCTTGCCCTTGTATCGTACGGCAAGGGTGTCGTCCTTGTATCTGCGTCCGCGGCATTCGTTGCAAACGACGTTCACCGACGGAAGGAAGTTCATTTCTATTACCTTGATGCCGGCGCCCTTGCATTCCTCGCAGCGTCCGCCCGGAACATTGAACGAGAATCTGCCGGCCTTGAAACCTCTTACCTTCGCGTCAGGAGTGGCCTCGAAAAGGTTTCTGATGTCGTTGAATACGCCCGTGAATGTCGCAGGGTTGCTTCGAGGGGTACGTCCGATAGGACTCTGGTCAATCTCGATGAGCTTGTCTATGTTTTCCACGCCGACAATATCGTCGTATGGAAGAGGCTGCATCTTGGCGTTATAGAACTTGTTCTTCAGTACCGGCATGAGCGTTTCGTTCACGAGGGATGACTTTCCGCTGCCGCTGACTCCGCTGACTCCGACAAGCATTCCGAGAGGGAAGTCTATGTCCACATTCCTCAGGTTGTTGCCGCGTGCTCCGCGTATTCCTATGGTCATGCCGTTGCCTGTCCTTCTGGTCTGAGGCACTTCGATTTTCTTCGCGCCGGTCAGATAGTCCAGGGTTGCGGAACTTGCGTTGCCGATCTCGTCAATAGGACCGTTGAAGCATATTTCGCCGCCGGCCTCTCCTGCGCCCGGACCCACATCCACGAGCCAGTCCGCCTCCATCATGGTTTCTGCGTCATGCTCGACAACCATTACCGAGTTGCCCTCGTCGCGAAGCTTCTTCAGGGACGCGATGAGTTTTCTGTTGTCTCTCTGGTGCAGACCGATGGATGGCTCGTCCAATATGTACAGCACATTGACCAGCTTCGATCCGATCTGTGTGGCAAGTCTGATGCGCTGGCTTTCACCTCCTGACAATGAGGATGTTGCGCGGTCAAGGGAAAGGTAGTCAAGGCCTACGTCAAGCAGGAATCCCACCCTGTCCTTGAGCTCTTTGAGAATGTCTCTTGCAATGAGACTTTCCCTCTTTCCGAACACTCCTTCAAGGCTGTGCAGCCATTCGCTCAGAGCCTTTATCTCCATTGCTGCGACGTCGGAGATGGTCTTTCCGTCTATCTTGAAATATGTGGTTTCCTTGTTGAGCCTCGAACCGTTGCAGACCGGACATACGATCTTGTCATTGATGTCTCCAGCAAGTCCCGAATATGAAACCATCTCCGAGGAAGCGCCTTCGCCTACCCTGAAAAGTTCGTCGGAACCGTAGACCATCAGGTCTATCATTTCCTCCGGAAGTTCCTCGATCGGGTCGTACAGTGAGAAAGCATATTTCCTTGCGATCGATCTGATGATGTCGAATTTCTTTGTCTCCCTGAGCTTGCCGAGGGGCGCGATTCCGCCGTCTGCAATAGAAACCGATCTGTCCGGTATGACTGTATCGATATTGATGTCTACGATCTGTCCAAGTCCCTTGCAATGAGGGCAATAGCCCTGTGGAGAGTTGAATGAGAACGAATGTGGTGCGGGCTCCGGCAAGGAGAGTCCGGTGTCCGGGCAGACGAGGTGTTTGGAGAAGTGTTTCAGCTCCTCGGTTTCCATGTCCATCACTGCGACAGAACCCTTTCCGAAGTTAAGGGCGGACATTACGGAATCCTTGATTCTCTTCTCGTCTTTTGCAGAAGGTTTCAGACGATCCACTACAAGTTCGATGAAGTGCGCCTTGTATCTGTCGAGGGATGTCACCTCGTTCAGTTCTGTGATTTCCCCGTCGATGCGCACCTGGGTGTATCCGCGTTTGCGCAGCTGCTCAAGCAATTCCTTGTAGTGACCCTTTCGTCCTCTTACAAGCGGTGCGAGGAGGTAGCATTTGCGTCCGTCGTAATTGGACATTATCAGTGATACGATCTGCTCGTCGGTATAGCGTATCATCGCCTTTCCGGTCTCCGGAGAATACGCGGTCGATGCCCTTGCGTACAGCAGTCGCAGAAAGTCATATATTTCGGTGATTGTTCCCACAGTCGAGCGAGGGTTGTTTCCCGTTGTCTTCTGCTCGATCGCGATGATAGGACTGAGACCTGTAATCGACTCTACTTCAGGCTTTTCAAGGATGCCCATGAAATGCTTGGCGTATGTGGAGAGTGTGTCCATGTAGCGTCTCTGACCTTCGGCATAGATGGTGTCGAAGGCAAGCGAAGACTTTCCGCTTCCGCTGAGTCCTGTCAGAACGACGAACTTTCCACGCGGAATGGACAGAGAGACCTCTTTGAGATTGTGGGCTTTCGCCCCGATGATTTCTATATTGTTCTTATTCTTCATAAGGTTCGTTGAATGGCAGGAGGAAAGGGTTTGTCATACGCTCAGTCGAAATGTCTGTCGTAGGACCGTGTCCGGGAACAGCCTCGATGTCGCCGTCAAGGCACATCAGTTTTTCCCAGATACCCTTCATGAGCAGGTCATAGTCGCCGCCCGGATGGTCGGTGCGTCCGATCGCTCCTGCAAAAATCGTGTCACCGCAGAAAAGTTTCCTTGCCTGTCTCTCGAGGAAACAGAGGCCTCCTACGGAATGCCCCGGCGTGCCGAGAACCTCGAATTTCAGGTCTCCTACACTGATTTCATCCCCGTCGGAAACGTATCTGAACACATCTTCTTCAGGGATTTCGGGCAGTTCAAGACCGTAGTTGCGGCACACGTACGGATTCGTATGCTCGAAGGAATATTTCTCCTTGACATCCATGTATACCGGGATGTTCCATGTCCTGGCGCAGTCCGCCAGGCCGTAGATGTGGTCGAAGTGCCCATGCGTAAGCATGATGCACACGGGACTCAGCTTTTTTGATTCGATGAATGCAACTAAATCCTTCTTTTCGGCATCTTTGTAGCCGGGATCGATAATGGCACAGTTTCCCTTGTCGTCCCAGATGAGACTGCAGCGGGTCTCGAGTTCGTTGAATATGAAGTGTGTGGTATACATGTTTCGTTTAATTCTTTAATTTGACAAAAATACAAAAGAAGTTGTTAACTTTGCCAAGTTACAGGGATTAAAATAGACTAAAACTTAAAACATATGCATATAGCGATTGCAGGTAATATAGGTAGCGGCAAGACAACTCTAACAAAGATGTTGGCGGCCCATTATGGTTGGACTCCGAAGTTCGAATCTGTTGATTACAACCCATATCTCGCGGATTTCTACGAGGATATGGAGCGTTGGTCATTCAACCTTCAGGTGTACTTCCTCAACAAGCGTTTCAAGGACGTTGTCGATATATCGAAGTTGGACGAGGTTATCATCCAGGACCGCACAATCTATGAGGACGCGCGCATTTTCGCTCCTAATCTTCATGGTATGGGGCTCATGACAACAAGGGATTTCGAGAACTATTCGGATCTTTTCGACCTCATGATGTCTCTCGTGAATCCGCCTGACCTGCTTATCTATCTCAGAAGTTCGATTCCTAACCTTATCGGTCAGATTCAGAAGAGAGGCCGCGAATATGAGAAGAGCATCAGAATAGATTATATCACAGGCTTGAACGAGCGTTACGAGAACTGGATCAAGGACTACAAGCACAAACTTCTTATCCTTGATGTGGACCGTATCAAGTTCGAGAACCGTCCTGAGGATTTCCAGGAGGTGATCGACAAGATCGACGCAGAACTCTTCGGCCTTTTCAAGAACGAATAAGCGGTACTGAACCTAATCAAAATAATTATGACTGAAAGAAAAACTATCATAGACTTCGTTGAGAAGTACGTGGCGCAATATTCCAAGAGTCCTTTCCTTTGGGAAAAGAATCTGGATACAAACGAGTGGGAGGCGACAACGTACGAGGAGACGCTCAGGCAGGCAAAGCGTATCGCTGCCGGTCTCATGGCTCTCGGTGTGCAGAAAGGCGAGAAGGTGTCATTCATCAGCGAAGGCCGTAATCTTTGGGTAATCGGCGAGCTTGGTGTCCTCTATACAGGAGCTGTGAACGTTCCGCTCTCGATCAAGCTTGAGGAGTCCAATGACCTTGTGTTCCGTGTAAAGCACTCGGATTCGAAATATATCATCACTTCAAAGTTCCAGCTTCCTAAGATCAGGAAAATCCTTCCTGAGTGTCCTCTTGTCGAGAAGGTTATCCTTTTCGATGAGATCAGCGACATGCAGGAGAACGAGATCTACATCGGTGACATCATGGAGGCCGGTGACAAGTTCCTGGCTGAAAATGAAGAGATGTTCGTCAAGAGATATCAGTCTGTAGGACCGGATGACTATGCGAACATCAGCTATACTTCAGGTACGACTGCAGACCCTAAGGGTATCCTTCTTACACATAGAAACTATACTGCAAATGTGGAGCAGGCACATTCTGTGATCGGT
>JAEIGA010005446.1_pt1 | contig 19446 bp, 20 predicted proteins | sample 9270691 | NCBI WGS metagenome assembly JAEIGA01 (sample SAMN17057246, study PRJNA624740) | gut metagenome | biome: biome; isolation source: fecal sample | host: Bos grunniens | place: China: Xizang | collected 2019 | reverse complement strand
TTTTTTATTACTTAGGCAATAACAAGGTTAACAATTTTAGAAGTAGCACCAATTACTACGTAGGTAGAATTTGCATCTACTAAACTGCTTGGAATTGTTACGTTATCTCCAATAGTAACTAAAGAAGTAATATCTTTGCCGTCTTTTAGCACTCTTGCCACGTTTGCAACTCCTACTACTGCGTCAGCGCCTGCTGTTGCAGATACTTCTAGTTTGTTTTCTGTATATTTAACAAACTTGTCGCCTAATGCTGTCTTTAGTCCTTCTGCTTCTGCATAATCACTAAATACTACTGTGTTAGATACTAGATTCGAAGTATAAGTTCCTATTAATGCTGAATTAGAAGTGTCTCTTGCGCCTGTTCTAACAATGAATACAGAGTTTCTTATTATTAATCTATTATCTCTATCTTCTCTACATAGGATAAAGCCACCACCATTGCCAGTTGCTTCAATATCAAAGTAGCAATTTTCTAACGTTGCAACTGCTTTAAGGAATAGCAAACCTTCGTTGTTAACAAATTGTTGTTTTGCATTTAGAATTGATAGGTCTTTAATTGTACCAGCCCTAAAGTTACCAAACATTGCGCCCCAGCCACCGTTAGAACCACCAAAGGTGAAGTTTTTAAGTGCATAGCCGTTTCCGTCTATCGTGCCTTGGAAACCATAAGTTACAGATGCATTGGCGTTATATGCTGCACCACCGAAGAACACCGTTGCTCCGCCAAAGTCTATGTCTCCTGCAAGTAGAACGTATCCGCCCCAGTTGTAGCCAGTTGTTTTACCAGTAGAATCACTGCATCCTAATGCCTTCATCATTGGGTTTGCAGATGTACGAGTACCAATTAAATCACTTGCTTTTGTAACTAGGAAGTCTGCAACCTTCACTTCAATTACATATTTAATAGTTGTAGCCTTAATTTCAACTGAAACGGTTTTTCCTGCAAAGAAATCAAATTCGCTTGCTGGTATTGTAATAACGTTTCCTTCTTGGCTAGCTCCTACAGATGCTCCATCAATTGTAGCACCTTCTAGCTTGCCCTCGGATTCTAAAATAAAGTCTTGAACAATTATCTCACCAAGGTCGTTCGATTGCTTCGTGCCGTAAATTCTTGATAGAGTCTTTAATTCTCTATTTACTTCGAAGTTAACAATCTTAATCTTATCTTCACTAATTACCACAAACGTTGAGCTTTCATCCCAAACGTTACTTGAGAATGTTGCTGAAGTTTCTCCACAAACAACTAAAGAGGTAATATCTTTGCCGTCTTTTAGTACTCTTGTTGCATTTGCAATTTCTACAACCACATCTGCGCCAATTATAGCATCTATTTGTAATTTGTTTTCTGCATAAGGAAGTTTATTTAGATATTCTTCATTATGTCTACCTTTTTCATCATTCCAACTAGAATTTGAGTGCTTAGAAACGTATCCATCACCAAGAACCGTAGTAGTTTTATCTGACTTAAATACTGAACTAATCACTTCAGCATCATTCAAGATACCGCCATCAGCGTCTCTTGATATGATAAAGCAATCATACATAGCTGCATAACCTGCGCTCGAGGATACTATCCTTTCTTTGCCACCGAAATAATTTACTGAAGTGATATCGATATAACAACTTTTAATAACAAGACCGTTATAATAACCAGAAATTCCGTAAGAACCACTTTGTTTGAAGTTGATAAATCTAACGTTTTGAATTACACCGCCTGCTATAGTATCTACAAGTGCTCCGCCTTGGCCTGTAATTGTGTAATTATATATTGCATTGCCAAGACCATCTATGGTGCCCTTAAATCCATAGCCGTTTTCCTTCCAATAATTTAGAGATTGACTAAGTATTGGTTCACCCTTAAAGTCTATATCATTTGCTAGAACAATTAGAATGCCTTTACCCCATTCGCCTTCTTTGTAACCACCTGCAGTTTGTACTGCGTTTGGTTTGCTTGAAGATTTAGCATCAAAGTCACTAGCCTTTGTAACTGCAAAATTAGCAAATACGTCAAAGTTAATTGTGTATCTTGTTGTGTACGTTTCTACTATTAAGGTCGTGTTATAACCAACCAATCCTGCATTAACTAAAGAGAGTCCCTTTATGTTTAATACGTTATTTGCTTGGTCTAACTCGTAATCATTATCTGTTAGATAATAACCTGTTTTACCTTCGTCGCTGGAAACAAGCACTCTAGCTATTGCACCATCTACTTCTACAGTGTAAATATTTTCTACTATATTACCGATATCGTTTGTTTGTTGACCTGCAAATGACTTAACAGATTTTACCTCTTTTTCAAGATTAAAATCACCAATAAAGTATCTTGTAAGTTTGCCTGATTTTAATTCAAATAAACCTCTGCGGTTTTCTAAAACGCTATAATCGAAAGAAACTTCTAAATCTGATATAGTAATTCCAGTTAAAGAAGTAATGTCTACACCTTGATAGAATATCTTTTCTATACCATCAAAGCCTATAATTGTTTCGCCCTCAGTGTTAACTTCACTCATTATGGTTAATGGTTTTACTTCAAAACCTTCGGCTAATTTACCACTATCTGCATAGAATGCAGAACCTGTAGTTCCGCCTGCGAAACTTTCTTTTGAGAAAGCAAACGCATCATCTGGACAAGCGGTAACAACTACTATGCTATTAGTAAACGTAACTTCTTCAATTTCCGCACCAAGAACACCATTGCCATAACTTTCGCCCTCTATATAAAGGTTATCATAATTACCATTAAAGTACCAACCAAATAATCCAGAACCACCATTGTTTACGTAGCCAGTAATGTTAAGATTTTTTATGATTGCTTCCTTTGTTATTCCACCAAATAGCGCCATGCTACTTGATGTTTTAAAGTTTTTAATGGTATATCCTTTTCCGTCTAATATGCCCTTAAAACCATAGCACTTGCTCGCTGCCCACATTGTTTGTGCAGTAATTAAAGCCTCGCCTTTAGCATCAATATCATTACCTAAAACAAAGTAACCATTCCAGTTGTCTGTTGCCGTGCCCCCGGAAGAACTTTCTGAGTAGGTTGTAGCACCACCTGCTAAATATATTGGCGCCATTACTTTTTTATCGCCCGTGCTAATTTGTGACCAATCGGTAATTAAACACGTTACAATATCTAACCCAATTTCGTAATCTGCTTTATCTGTTTTTATAGAAATAAAATTATCTTTGCCATAATATTTTTTAATAAAATCGTATGCAATTGAAACTTTTCCGTCCTTAATAGAATAATATTCTTGTTCTATCATAGAGTCGGAAACAACAACTTCTATAATCTTATTGCCATATGCTTCATAAACAAAATCTTTGTACATATTTTTAGCATCGTTTAGAGCATATTCACCAATATTTTCCGCCTTAAAATAAGGTGCAACAGAAACAGCAACGCTTCCAACTATTTTCGCACCATCATCAAGCGTGATATCTGCAATAACGAATGCTTGACCTCTACCAATAGAAGTAATTTTACCAGTATTTTCATCTACTAATATAATATCTTCGTTTGAAGAAGAGTATTTTATATTTTGTACTTTTGAAATTTCTATTACGTTTTGATTATAGTAAATTGATTCTAATGCAACATCAAATTCCGTATCACCTGCTTCTGCAACGGTAGCAAGGTCTACCTTTGAAGCATTAAAAGCAACGACAACGTTAGGCTTAACTTCAACACTTATATTTTTAGAAATAATTGAGCCTTCGAATTCGTAAGAAGCAGTTAAAATTGCACTACCTTCTTTTAAGCCTTTAACCATTCCATTTTCAAATGAAATAATTTCATCACCTGCAACTTCTGAATTTTCAGCATCTTTTATTGTCCAAACAACGTCTTTAGATATTTCAAATCCATTTGCAATAATTCTTGCAGATATGCCAACTTCTGAATCGATTCCAATATTGAATTTTTCTAAATTAGGATTAATTTCAATGCTTGGATAATATACGCTTTCTTCTACAGTTATCGTGCAAGAGATTTTTTTGTCTCCAAGACTTGCAGTAACCTTTGTTTGTCCAGCCTTTAAGCCTAAAATCTCTGCAACAAAGTTACCATTATCGTTTTTATAAGAATCTATAATTTTTGCAATTGATTCGTCTTCTACCTTAAAAGTAACCGTGCCTTCTTTTTTAGATTTAACACTCAATTCAACAGAATCAAATTTGCCTACAGTTTTTTTGTTATTGCTAATTAGTAGCGTTTCTTCGGTGCCTGAGTTTTGTCCACCGCCATTATTACTACAGCCTACTAGAAAAGAACAACTAATTGCTATTAACGTTAAAATAATAAATAATATTTTTTTCATAACAACCTACCTTAAAAGATTAATTAAAGAAGTTCTTAATAGATTAACCAAAGAAATCCTTTACTGACCCACCGTTTTTATAATACAATATACCAAACTTTTCAAATCTAGCTCTTAGATTGTTTTCTATAACTAGTTGCTCATCTTGTGTTAGTGTACTAAGTTGATGGTTATATAAAAGGGCGTCCACTAAAACTTCTTGTTTTTCTATTCTCTCTCTAATAGCAATATATTTTTTATAGTCATCTTGTTCAATAAGTTCAATATCTTCATAAGCTTTTGTGAAATATTGTTTCCATTGTTTTAGAATTCTTTCATTCCAAACTCTTCCGCTTGTTAACGAACCGTCTTGTTCTGGTCTACCACAAACGTCTTCTGTTTCAGAAAGATATTTCATATATAGTCTATAGTTTTCAAAATATCCCATCATAGAATTTGAAGCCAAACCATAATTGTCTTTGAAGAATTTATTTACTAACGTATTAAAGTCTAAATTACAATCCCAAGCAAGTTTGCTTTGAAGCCAACCTTTTAATTCAACCCAACCTGTCATACAAGTATTGTGAGAACCTTGGAATGCTAAATATTCCGTTCCTTTTTCTGCTAAGTACTGAATTGTCTTTTGCATACTTGTTATATTGTCGAATGGATAGAAATAACCATCAACATAGTGGGTTGTATAGAACCAACAATAAAATCCTGCCGTTAATAATGAATCCCATGCTTCCATTTGGTCTCTTGCAGTTTTGTTTTCTTGAGAGTTAAATGGGAAATATAACTTTTGTTCGTTATATGGAGCATATTTGATAGTAACAATTGGATTTAGAATCATCTCTGGAAGAAATTGTTCAAATTTGCCGTCTTTATTAGTATCTTTTGCTGGAGCCGTTGAAGTAGCGTGATAAGCATTAACAACGATTCTTAAATCTCTACCTGGCATTTCAGCAGTTAGCCATTCTTGCAATTTTTCCGCTACGTCGTTTATGAACAACGTTTGTGTAGCAGCTTTAGCACCAAAGTTCCTATTAATAACTGCACTACATGAATCACAATTACACCATTCTAGGTTATCCATTTGAACGAAAGGAATTGCTGGAGCATCTGGGCTTTTAATAGCAACTTTTTTCATAATTTCAACAACTTCGTTAACTAGAGCTTCGTACTCTTCTGGGTTGCCGTGAGCAGTATAGCAAAGTTGTCCCTTGTCGATTGGAGCATCTTTTGAATTTATTCCATAGAACCATTCTTCATGGTCTTCATAATATTTTTTAGGGTCAACTGCTTCTTCTCTTAAAGTGTTGTGAGTAACGTCCCTACCAAGTCTAGCGAAAACCGTGCCGTTTGTAATCATTCTTAATTTTTTAGCTGTTGCAGGGTCTCCGTCTACTTCGTTACAAATATAAAGAGCATGTCTAATGTCTGGAGCTTCTTCCACGTCCCAACTAAGCATAGGTACGTCTTTATTTACCATATCATCAATAACGTAAGAATTTTTAGCATAAAATTCGTAACCAAAATTATAAGCTAAAAAGTCATAGACACCATTTATGGCGCCTTTACCGCTATAACCTACGATAAAGACAGAATTGCCTTTGCTTTTAATATAGAAACCATTTTGATTTAGAAGAGTTAAGTCTAAATCTAAATCAGCGCTATGGTAATATTTATTATCTGAAATAGAAATATATTTTGCATCTTCAGAAAATTCGCCAACTTCAGTGTCTTCAACAGCCTCTAAGGAAATACCAGTTGCCTCTTTAACTAAGTCCCTTAATTCTGATAGAGCCATATCTTCATCTGGGTCAACTTCTTGTTTGTTTGGATAAACAATTTTATATTCCGTCGTGCCGTCTTTTATAAAGAAATCCTCTGTCTTAGAAACTTTTACGTTATGCAAAAAATCGCCCGTAGACGTCTTTTCTACGTTGTAGTCTCTTTCTTGTGTTTGCTCTGTCGTGCTATCATCTCCGCCGGCATCTTCATTGCCGTTTCCGTTGCCACCGCCCGAGCAAGCAACAAAAGAAAACATACAAATAAATGCAAGTATTGTTGTAAAAAATTTTATAACAAACTTCTTCATAAAGCCTCCTAAACATAATCATTTTAGTATTAAAGTGATTCTATTATAGAATACACTATTTGTATAGATTTTTCTCGCCAAAAATAGTGAAATCATAGACAAAATTAGTCTTTTTGTAAAAAAATTGGTTTTACCTAGCAGTAAAACCAACTCAGTGCTTTATAATTGCTTTTTTTTGCACTATATAGCGCCTAAAATAACTAATTTTGTCTGTTAGCAATTATTCTTCGTCTTCTTCTTCCATTGCTTTTTCAAACTCTGCATAAACAGCGTCTAATAGAGCTTCATCTTCGATAGGAAGTAGACTAGATTCTTCTCCGTCATCATCAGATAGTTCAAAAATTACCATATCATCTTCTGTTAAACCTTCAATTTCTTCTGCAGGTTCAAAAGCACAATAAGATTTTCCGTTATATTCTATTGTTCCAATGAAATAGAATTTTAATTTTTTACCATCATCTGTAGTTAGTTCTACGATATCTTCACCAAATTCGCACCCGCAATCGCAATCTTCGTGTCCGCATTCGCATTCACCATTTTCACATTTGCAATCTTCGTGTTCGCAGTTGCAACCTTCGTCTTCGCAACCACAAGTGCATTTCTTTTCCTTGTCACACATAATATCTCTCCTATAATATCTTTTATTTTAATTTATTTTTTTCTCTTAAAAAACTCTCTAATATCGAAGTTGCCGCAAGGCTATCGACGTATTTTTTGCTTTCTTTTATGCTTTTGCCTTGCGCAATTAAAACCTCGTTCGCTTCGACGGTTGTACACCTTTCGTCTACTGCATAAACCTCTACGTTTAGGCATTCTTTTATTTTTTGCATAAAATAGTCTGCTTTTTTTGTTTGAATCGATTCCGTTCCGTCAAAATTAACAGGCCTACCACAAACTATGGCCGTTGCGCCCTTAACTTTTACGTATTCTTGCACTTTTAGTAGGTCCTTTGCTAAATTTTTTCTCGTATAGGTTTCCACTGGAAGCGCATAACTATTAAACGGGTCGGAAACGGCTACGCCTATTCTTTTATCCCCTATGTCTAGGCAAATATATCTTTCCACAACTTAATTATATCATTATTTTTTTTGATTAGCAAGAGTTTTATATAAAAAGCGGGTTTTACCCGCCTTTTATTTATTTAGAGTTGTTTTTGTCTTTTTTTGCTATTTCTTTGACTTTGTTTTTAACGGCCGTTTGCCCTTCTACAACCAATTTTTTGGCTTTGGTAGAATTTGCAACAACTATTGCTCCGCCAAGCATTCCAAGTCCTAGACCTAGCACAAATTTTTCATCCATAACACCCTCCTAAAAGTATTATGTGATGATTTTTATTTTTTATTTATGCTTTTTTATTTTCTAAATAATTTTCTATTGCTTTTTTAATTGCCTCTTCTGCAAGCACAGAACAATGTAGTTTTTGTGCTGGAAGTCCGCCTAAAACTTCTACAACCTTTTTATTTGTAACTTTTAGCGCCTCTTCAATAGTCATTCCAATTATCATATCCGTTGCCGTAGAACTTGTTGCTATTGCTGCCGCACAACCAAAAGTTTTGAATTTTGCGTCTACAATTATATCGTTTTCTATTTTCAAAGAAATTTGCATTATATCTCCGCAAGTTTCATTACCAACCGTTCCTATTCCGTCTGGGTTTTCAATTTCTCCAACGTTTTTTGGATTTTTGAATACGTCCATAACTTTTTCGTTATACATTTTTAACCTCTCCTTTTTCCTTTTTGAAAAGCGGTGACATTTCTCTTAATCTTTCTACCGCTGTCTTTATAGTGTCAACTGCATAATCAACTTCTTCCACTTTGTTGTGTTTTCCAAAAGAAAATCTTATAGACCCGTGTGCAAGCCCCTCGCTAACGCCTAACGCAAGCAACACGTGTGATGGTTCTAGGGAACCAGATGAGCAAGCCGAACCAGATGAAACGCAAATACCTGCTAAGTCTAAACTGAATAAAATTGATTCCCCTTCTATAAATCTAAAAGAAAAATCGGCGTTTGCTGGAAGCCTTTTGCTTCCGTCTTTTGGACCGTTTAGTTTTACGTAAGGCACTTCGTTTTGAATTCTTTCTATAAATCTGTCCCTTAATAAGCTAACGTAAGTTGCATTTTGTTTAAGCTCTTTATTTGCAATAGTAAATGCTTCTGCAAAACCTACAACGCCTGCAACGTTGGTTGTGCCACCCCTTTTCATTCTTTCTTGGTGTCCGCCTGTTAAAATACTTTCTATTTTAACACCATTTCTTACGTAAAGCGCACCAACGCCTTTTGGTCCGTAGATTTTGTGCGAACTCATACTCATTAAGTCCACGCCTAAATCCTTAACGTCAATTTCTAAAACACCTGCCGCTTGAACGGCGTCTGTAAAACACAACGCACCGTACTCTTTTGCTATCTTTGCTATTTCTTTAATAGGCTCTATCGTTCCCACTTCATTGTTTGCTAGCATACAAGCAACTAAGATTGTTTGATTTGTCATTATAGACCTTAAATGATTTAAATCTACAAAGCCTTCTTCATCAACCTTCATATAATCAACCTTAAAACCCTCTTTAACTAGAGCTTTAGCCGTTGTTATCATGGCAGCATGCTCGATAGGACTTATAATTATATGGTTGCCCCTATCCTTATGTGCGTGCGCTATCCCGCGAAGCGCCCAGTTGTCTGCTTCCGTACCACCAGAGGTAAAATATACTTCGTTAGGCTTGGCATTTATAATTTTAGCAATAGTATCTCTAGCCTCGTCAACACCTTTAACGGCATTTCTACCAAATACGTGCTGACTATTAGCATTACCAAAATTTTCTGTTAAATATGGCAACATTTTATCTAAAACTTTTTTGTCTAGTGGCGTTGTTGCCGCGTGGTCAAAATAAATTGGTGTTTTTATCATTTTATATCTCCATCTAACATTTGCTTAAGCGTCATTTTATCTAGCACTATATTTATTGACTCGTAAAGTTTTTTCCAAACACCACTTGTAGGACAGCATTTGCATTTCCCTTCACTTGCCACACAAGGAATAAGTACCATATCATCTTCTAGTGTTCTTACAATTTCACCAATAGTAATATCTTCCGGCGCACGAGCAAGCATATACCCCCCGTTTGCTCCACGAGATGCTACCACTATGTTTCTTGAAGAAAGTAGCCTCATAATTTTTTCTAGATATTTTCCAGATACTGAAATGTGGTTTTCTAACATACTGGCAGGCACCAACTTGTCCGGATAATTTCTGCCTAAAATATGGCACGCTATTAAACCATAATGCGTTTTAGATGATAACTTCATACCCTTTTCCTTAATTGCTACCTTTTTGGTTGCAATTATATTATATTTATCTAACCCATTACTGTCAAACAAATAAACTAAAAGAATAAAATATTTTAAAAATAAAAAATTAGGAATAAAACTTTCCTAATTTTTAAAGAAATATAAAATAAATTTTATTTTAGGTTTTATATTATCTTTTTTTGCGTTTTGAATTAACCGCTATTGCACCAGATATTCCGCCAAACACTACGCCAAAAATTATGTCTGCTACGATTTTTATTCCAAAATTATTGCCTGCGCCCAATAGTGAAAATATAAAGTACATTAAAATTATCGCTGTTCCGCCAATAATAACGCCTTGAACGAAACCTTTACTATTTTTCGCACTAAAATAGCATCCTAAAAAAATTGATATTATTTTTATAAATTGATTTATTGGCTTTATTGCACCACTTGGAATGCTTGTAAAATTAAGAAGAAGTGCAAAGATTAGTATGCCAATAAGTACGATAATTAAACTAAGGCCTATGCCCTTGACAATATTTTTAAAAAATCCGCCAGTTTTTTCCATAAAAAACCCCCGCATTGTTATATGTATAACTTATGCCGGGGTTTAATTTTTAAGAACTAAATTATTTATTATCAGTTGTTTCTTCTTTTACTTCTGCTTTTACTTCTGCTTTTTCTTCAACCTTTTCAGTAATTGGCGTTTCTTTATTGTCTGCACCTACGTGAGAAGTTTGATAAATAGCGCCTTTATCAAATTTCATATGACATTTGTTGCCTTCGCTACCTGTTTCTAAAACGAACGTGTTTTCTGCGTCGTTAAGTTCAACGATAAAACCACAAATACCACCTATTGTTTTAACTCTGTCACCAATTCTTATAGAATTAAGTTGTTCTTGTGCTTGTTTTCTCTTTTTCTTGTTAGAAATGCTTGACCATATAAATAGGCCAATAATTGCAACTACAAGAACGGCCATTATAATAATAGAAGCATAGTTTTGATCACCATTTTTGGCACCCTCTGTGCCTGCATCTTGTGCCGCATCTAATAATAGACTAAAAATCATTTTTTATTTCTCCTTTCATTAATAGTTATATTGTAAAACAAAAACCAAGTAAAATCAAGTGTTTATTTATAATTAATTTAAGTAATTATTTTGTTTTCCACCATTACAGCCTTTTTTCGCCAGTTTTTGCATAAAACTCTTCTACAAATTCTGCAAAACTATCACTTAATATAGCCTCTCTCATCTTTGCCATTAAATTATTTAAGTAGGTTATATTATGAAGACTTATCATCATACCGCCCATCATTTCACCTACGTTTATCATATGGCGAAGATATGCTTTAGAATAGTTTTTACAAGCATAGCAATCGCACTCTTCGTCTAGAGGGGAAAAGTCTTCCTTGTACGCCCCGTTTCTAACTACAACCTTGCCCTTAGAAGTAAGTGCGGTACCGTTTCTTGCAATACGAGTTGCTAGTACGCAGTCAAACATATCTATTCCGCGTTTAACCCCCTCTACCAAGCAATCGGGACTACCAACACCCATTAAATATCTTGGAACGTTTGTTGGATACAAAGGATATAAACTATCCATAATATCGTACATAATTTCCTTTGGCTCGCCAACGGAAAGACCGCCTATTGCAATACCATATTTTGCATAATCAATCGTTGCTTTAATACTTTCCGCCCTAAGGTCTTTGAACATATTTCCCTGCACTATTGGAAACAATGCTTGATTTTCATTTTTATGATAATTAAAACACTTATCAAGCCACTTTAGTGTTCTTTTCATAGCCGTTTTAGACTCTTCATAGCTAGCGCCGTAAGGTGAACATTGGTCAAACGCCATAATAATATCAGCGCCAAGATTATTTTCTATTTCTATTGCTTTCTCTGGCGAGAAAAAATGCAAACTGCCGTCAACGTGGGAATTAAAATACACTCCCTCATCTTTAATCTTGTTTAGTTTGGCAAGCGAGAACACTTGAAACCCACCGCTATCAGTTAAAATAGGCTTGTCCCATGCCATAAATTTATGAAGTCCGCCCGCCTTTTTTACAAGGTCGTCGCCCGGGCGCATATGAAGATGATACGTGTTTGCAAGAATAATTTGCGAATTTGCTTCTTTAAGGTCCCTTGGCGTTACGCCCTTGACGGTTGCCTGCGTACCAACAGGCATATATGTTGGCGTTAAAATATCGCCGTGAGGGGTATGTAAAATTCCCGCCCTTGCGCCTGTTTTTTTATCTTGTTTAATTGTCTCGAAATAAAACTTTTCCATTTAATTTGCCTTTATTTGTATTAGTATATAAACATTGCGTCTCCAAAAGAAAAAAATCTATATTTTTCCTCTACTGCTCTTTTATATATTTCCAAAATCCTTTCTCTACTACTCATACAAGACACAAGCATCAATAGCGTGGACTTTGGAAGGTGAAAGTTTGTTATTAATGCGTCTACGCATTTTAATTTATATGGTGGATATAAAAAGATATCTGTATTTTCCTTAGCCACTCTAACAAATCCGTTTTCATCCGTTGCGCTTTCTAGTGTTCTAACGGTCGTTGTGCCTACTGCAATAATTCTTCTTTTTTCCCTTTTGGCTTTGTTGATTTTTTCCGCAGATTCCTTGCTAATTTCATAATACTCTTTGTGCATATGATGTTTTTCTACGTCATCAACCTTAACCGGTCTAAAAGTGCCTAAACCAACGTGCAACAAAACGTCTACAATTTCCACGCCCTTTGCTTTTATTTTCTCTAAAAGTTCTGGTGTAAAATGTAGCCCCGCAGTAGGCGCTGCGGCAGAACCATCTTCTTTTGCGTATACCGTTTGATATCTTTCTTTGTCTTTTAATTTTTCTTTTATGTATGGGGGCAGAGGCATTTCACCAAGACTAGAAATTATCTCTTCAAAAACCCCGTCATAAATAAATCTTACAACTTTGCTACCAGATTCTTCAATTTTACCTATAACTTCTAATTTAAGATTTTCGCTAATAACTAGCACCGTTCCAATTTTAGCCTTTTTGCCTGGTTTTACAAGCACTTCCCAGTCTGTCAAATTATATCTTTTAAGAAGAAGTATTTCCACCTTTCCGCCGTGCTCTGTCGCGCCAAACATTCGTGCGGGCAAAACCCTAGTGTTATTCCTAACTAAAACGTCTCCCTCTTTAAGATAAGAAATAATATCTTTAAATATTTTATCTTCCACCTTGTCTGCTTGCCTGTCAAACACCAATAGCCTAGAACTATCTCTTGGCTCTACCGGTGTTTGTGCAATCAATTCTTCTGGAAGAAAATAATCAAAATCGTTCGTATTCATTGTTAATCCTTTTCTTCAAATGAAGAGGCATAAGTTGCCCCTAGTGGCATTTCCTTTCCAATATGCTCGTAACCATTTTTAAGAAGAACCCTGCCCCTTGGCGTTCTTGCAATAAAGCCAAGTTGTAGAAGATAAGGTTCGTAAACGTCTTCAATGGTGTTACTGTCTTCGTTTATTGTAGCGGCAAGTGTTTCTAGCCCACAAGGTTGTCCGTGAAACTTATCTGCCATAGCATTAAGAAGTTTATTGTCTATATAGTCTAAACCTAGTTCGTCAATTTCAAGCATTTTTAACGAAGCTTTTGCGTCACTAAGTTGTATAGAACTATGTCCTTTAACTATAGAATAATCTCTAACACGTCTAAGAAGTCTATTAGCAATTCTAGGCGTGCCCCTACTTCTTTTAGCAATTTCAACCGAGGCGTCTTCATCTATTTTAGTGCCTAGTTTAACTGCAGAACGCCTTACAATCTCGGCAAGTTCTAGGGTAGAATATATTTCTAACCTACAAATAACCCCAAATCTATCCCTTAGCGGTGTGGAAAGCATACCCGCTTTTGTAGTTGCACCAACCAAGGTGAATTTTGGTAGTGGTAGTTGTACGTTTTTTGCAGATGGACCTTTACCAATAATAAAATCTAAAGTATAATCTTCCATTGCAGGATAAAGTATTTCTTCTACCGTTTTGTTAAGCCTATGAATTTCATCAATAAACAAAACGTCATTCTCGTTTAAATTGGTTAGAATTGCCGCTAAATCACCCGCCCTTTCTATTGCAGGTCCGCTTGTAATTTTAATTTGAGAACCAAGTTCAGTTGCTATAATATGTGCTAGCGTTGTTTTGCCAAGCCCTGCAGGGCCGTATAAAAGAACGTGGTCTAATGCTTCGCCACGCATTTTTGCAGCAGCAATAAAAACGGCTAAATTATCTTTAACCTTGTCCTGACCAACGTATCCATCCATTGACTTTGGCCTTAATATATTTTCTGTTTCTACTTCTGTTTCGTTTACAGTGCTTTGAACTAATCTTTCTTCTTCTAACATTATCTTACGTTCCTAAGTGCGCCCGAAATGGCTTCTTCTATTGTTTTAGCCCCGTTTTCTACCGCTTTTTTTACAGCATTTGTGCTTTCTTGCTTTGAAAATCCAAGACTAATTAGTGCTTCTATTGCATCTTTGTACTCTGTTTCTATTCCGCTAGATTTTATTGTTTGCGTGCTATCTAGCATAAAGTCGTCAACGTCTAACCCTTCTTTTAGTTCTACAATTATTCTTTCCGCAGTCTTTTTGCCAAGACCTTTTACAGATGATAACATTTTTACGTTTGACGTTACTATTGCACTTTTAAGAGAATCTATATTCATATTTGAAAGTATACCTATTGCCATTTTTGGCCCAACGCCAGAAACGGTGATAAGTTTTAAAAACATACTTTTTTCTTCTAAGGATATAAAGCCGTATAAACTTATTCCATCTTCTCTAACTGCTAGATAGGTATAAAGAGCCCCACCCGATTCGCTAACAATTTTAGCAAAAGCCGAATTAGAGCAAGTTATTTCATAACCAATCCCCGCATTTTCTAATATAACGGTGTTTCCTACAGCGGAAAGCAAATTTCCTTTTATATAACCTATCATAAATCTCCTTAAATACTAAATAATCCGCCAAGTTTATTCGTTTGCGCGTGCGTAAGTGCAACCGCAAGCGCATCTGCCGCGTCATCTGGTTTTGGAACGGCTTTTAATCTTAAAAACGTTTTTACCATTTGCTGAATTTGATTTTTTTCCGCCCTTCCGTATCCGGTTAGCGCTTGTTTGATTTGAAGAGGCGTATATTCGAAAATCCTACCGCATTTTTTATCTGCGGTTAAAAGCAAAACTCCCCTTGCGTGCGCAACTGCAATACCCGTTTTTACGTTCTTTGCAAAGAAAAGTTCTTCTATTGCAATTTCGTCAGGCTTAAACTTATCTATTACTTGGTTTATGCCCTCTTCTAGCATACAAAGTCTTACTGCAAGATTTTCATCTTTTGGGGTGCTTATTATGCCATAATCTAGCATTTCCGCCCGCCCGCTTTTATCCGTTTTTATAACCCCGTAGCCTAGTGTAGCTAGTCCTGGGTCGAATCCCAAAATTACCATAATAATATTTTACTCTGCTTTATGGTAAATGTCAATTATAAAAGAAAAATAACCGCTTATTTGAAATAAACGATTATCTTTTATTTTACTCTAAGAGTATATCCCCGTGTCTGCAAATATATAGCCTTCTTTTACAATGGTCGTTTTTATTTTAAGTTCCACTTTGTTTCTTATAATTACAAAGGAAAAACTATCTCCTACGCTATACGTGGACTTTATAATGCTGATTATATTTGAAAGGTCGCTAATTGTAGAAACCTGTGCCGATATTTGTTCCTTTCTATCTACGTAATCAACCCCGGTTATAATATCACCCACGCAAAGTCCCGCCAAATCTGCATTACTATTTTCAACTATTTCCTTAATTTCTATATAGTTTTGCACGGTTATTCCATCAATTGAAGTAGAATTTTGTGAAGTTATCATGCCAAAATTATATCTTCCAGATACGTATCCGTAATTAAGTTGATTTTGGCTAATATGCGTTCCTATTAACTGAGTGGCTATGCTTATAAATCCTCTGTCCGTTTTTAAATCGCTTGTTGTTTTATATGGTATAGCATAGTTTAGACCAACGTATGCAACGTTTCCCGCATTGGTAATTCCAACCAACTCTCCATACATATTAAATAGTCCGCCACCAGAATTTCCAGGGTGAGAGGTCGTATCTATTTGAATAAGACTCATATAGCCTTTTTCCGCAATACGTTGAATACGCCCTATATAACTTACGTTTCCAAAGGTAGCCGTTCCTGGAAGATAACCCGTAGGATTGCCAATAGCAAAAACACTTTCCCCTTTTTGCAGAGAATATTTACTACTATCTATTACTTTTGCCTTAACTATATTATCTTGAACTTGTTTTTTTGTGGTCCTAAGTTTTAATACCGCAACGTCAGACACCTCGTCTCCCCCAACAAGTTGAAGCGAAGCGGACAAGTCAATCTTTCCCCCTAACGTGCCTGTAAAAGCAAAATCTTCGTTATAATCATCATCACCAAAATTTCTACCGTTTTCATCTGGAACGTACACCGTTGTCTTGCCAAGACCATCTATAACGTGCTGACAAGTTATAACGTAATATTCGCCACTTTTATTGATTTTGTCGTCAATGTCTACTAAAACACCAGAGCCCATACTATTAGAAGTTTGTATTGCAACGCAAGAACGGTCTACCATAGAAACGGCATCCACGTTAGATAAAAGTTTTCTATCTAACGATTCTTGATTGTTTATTACAATATCTGTAGACTTATCTAAAGATGGCGGAAGATTGTCTATTTTATATGGGTTTATAAAACTACAACTGGCAAAAACCAATAAGGTTACTACTATTAATAAAGATACAACTAAATTTTTATATAATTTTTTCATACAAACCCCTAATTGTCTTATTTTTTAATTATATCAAGTAAAAATTTTTATTTTTATTCTATTTATATTAAAAGAGCGAACATAATAGTTCGCTCTTTTTCCCTACATATTTGCAGTACTTTTGTATAAGTTACGTTAAATTACTATTATAAACTATTAAACCATTAAATAATTAAACTTAATATATAACGTTTATAAAAATTAAATCACTTAAATAAATTACACAAATAAAAAATTAGCTACTAAATTTTAATTACTGCCAATCTATATAGGATATTAAAACGGCAGTAATTATTGGTATTACTAAAATAATTTACATTAAATAACAAACACCTTACAGCCGATATTATAAGTATTAGCACATAAGGTATTTTTATACGTAAATTTTTAAATTTTTTATTCTTCCTCTTCTTCTGGAAGGTCAACGTTATGATAAACGTTTTGAACGTCGTCTAAATCTTCCAAAGCATCAACAAGCCTTGTAAACTTTTTAAGGTCTTCCCCTTCTAAAGTAATTTTGTTGCTTGCAAGCATTGTTATTTCTGCTTCGAAAAAGTTTAAGCCCTTTTCCTCTAAATATTTTCTAACAGAAGAAAAGTTTGAAACTGAAGTTTTTACTTCATAAGCATCGTCTAACGTTGCAACGTCATCTGCGCCCGCATCTAAAGCATATTCCATCATATCATCTTCACTAAGGCTTGGTGTTTTTTCTACAACGATTAAGCCTACGTTAGAAAAAGAAAAGGATACGCAACCCGTTGTTCCAAGAGAACCGCCGTGTTTACCCATAGCCGTTCTAACAAAGTCAAACGTTCTGTTCTTATTATCCGTTAGCGTCTTAACGATAACTGCACTACCCGCTGGTCCATATCCTTCATACGTTAATTCTTCGTAGTTAGCACCTGAAAGTTCCCCAGAAGCCTTTGCAATACACCTTTTAATATTGTCGTTTGGCATATTAACAGATTTTGCCTTAGCAATAGCATCTGCAAGTTTGCTATTTGTATTTGGGTCTGGATTAGATTTTGCAGCAACGGCAATTTCCCTACCTACTTTTGTGAATATTTTGCCCTTTGCGGCATCTGTCTTTGCTTTTTTTGCAGCAATATTGGCTGCGTGACTATGACCTGACATCTTTTTTCTCCTATTTATTTAAGTAAATACATCAAAATCCCCGCACTTACGGCAGCGTTTAGACTTTCCATACCGTTTTGCATAGGAATTGATATTTTTTTGTTTGATTTTTTTATAACTTCTTCACTAACGCCGTTACCTTCATTACCAATTACAAGGCAAAACTCTTCTAGTTTTTCAAAAGAAGAAACGTCTTCCCCATACATATCGGCAACGATTAAAGGCAGTTTATTGTTTTGTAAAAAACTACTCTTATCAACAACGATTGGATTAACTCTAAATATTCCGCCCATAGACGCCCTAACCGCTTTTGGCGAGTAAGCATCTGCAGACAAGGATAAATAGACGTTTCTAAACCCAAAACTTGCGGCAGACCTAATTATTGCCCCCACGTTAGAAGGGTCACTAACACCATCTAAAAAAAGTGCTTTTTTTGCGGATAGGTCTTGCATTATACTTGGCTTTTTGCATACTGCCATAATACCTTGTGGGGAAACTTCCGTGGTGATTGAAGAAAAAACTTCTTCCGTCACCAACATAGTTTTAACGTTAGAAATCCCACCTAAAAGCCCAAAGCCTTTTTCTGTGCCCACAATAACGTCAACTTCTACGTTGCAGGCAAGTGCATCAAGCGTGGCTTTAGCGCCTTCTACCAAAAAAAGATTTAGACTATCCCTAAACTTTTTGTTTGATAGCAAGCGAATTTGCTTAATCTTTTCGTTTTGTTTAGAAGTTATCATTTTAACCTAAATAAAGCCTACGCTTTTAACATAGGCTTTAAAAATTACTTACTTAGTGTTGCTTTTGCTTTTTCTGCTAAAGCTGTAAATCCTGCAGCATCACTAACTGCTATTTCTGCAAGAACTTTTCTGTTAAGTTCGATACCAGCACTCTTTAAGCCGAACATAAATCTGCTATAAGAAAGTCCGTTTAGTCTACAAGCTGCATTAATTCTTGCAATCCATAAAGCCCTAAAATCACGTTTTTTAGCCTTTCTTCCAATATAAGCATATTTTTGAGCCTTCATTACGGCTTCACGTGCTACTCTGTATCTTTTACTTCTGCCACCCCAGTAACCTTTGGCAAGTTTTAATATTTTTCTACGCTTTTTAACAGCGTTAACTCCTCTTTTAATACGCATTACAGTTTTCTCCTTTCCGCTTATTTATTGTATATTAGCGTTTTTACAGTTTTGCTTTGTGTTGCATCTACGTATGCACCGTCGCAAAGATTATTCTTTCTCTTTCTATCCTTTTTTGTAAGAATGTGGTTTTTGCCAGAGCAAGAACGCTTAATCTTACCTGTTGCAGTTACTCTAAAGCGCTTTTTCGCTGCACTCTTTGTCTTCATTTTAGGCATAATTTTACCCTCCGTCCTTTTTATTTAAGTATTTAAGTTACGCTTTTACTGGCGCAAGCATCATCCAGATATTCCTGCCCTCAGTTAGCGGTTGCTTCTCCATTACTCCAAAGTCTTTTACTATCTCAAAGAAACGTGTCATAACGTCTATTCCCATACTAGAATGCGCCATCTGTCTACCACGCATACGTATAGAAACCTTTACTTTGTTTCCTTGTGACAAAAACTTTTGTGCTTGTTTTGCCTTTACATTTAGGTCGCCAACGTCAATCGTCATTGAAAGCCATACTTCTTTGATTTCTACAACCTTTTGATTTTTCTTGGCTTCTTTTGCCTTTTTTGCAAGTTCAAAAACATATTTGCCATAGTTCATAAGTTTGCAAACTGGTGGAACTGCGTTTGGCGATATTTTTACTA
>JAEIGA010005445.1_pt1 | contig 19446 bp, 15 predicted proteins | sample 9270691 | NCBI WGS metagenome assembly JAEIGA01 (sample SAMN17057246, study PRJNA624740) | gut metagenome | biome: biome; isolation source: fecal sample | host: Bos grunniens | place: China: Xizang | collected 2019 | reverse complement strand
GGTTCAAGTGGAACACAAGAGATAATTGGCACAGGTATGTTTCATGAACATGCGCGCAACACACTACAATCTAGTATGCTAACCCTGGGACATACTGGAGAATGGGAGCGTGGAAACAATAATTTACAATGGGGTGTCAGCGGACAAATAGAGATTGTACAAGACCAAATTAGTGAATGGGAATGGCGTGATTCATTAGGATACAGTTTACCGAACACAGAAAACCTAGAGTTGTACTATTCTTTAAAAGGAACTACTCACATGTTGAATGGGCGCTTGCAGGCCTATGCACAAAACACCCACCATTGGACTACCAACCAAGGTAAAGTATATCTTACCACTGGTATGCGCATGAATTGGTGGAGTTTCACCAATGAAGTATTGCCAAGTCCACGCGTCAGCGTAGTATGGATGCCTGGTTGGAAACGCGACTTCACTTTTAGAGCAGCTACTGGTGTATATTACCAAGCTCCATTTTATAAAGAGGTACGTCAGACTCTTCAAGATGATAAAGGAGTGTATCGTATTCACTTAAATGATAAACTCAAGGCCCAACGTTCGTATCAATTAGTTTTAGGTACTGATTACTATTTCCGCGCTTGGGGACGCCCCTTCAAATTTACGGCGGAAGCATATGGCAAATGGATTGACCGAATGGAAAGTTACACCGTTGATAATGTAAGAGTTAGATACTCTGGAATAAACGACAGCGAAGGATATACTGTGGGCTTAGACTTGAAGTTATATGGTGAACTAGTGCCTGGTGCATCTTCGTGGCTTAGTGTCTCTACCATGCATAGCAAAATGCGCTTCACAAATGACGTTCACCAATTAGGTTGGATACCTAATCCGCAGGAACAACGCTACAATATAACCCTGTATTTCCAAGATTATATTCCCAAATATCCACAATACAAAGTACACCTCAAATTTATATGGACCGAGGGACTTCCATATGGTTATCCACGCAATGAAAAAATGCGCTATTTATCGCATATGAGCGATTATAGAAGAATTGATATTGGAGCTAGTCGCACATTTTCAGCCGATACCGATAAATGGATGAAGAAATCAAAACATGTGGAAAGTTGGAGTATTCATCTAGATATATTCAATTTAGTAGGATGGCAAAATGAGAATAGTATTTATTGGGTAACCACAGCCAATGAGCAACAGTGGCCATCTCCCACTCACCTAACAGGTCGAATGTTCAATTTCAAAGTAGATGTAATGCTAAAATAATATCACGACTTTATAGCACACGCAAATAAACATTATCAAACAATAACTATCATGAGTAAAGTGAATGCAACAGAAACCCCTATGATGCGACAGTTTAATGACATCAAGGCACAATACCCTGATGCCGTATTACTATTTCGCTGTGGTGACTTCTACGAGACATATGCAGAAGATGCCATCAGGGCAAGTAAAATTCTCAATATCACACTTACTCATCGAAGTAATGGTGCTAGCAAAGAAGCAAAAGCACTAGAGATGGCAGGGTTCCCCTTCCATGCATTGGATACCTATCTGCCAAAACTAGTACGCGCAGGATTGCGTGTAGCAATTTGCGATCAATTAGAAGATCCTAAATTAACTAAGAAACTTGTAAAACGCGGTGTGACTGAGTTGGTTACGCCTGGTGTAAGTTATTCGGATACTACCTTGCAACAAAAGGAGAACACCTGGCTAGCCTGTGTAAACTTTGGTAAACGCGAGGTGGGTGTTTCGTTTTTGGATATCTCTACGGGCGAGTTCCTAATCGCTCAAGGCATAAGCGAGTATATTGATAAGTTGTTGGTAAACTTTGCTCCTAAGGAGGTATTGTATTTGCGTGGAAAGAAGCCAGTTTTTGAAGCAGCTTTTGGAAGCAAATATTTTATTTTTGAGTTGGACGATTGGATGATGACCCAAGATGCTGCGATGGATAGACTAACCAAGCAGTTTCAGGTACAAAACCTGAAGGGTTTTGGCGTGGAACAATTGCCCGAAGGCGTAATAGCAGCAGGTGCTATTCTGCATTATCTCGATGCCACACAACACTTACAAAATGGTCATATTCAACATCTTAGTCGCATTGAAGAGGACAAGTTTGTATGGATGGACCGCTTCACAATTCGCAATTTGGAGCTCTTAAGCGGACAGCGAGAGAACAGTACTACACTATACGATATTATCGATCGCACAACTACGCCAATGGGCGGACGTTTGCTACATCGCTGGCTGGCCTTCCCACTAAAAGATGTGCGTGCGATTCGCAATCGTCAAACGGTAGTAGAATATCTCTTCCGCCATCCAGAGGAGCGCGAAATCATTCGTGAGAATCTGGAGCGTATCATGGATATGGAGCGAATTGTGGGCAAGATTTCTACAGGCAGAATATCCCCTCGCGAGATGGTGCAACTGAGTGTTGCACTCAATTGCATTGCTCCAATCAAGCAGATTTGTGAGAATGCAACCGATAATTCGTACTTGCGTTTGCTCGGCGAGCAACTGAATCTGTGCAGCGAGATGTGCGCGAGAATCCAACGTGAGATTACTCCTGATCCGCCAGCTGTACAAGGTCGCCCCAATACTATTGCACGTGGCGTGAACGCCGAACTAGATGAACTGCGCGACATACAAGCCCATGGCAAAGAACGCCTCTTGCAAATACAACAGCGAGAAATAGATACCACTGGTATTCAGTCGCTTAAGATAGGATACAACAATGTGTTTGGCTACTATCTAGAGGTGCGCAACACCTACAAAGATCAAGTGCCAGAGACTTGGATTCGCAAGCAGACCTTGGTAAATGCCGAACGCTATATCACACAAGAATTGAAGGAGTATGAAGATAAAATTCTAAATGCAGAAGGACAGATTCAAATTATTGAGACACGTCTTTATACCGAACTAATGTTGGCATTGACCGAGTATGTACCACAGATGCAGATGGATGCCAACGTGATAGCGCAGATGGATTGTTTGATGGGCTTTGCGCGTGTGGCGGTGGAGAATAAATACGTGTGTCCTGCTATCAACGATAGTCTGGTGATTGATATTCGCCAAGGACGTCACCCTGTGATAGAAAAGCAATTGTCACTGGATGAAGAGTACGTACCTAACGATGTACTACTAGATAATAATGGGCAGCAGATTATCATTATCACGGGTCCAAATATGGCGGGTAAATCCGCCCTACTCCGTCAAACGGCGCTCATTGTGCTGATGGCGCAGATGGGTAGTTTCGTGCCAGCGGAAAGCGCAAGCATTGGTGTAGTAGATAAAATCTTCACTCGCGTGGGCGCGAGCGACAATATATCATTAGGTGAGAGTACCTTCATGGTAGAGATGAACGAGGCAGCCAGTATCTTGAATAACCTCAGCGAGCGCAGCCTAGTGCTCTTCGATGAATTAGGACGCGGCACTAGCACCTATGATGGTATATCCATCGCATGGGCAATAGTAGAGTATATCCACGAGCAACGTGGTCATGCCAAAACATTATTTGCTACCCACTACCACGAGCTCAACGAGATGGAGGAGAGTTTCCAGCGCATACGCAACTATAATGTGTCGGTGCGCGAGGCAAATGGAAAGGTTATATTCATGCGTAAATTGGTACGCGGTGGTTCGGAGCATAGTTTTGGTATTCACGTGGCAAAACTAGCAGGTATGCCACCATCCATTATTCAACGAGCCAATCAGATATTAAAAAATCTTGAAGGAGATAGCCATCGAGAAAATCAACCGATAGCTCAGGTGGGCAATGGAAAAGCAACAATGAATGCCCCTGAAGGTATGCAATTGAGTTTCTTCCAATTGGATGACCCGGTACTCGAACAAATACGAGATGAAGTTAAGACATTAGATATCAATAATTTGACACCATTGGAAGCTTTGAATAAATTGAGTGATATAAAGAAATTAGTCGGAGGAAAATAATAATTACCCCAATATTAACCATTAAAATTTTACAACAATGAAGTTTATTAAATTTAGCTCTACTATTTTATTAGCAGCATTGATGATTGGCTTTACGAGTTGTACAAAGAAAGCCGAAAAGACAATTAACTATCTACCTGTAACAAGTGTAGATGAACTAGGAAACAAACAAGCTAATGTAGCCATTCTCGACCTCAAGCAAGGAAAACTTATTGAGTTAGACACCGCTATGCATGCAATAGAAGCGGCTATGTTCAATGAGGAACTAGCCGTTATATCAATCAAGTTGGACAAATCAACGACTGTCTATAACTACATTGACCCAAAAGGAAAATTGCTAACTGGCGAATACTATAAATGGGCCACTACCATGAATGACAAACGTGCATGGGTAGCAGTTCCTGGTGGTAACTTGACTCTCATTAATAACCAAGGCGAACAAGTTGCAGAGAATAAAGCTTGGAAGATTGCTTATCCATTCTACGAAGGCAAAAGTATAGTTTACCAGGATGGAAAAGGATGGATTGTAGTAAATACTTCTGGTGAAGAAGTTGGTTATATTCCATTCGAGCCCGCAATTCCTTTCGTAATTGATGATGTTGTATTCATGAAGAACGACAAATTGTATGGTATTTACACTGTCAACTCAAAATTGGAACCTAGATTCGTTTACAATGACATTGCAACGGCAGAAAACGATGGTCATGGAGTAATGGATATAGTTAATGGTCTACACAACAATCGCGTTATCGTCAAACAATCTGGCAAATGGGGTGTAGTGGACACCAAAGAAAATGTAATTATCAATCCTCAATTCCAATCAATCTACTTTGATGGCAAATATTACTTGTGCCAAAAAGATTACAATTGGGGTTGGTGTGCTCCTACAGGCGAGTATATGATTAACCCTCAATTTAGAAATGCTAGACCATTCAATGGTAACGAATTGGCTCCTGCACAAGATAGAAAAACCCACAAATGGGGCTACGTAGACGTAAATGGCCAATGGGTAGTTACCCCACAATATAGTGATGCATACTCATTTAACGCACATGGTTTGGCTATTGCAAAATCGAAATATGATTGGGGATTGATTGATGAAAGTGGTAAATGGGTAGTAAACCCACAATACAAAGTATTGAGATCCCTCGAAGGTCAAAATCTCTATCTTGCTTCAATGGATCGAAAGACCTACTCTATCATAAATGCGAAGGGTAAGGTAGTGTCTAAACAAGCATTCAAAATTGATACAGACATCTTGGGCGACAACAAGATCGTTAACAAAAAGAAGTTAGGTAATTTCGCCGTTGCAAAATCTGACTTTGTTGATATCGAAGCGATGGTAGTGGCACTAACATCATTCACAGATGAGATGATCAACACTACAGCAGAGGAAGCAAAAGCAGTCTTTGGCGACAACGCATTCAAAAATGGCTCTGTATTGAAAGAGATTCAATCAGAGCAATATGTTGCTACCCTCAGATCAGAGAATAGTCCTTGGAAGCGCGTTTCTGACGGATGGTTTGGTTATAAGAATATTTTCCAACCTAAGACAACCATTAATCGTTACGCAATGTCTATTAGATTGAAATCTATCGCCGTTGGAAAATTTAATGATTTGGTAGAGCGCATTAAAGCAGATTATGCATACAACGAAGACGGTTCTACTGTGACCATCAATGGTAAAGTGTTTAAGTTGAATGCCAATAGCAAACAAGCTACAATGACTTTGACATTGACTTCTGCAGTAGAGTAATTTTTTATAGGTCAAAAGAAATAGGCACTTCCAAAGGAGTGCCTATTTTCATATATCAATGTCGCTTACGAATAGCATCGGATAAAGAAGCATATATTGTTTTCTTTTCCTCTGTTAATAAGGAGAGGTGATGATTCATTACATTCTCGTCACCTCGACATGCGGGTCCTGTTTGCGCATCATTGGGATTCAAAAGATGAATCTTAGTGGCAGTCTCATCAATCAATGGCATTAATGCTGAAAATGGGATGTGTGTATTGCGTAGTATTTCCGCAGCCATCGTGTACATTAGATTCGTAAAATTACAAGCAAACACACCTGCAACATGCAATCGTTCACGATCATGTTGCGATGCTTCATATACATGGCTAGTGATGGTCAACGCCAATGAATATACAGCACTAATGTCGTCTATTCCACGTGCTTCAAAAAAAACAGGTACGGTGGAAAAATCCTCAATGACACGTGCTTTGCTGAAAGTTTGGAATGGATAGAAAATACCGGCATGAGGTTTATCATCACCAAACACCGATATAGGCATAGTACCTGATGTGTGAAGATGCAACGCCTTTTCTTTCCCCTTTACTTGGTCTATAACCTGTACTAATGCCTCATCCTTGACAGCATAAACATATACATTAGCAGCAGGTAAGTTTTCCAAATTTTCTCGGCTACTAACCATCTGACAATCGACTCCTTTTTTACGAAAAGCATAATCTAGATTGGTAGCCACATTGCCTTTTCCTATGATAACAATGTTCATATAGTAAACGATTAAAGGTTAGAGACCGAAGGCAATGTTTTATAAAATTCTGTAACCGCTACGATTCCACTCTCCCACACTTCTAGATCCATTGATTCGTTTGGCGAATGGATTGCGTTTTTCTCCAAGCCAAATCCCATGAGTATGGTCTTCACACCTAGAATTTGTTCGAAACTGCTGATGATAGGAATACTACCTCCTCGGCGCGCTGCTAGCGGTTTTTTACCAAATGCGACTTCAAATCCATGCTCAGCAGCTTTGTAAGCGGGTATGTCAATTGGGCAAACATACCCTTGCCCACCATGCATAGGTGTGATATCTACACGCACACCTTGTGGCGCAATACTCTTCATGTATTCTACAAACGCATGACTTACTTTTTCGTGATCTTGATTGGCAACCAAACGGCAACTTACTTTCGCATATGCTTTGCTTGGTAAGACAGTTTTACTACCTTCCCCCGTATAGCCACCCCATATGCCACAGATATCAAAAGATGGGCGACAAGAGTTTCGTTCCAAAGTGGAATAGCCTTCTTCTCCGAAAGTAGCATCTACGTCAATTGCCTGACAATAAGCAGTTTCCGAGAATGGAATCTGCGCAATCATTTCGCGTTCGGCTACTGGAATCGGCAGCACATCATCATAGAAATGAGGAATCGTGATACGTCCATTTGCATCCACCACCTGTGCAAGCATCTCCGTTAGTGCATTAATCGGATTCTTCACAGCTCCGCCAAAGTGTCCACTATGCAAGTCACGATTAGGTCCTGTGACCTCCATTTGCCAATATGCTAAACCACGCAAACCCGTAGTGATAGATGGTGTGTCTTTGCCAATCATTGAGGTATCACTCACTAGGATGATATCGCATGAAAGTAGTTCACGATGCTCCTCTAGGAAAGTTTCTAGACTAGGGCTACCTATCTCCTCTTCTCCTTCGAAAATAAACTTCACGCGACAGTTCATGAGTCCCTCTCGTACAAGGTATTCAAACGCCTTGACCTGTATCATGGCTTGTCCTTTATCGTCGTCCGCACCACGTGCATATAGACGTCCTTCACGAATCTCTGGCTCCCAAGGATTAGATTTCCACAATTCTAAAGGTTCAACGGGCATCACATCATAATGGGAATAGACAAGCACAGCTGGGATATTGGCAGTTGTCGCTTGGCAATTGGTAGGAGCGTATTCCGCATATACAAAGGGATTTCCTTGTGATGGCATGACGCAAGCCTGCTGAGCTCCTGCCTCCAATAGTAATTCACGCCAGCGCTCAGCACAACGGAGCATATCCTCTTTGTGGGCAGGCTGGCAACTGATACTTGGAATACGAATCAAACTAGCCCATTCCTCCATGAATCGGGCACGATTTTCATTGATGTACGAACGAATAGTCATGATATTATCGAATTGATTTGGTTTGCAAAGTACGAAAAAAAATCTGTTTCTACAAAAAAAATTGCTGCATTGCCACTATACTCGAGAAAACTCCTAAAAAACAGGATTTGAGGGGTACAGACCCTTTGTAATCTAACTGCCTCATCGCTACGACACGAATGTCGATCTCGGCGGAGAGTATTAGCACGCCATTGGAAAGGCACCTTCCTCGTAAGGTAAAATTTGTTGAGTTTTCCGGTCTCTGAGCAATGCAACAATATATTTAAGAACGCTTGCGATTCTCGCTAGATTATATTTAACTATTTACAAATTCTGTGCCAAAGTCTCATATTCTAAAATCTCCATGCAAATGAAGCTACAACACGATGCGTTTGTGCATATACATCGATTGGCATGGTTTGCACTTCAGTAGCATATTGATGAAGCGTTTGCCAACGATATTGGTATGCCACCTGCGCTACTACCACATCATGGCGGTAGCCAATACCTAGACTGGCATATTGCGAACTTGTTGTGTATCGATAGTCAGTATCCGTAACAATCGCATCGTAGTTGAGTGCCACAATAGGCTCTTCTTTCATGAAAGAGGATTCATAAACATACCCTGCGTCCAAGAAAACTCCTCTATACACTTGCAAGTCCGCACCAGCGCGTAATGTGTGGACATCCTCCATTTCCGTAGCATGTGCATAATCATATTGCAAGGATAGTAATCCCCTATTTTTCAGCTGTCCAGCTATACCGACGCTCGTCCTAAGAGGCGCGAATACCTCGTAACTCATTACGCCGCTGGATGGCGTTAAGATTTCATATTTATTTCCTGCAATGGTAGTATATAAATCGCCTTCTGTTTGCATCGACATGCTCATCCACGTTGGCGTTTGGAAGGAAGCACCAATTCGCAGCCATTGGAGCGGACGGTAGATTATTCCCAACGAAGCTCCCACACCCACTCCCGAGACATGGTACATGGATTTGAGGGTGGCCGAGTTGATACGATCCGTTTCGCGCAAAGCCATGTGTTTTGTGTAGGTAAGCGTTGGGACATTTAAACTGAAGCCAAGATACCATTGATAATTGAAATTTCCAGCCCACGAAAGTGTGTATTGATCGGCTGTTCCTGATTCAACCACTTCTAATGTTCCTTCAGTGAAATTCGCAGTTGGTATCCATTGATTACCCTCAATAGGTTTAATCAATTTGCCTTCATATCCAAGAATGCTAAGCCATCCTATGTTTTCATCATCCCAAGGTTGGTTTTCTAGCGCATTTGCGGGCAATCCATTGGTTTTGATGCGCATTGTTTCTAGCATTCCCATGGCTACTCCATTGATGACAATGTCTCTATTATAGTTTGCCAAACGATTGATGGAAAACATGAGATTGCTATAGATTATTCCTCGCTGCTTGCCCTGATTCCCCCATGACCAAATAGCAGAAGCATGAGGCAGCGCAAAACGCAATCGTTGGTAGGCATCTTTCGCATTAAGTTGCTGAGTTCGATCAATCGTCTCTTCCAAAGTCAAAGCGATTTCACTACGGCGGTATAATCCTAGTCCGGCAGGGTTATCTAGCACAGCAGACGGATCACCTCCAATAGCATTCATTGCGCCTCCCATGCTGACATAGCGAGCCGTTCCGGTAATATGACGTTCTGAAAAGCGTTGCATATCTTGCGCTCCAACGACATCAGCCATTAGCAAGAAGGCAAGAATCCATATGTAGGCATATCGTTTCATTTGTTTATGATTCGCATTACCACCGTATCCGTCACTAAAGTAGTATCCTCCAAAAAGATAAACTCGCGTGCATTTTTATCATACACAGGCGAAGCAGGCACAACCGTATCAAGCGTATGCCAATAGTAGGAATCGTCGGTATAGAGGGGTTTAGTGGGTTTAGTTCTCACTATTTGTGCCCATAGCCCATTAGCAGTTACCAATATCCCAACAAGCAATATAATTATGCAGCGCTTCATCTTTGCAAAATAGTTTTCTTATGGCTGTGCAAAAGTTATGCCAACATCATTAGTTGCGGAAACCAATAATTTCGCGTACCTCTTTAATGGTTTTCTCAGCACTAGCAGCGGCTGCCTCAGCTCCTTCGCGTGCCACTTTTGCAAGCAAATCCTCGTTGCTTTGAAAATCTAGAATACGCTCACGTATTGGTGCACAAAAGGCATTAATATCCGCCGCTAATTGCTTCTTCATATCGCCGTAGCGTATGGCCATATTATTATATTGGTCATTAAAATAATCATAGGTATCAGGTGTAGAAACCAATTGCATCAAGGTAAAGAGGTTCTCAATAGGCTCTGGTTTTACTTGATTGAGCATGGTAGGTCCTGCATCTGTAACGGCACGCATTACTTTCTTCTTGATTGTAGCCTCATCATCGCAGAGATAAATCGCATTTCCCTCACTCTTTCCCATCTTGCCACTACCATCCAGACCAGGCACTTTCACAGCCTTTGCATTAAAATGGAACGATTCTGGCTCCTTGAAATACTCAATGTCATATATACGATTGAATCGGCGAGCAAACAAACGCGCCATTTCCATATTTTGCTCCTGATCCTTTCCCACCGGTACTTTATCTGCTTTGTGCACAAGGATATCTGCAGCCATGAGCGATGGATAGGTTAACAATCCAGCATTAACGTTGTCTGGTTGTTTACGGGCTTTCTCCTTGAAAGATGTAACACGTTCTAATTCACCAAGGTATGCATTCATATTCAAATACAGATACAACTCTAGTACTTGCTTCACATCACTCTGCACGTAGATAGGCGCCTTTTGTGGATCGATGCCGCATGCCAAATATTCTGCTAAAATAGTGCGAACAGAAGTACGAATATTTTCAGGTGTAGGGTGTGTAGTTAGGGAATGCCAATCTGCAATGAAGAACATACAATTATATTCCTCTTGCATCTTTACAAAACTCTTTACAGCACCAAAATAATTACCTAAGTGTAAATTTCCAGTAGGGCGAATGCCACTAATTACTTTTTCCATTTTATACAGTCAAATATATTTAATAATTCATTACTAATCAAACAATTATTGTATTGGCAGCGAACGATGAATTCGTTGGTCTAGCGCCGTCAAAGTCTCCGTATTAGATACGCCGTGAATTCCTTGAAGTTTGTTGCTCAACAAGTCCAACAAGTGTTGATCATCGCGCGCGTACAACTTGATTAACATGGAGTAAGCTCCTAATGTAAAACGACTTTCAACTACTTCTGGAATTTTTTCAAGCTCAGTACTCACCTCATGGTACATACTTCCCTTCTCTAATGTCAGGCCAACATAAACACACAAATTATAGCCCAAAGCTTTAGGGTTAACCGTATATCCAGAGCCAGTAATAACTCCATTATCAAACATTTTTTGGACACGCTGATGTACAGCCGCACGACTAATGCCAACTAACTCGGCAACATCCTTGAAAGGTTTGCGAGCATTTTGAGTGATGATTTGTAAGATTTTACGATCAATCTCATCAATATTTTCTACAAACTCCATATGTTTTTATGTATTTGATGTTAATTTTATGTCATTTTGACTGCAAAAGTACTATTTTTTTTGTACATATGCAAGTTTTTTACTACTTTTGCGGTCAAATTAACATAAAAATGAACATTTTTGAATATATAGAGCAACATACATCGCCCGAAAATGATGTATTAAAACAAATCACGCGCAGCACACATCTTGAAGTGATCAATCCTCGTATGCTCTCAGGGCATGTACAAGGTAGGGTGCTGAGTATGCTGAGTCAAATGATTCATCCTAAACATATTTTGGAATTAGGAACATTCACGGGTTACTCCGCCCTATGCCTTGCTGAAGGGTTGGCTGACAATGGTAAACTCATCACAATTGAGCACAATGACGAAATGGAGGATAGCATCCGCCGCAATCTCTCCCTTTCTCCCTTAGGAGAGCGAATTCAACTGGTAATTGCAGATGCAAAAGAGTGGCTCTCGCAATCACAAGAGTCATTTGATTTAGTTTTTATTGATGCAGATAAAAAAGAGTACTGCGATTATCTAGATTTAATACTTCCTAGACTTCGTCCTGGAGGGTGGATTTTAGCAGACAACACCCTTTGGGATGGACATATCATCGATCCTGATTACGATAAGGACAAGCAGACCATTGGGTTACGCGCTTTTAATGATAAAGTAGCTCAAGATGAACGCCTAGAAAAAGTAATACTCCCCCTGCGCGATGGGTTGACTATTATTCGATTAATGCATTAGTCAATCATCTAGATAGGTTCATAATTGTGCGTCTATTGTGCGCTTATTGTGCGCTTATTGTGCGTCTATTGTGCGTCTATTGTGCGTGAATAGTGCGTGAATAGTGCGTAGCCTGCAATACTTCTCCCACTAAATAATTGCTCCCTCCAATAAAGATAATATCTTCTAAAGAGGCATCCCTATTAGCAGCATCTAATGCATCAGTTATAGATTCAAAATACTGATTATCTTGGTGTTGCGAATGAATGGATAGCCACATTTGTTGTAGTTTTTGGGCTGGTAAGGCACGCGAAGTGGCAGGTTGAGTGAAATAGTAAACAGCTTCTTCTGGCAACATTCCCAACACGACATCAATATCCTTATCTCCCACCATACCCAGGACGATACGCAGTATCGAGTTTTTACGTTCCTCCAGCAATATTCGCAGTTGCTGAGCGACATAGTTGATACCATGTCCGTTATGTCCAGTATCACAGATAGTAAGTGGAGTTTGCGATAGAACCTCCCATCTGCCACGCAACCCTGTCAAATCACAAACACGAGCAAATCCTTTAGCAATCGCCTCTCTAGAAAGGTCTACGCCACAGAAATTCCGCAAGACTTGTAGAGCGACAAAAGCAGTCTGCTGATTCTTATCTTGATAATTGCCTTGCAACTGACATATGGGAGTTTCTTTTAAACGACGCTTACGCATATAGCCACATTGATCAGCAAACCATAGACGGCAGTTGGTAGTTTCCAAACCTTCACCTAAAATTTCGCACTCGCGCGCACGAGATAAAAACACTTTCTGGGTTTCGGGATGTGTCTCGCCAATGACACATGGTACGTTTGGTTTGATAATACCCGCTTTCTCCTGTGCAATCAGCGGCAGGGTATTACCTAAAAATTCGGTATGATCTATACCAATATTTGTGATTACCGACACTAGCGGGATGAGGATATTTGTACTATCCAATCGTCCTCCTAATCCCACCTCGATGACAGCTATATCTACCTGCTGTTCAGAAAAATACCAAAACGCAAGCGCCATGGTTGTCTCAAAAAAAGAGGGACGTAATTCATCCAAGAAAGAACGATTCTCAGCCACAAATTGCACAACAGTTTCCTCTGGGATCATCTCGCCAGAGATCCGGATTCTTTCGCGAAAATCCACCAAGTGTGGCGAAGTAAACAACCCCACTCTATACCCTTGTGCCTGCAAGGCGGCTGCGATGAGATGGGACGTAGAACCTTTTCCATTGGTGCCTGCTACATGCACTGTACGCAATTTTTGATGGGGATTACCCAGATGTTGCATCAGTCGATAGGTATTGTCTAAACCTGGTTTATACGCAGCTGCCCCCACTTGATGAAAAGCGGGTTGCGACGCATATAGATAGTCAATCGTTTGTTGGTATGCGGACATATTAATCTCGGATTATCAAACTACCTCCAACGGCTAATTTTTGTTTTATAGTAGGATTGCCTTTGTAAGTGATTTTGCTAGCTCCCGTAGCTTGTGCCCAGAGTTCGCGAATAGCATGTACTTCGGCTTTGCTAGCTCCTGCACAGTTGATATGCACGACTTGCGCGATCAAATCCTCAGCCTCTACGTCACCTGCTCCAGCTATGGTGACATGTAGGTTGTCGGTTGTACCTGCTAAATCTATTTTGCTTGCTCCCTTGGCATCAACAGTGAGGTTCTTCACGTCGAGCGAAAGGTCAGCTTCAGCTGCTCCGCTGAGATCAAGGTTGAGAGATTCGAGCTGAAGCAAGTGATTATCAAGAGTTTCTATTTTACCAGCACCTTGCACGATTATTTTGCGCAGGTAGGGGGTTGCGATGGTGAATTTGGCTATCAAATCATCGATAGGAATATTGGTTTGGGTATCGATATAGAGAATACTATCACGAACTTCCGCCGTGATATTCTCAGAGCTCATGCTTGGCATTAAAGTATTGGTTGTCAATATAGTAGAAGGAGTGCTTGCGTTTTGTAATTCCAACTCAGCCGCTCCACGCAGATGTACCGTATGGTAAGCATCTAATTGCAAAACAGAAGTGATTGTACCTGCGTCATCTACATCTAAGCCGTCGAAAGTCATCGCCTTGAATATTTCAGGGGCGTTGCCGTACGACTTATACAAACGCACGAGAGAAGCTCCCCAGAAGCAGATTGATGCGAGCCATAATAAAATAATAATCCACTTAAAACGAGCCTTTGGACCGCGTCGCGTACGCATGTATGTAACAATAGTGTACACAATCAAAACGATTGGCAAGATAATAATGAGTAGCAATGCAATCATAAGTAATGGGATTAATATTGCTCCACCTTCTACTAACACATCCGCAAGAACTGGGAAGATAGGCATCAGTGCGGCAAGAGTAGTAGTGCCAGTCACGGCTACACCAAAGAGTGATAAAACAATCGCAAAGAAAAGAATTACTCCTATGCAAATTACAGGTAAAGCTAAAAATGCCAATAGTACATTGAGCACAATGCTTACAGTGCGTCGGCATCCACCATTTTGTGATTTGTCGGTTTTTTGTTTAGGATTGCTATTAGCCCCAAAGGCAGATGGTTCTCCTAACTGCGCTTGAATGGATTGAACCATCTGGATAGTGATGACTTGTGTATTTTTAGCAAACAACGCTTTCTGGAATAATTCTGCCAAACGTGCCTCAATATCTTCGATAATTTCTTTGCGGTCGTCTATTGGCAATCGCATTTCGATATCCTGTATGTAGTCGCGCAGGAGTTGATACGCATCGTAATCGATGTGATAGACCAAGCCATTGAGGTTGATAGTACGAGTTTCTTTCATGATTTCACTTCTTAATTTGTTATTTGATTAATAGACAAGCATATAGATCGCCACTCACTATCGAGTTGGGCAAGTAAATCTTGCCCTTGTTGGGTTAAAGCATAGTACTTGCGTGGGGGACCGCCAGTAGATTCTTGCCAACGATAAGAAAGTAACCCCTCGTTCTTCATACGGGTCAAGAGAGGATAGACCGTACCCTCCACCACCACAAGGTTCGCCTGCTTAAGCATATCTAGTATATCCGACGCATATGCCTCATTTTTATGGATAATAGCCAGGATACAATATTCCAGCAATCCTTTCCGCATTTGACTCTTGATGTTATTGAGCATGATAATCAGTTGATTTGATTATAGTTAGGCATTAAAATCATAAGTATGATATAAAGTATAAGACCTGGGAATGCAACCGAAAACAAAGTCAACACCACATATGCCACACGAATCAATGTAGGATCAATATCAAAATACTCGGCAATGCCGCCACATACGCCCGCCACAACACGGTCAGAAGAACGATACAGTTTTTTCATTATTATCATATTTTTGGGATTAATCATCCATTCTAAGGAAACGCCCTTCGCGATCGAAGATAAGTTCCATTTCATTGTTTAATTCTACAGTTTGATGTCTGTAATCAATAACATACTCTACCACATATAGGTTAGGATAATGTAAAGAAACAAAACTCATAATCACTTCAGGCACAATACCTTTTGGCACAGTAATATATTTGCAATCAATGGATTGAAGATTACCTTGATAGTCAAACTCAATCTCTGTAGTATTCCTCAGATAAACATTGTATTCATAATGCATCCCTTCTCTATCACGCTCAATATGAGAAATATCTTCCAGGTTGAAATACTTTTGAACAAAAGTCTGAGCCTGAACAGGCAGTTCAGAATACTTGATTAGATGATGATCATCAGCACACGCGGTCATCGATAAAACGCAACCAACTAAAAAAATAAATAACTTTTTCATGTTTGTAATGTTAAACTAGGTTAGTAATTCAATGATATTATCACTGGATTTATTGCAAAAACCATGCCATAAGCTTGTCAAGTGTCGCTTTCGCTTCTAAAAACGCTGCAAAGGTAATACTTTTTATAGAACTATGCAATACAAAGTACTAAAAAGTTGTGTTTTTCTGTATTTTTATTTAATTTTGCAAAGTCGATGTGACAAAATGGGGGTAAAATTTGGCGATATTAAAAAAAAAATGTAACTTTGCAGACTTTTCACGCGCATATGCGCTCGAGTGCGCAACATAGCGCGTGAACAAATGAAGTTAACTAGCTAAACAAGATAAAATTGCAATGGAATATCGATACTTAAAGAATATTACGACACCTAGCGACCTGAAGCAGTTAGCTAAGGAATCTTTACCCAGATTGTGTGAAGAAGTTAGGGATTTTATAATACAGGAATTGAGTCATAATCCTGGTCACTTGGGATCTTCGCTAGGCACTATCGAATTGACAGTTGCGCTACACTATGTATTCGATACTCCTACCGATCAATTAATTTGGGACGTTGGGCATCAAGCATATGCTCATAAGATTCTTACAGGTAGACGCGAGCGTTTTCATACGAATAGACAATTCAAAGGCTTAGCTCCCTTTCCTACTCCTGCAGAGAGCGAATATGACTCTTTCATTGCAGGTCATGCAAGCAATAGTATCTCCGCGGCATTGGGCATAGAAGTTGGCAACAAAATAATAGATCAAGCATCTCACTCCCATGTAATAGCTGTAATTGGCGATGGAGCAATGACAGGCGGATTGGCATTCGAGGGACTGAACAACGTATCGATGAACAAAAATAATTTGCTCATCGTGCTTAATGACAACAACATGGCTATTGATCCAATCAAAGGAGGATTTACCCAATATCTTTTAGATTTAACGACTAGCAAGCGATATAATCAATGGCGTTGGTGGGGATATAAAATAGCTAAAAAATTGCATCTTATCAACGATAACAATAAGGGGCGTTTGTTGCGATTTACTAACAATATCAAGACCTTGCTTACTCAACAAGAAAATAATATTTTCCAAGGGTTGAATATTCGTTATTTTGGTCCAGCAGATGGGCACAATGTATTGGATCTTGTACGTATATTTAATGAAATCAAAGATTATGAAGGTCCCAAGGTAGTACACATTATAACAAAAAAAGGGAAAGGCTATGAACCTGCCGAAAATGATCAAACTACTTGGCACGCTCCTGGAGAATTTTTAGTAGAAACAGGCGAGAGATTGACAGTACAAAATCAAAGGCGAGATCTATTATGGCAAGAAGTATTTGGCAATACATTACTAAAATTAGCCAAAGAAAATGAACATATAGTGGGTGTTACACCAGCTATGCCAAGTGGGTGTAGTATGAGTATCATGCAATCAGAATTGCCAGAACGCGTATTTGATGTGGGGATTGCTGAGGGACATGCGGTTACATTTTCTGCAGGCATGGCAAAATCAGGACTGATACCATATTGCAACATATATTCTAGTTTTTTACAGCGCGCATATGATAATATCATCCATGATGTGGCTTTACCTAAGTTGCATGTAGTATTCTGCATTGATCGTGCGGGCATTGTAGGTAATGACGGTGCTACTCATCATGGATTATTAGATTTGGCCTATTTGCGTCCTATACCGAATATGGTAATTGGCGCACCTATGACGGCAGAGGACTTAGAACAAATGATGGTACTAGCCAGGGATTATGATGGTCCAATCGCGATACGCTATCCTCGCGGTAGGACATTCAACGCACCTTATCCGTTTAGCAGTTCAATAGAAATAGGTAAAGGTGTCGCTTTAAGATCGGGAAATAAAGTAGCTGCATTAAGTATTGGCTCCATAGGCAATATAGTAGCAAATGCGATAGACATGTGTGATCAAAAAATGGGCACAGATTCTAGCATTGCCCACTACGATATGCGTTGGTTAAAACCTCTTGACGAAGAATTGTTGCACACAATTGGCAAGCAATTTAGTCGAATCATCACAGTGGAAGATGGTGTCATCAATGGTGGATTGGGATCAGCGGTGATGGAATGGATGAATGATCATGGATATACAACACGGATTACTCGTTTGGGTGTAAACGACCAGTTTGTAGAGCATGGTAGTACAAACGAATTATATCACTTATTAAAATTAGATAAAGAAGGTATATGCGAATCATTATTGCAGGCGCTGGAGCAGTAGGTCGTCATTTGGCGAAATTGCTATCACGCGAGGATATGGATATCAGTTTAATTGACGAGCGTCAAGACCGATTAGGTGATTTAGATACGAACTATGACCTACTCACTAAGGTAGGTAGTCCTACGTCTATCAATGATCTAAAGAATATCAATGTGGAAGATGTAGATCTTTTTATAGCCGTTACCCCATCAGAATCAGACAATATCAATGCTTGCTTACTCGCCAACCAACTTGGGGCAAAGAAGACTCTTGCCCGCATAGACAACTATGAGTATCTTATCCCTGAAAATAAACATATTTTTGAGCAAATGGGATTGAATCATCTTATCTATCCCGAATTACTAGCCGCTCAAGAAATAACCTCGGCGCTCAAAACAAACTGGATGCGATACCATTTGACTTTATGCGGAGGGGCTTTGGAACTCTGCGTAGTTAAGGTACGAGAAGGCGCTGAGGTTATTGGGAAGCAATTTATGTCAGGGTTCTTTAACCATGGATTATATCGCATAGTAGCCATTAAACGCGGACAAGAAACGATAATACCAACCGGTCATGACGAGGTAAAAGCAGATGACATGGTATATGCTGTTTGTACACATGATAACATGAAAGTTCTGCGTGAGCACTTAGGCAAACAGAAAAAAGAAGTCAAGAACATTGTTTTCTTTGGAGGTTCAAAGATCGCTCAAAAAACGGTTCAAAATCTCCCTGATGATTTGAATATAAAGATATTGGAGGCAGATCGTGAGCTCTGCTACCACCTAAGTGAGAAAATCAATAATGCGCTGATCATCAACGCCGATGGTAGCGATATGGCAACCTTAAAAGATGAAGGTATAGAAGATGCGGATGCTTTTGTAGCCGTTACTGATAGTAGCGAAGCAAATATTTTTGCTTGTATGGCTGCTAAGCGTTTTGGTGTAAAAAAGACTATCGCTGAGGTTGAGAATATTGATTACATATCAATGGCAGAAGGATTAGAAATCGGTACTGTATTAAATAAGAAAACCATTGCAGCATCATATATCTACCAAATGCTGCTAGATGCTAGTGTACTCAATGTGCGCAATTTAACTAGTGCAGATGCAGAGATTGTAGAATTTATGGCAGAGGAAGGAAGTCGTATCACACGAGCAAAAATACGCGATATGCGTTTGCCAACAGATACCAATATTGGTGCTATTGTGCGAGCTGGAGAAGGTATATTAGTAAATGGTGATACACAAATTCTGCAAGGCGACCAAGTGGTCGTATTCTGTAAGAACCAAGTGATTAGACAACTAGAGAAATACTTTAGATG
>JAEIGA010005444.1_pt1 | contig 19446 bp, 17 predicted proteins | sample 9270691 | NCBI WGS metagenome assembly JAEIGA01 (sample SAMN17057246, study PRJNA624740) | gut metagenome | biome: biome; isolation source: fecal sample | host: Bos grunniens | place: China: Xizang | collected 2019 | reverse complement strand
TACGTGCGGAATGTTCTGCTCGTACTGCGCTCTTCTTTCGCGGATCGGCTGGAGCATTTCCTCCATGATGTTGAAGAGGAACTTCTTGCAGGTACCGTCTCCAAGACCGCCTCTCTGGTAGTGAGCCTTCATCTCGTCAAGATTTGCATACTCTGGAAGATATTTTGCAAAATGTCCGTCGTTGCAGAATGCATCAAGGTATGTAAACACGACATTACCCTCGATATGACCTGGATCCTCGATCTGAAGATGTTCAGGATCAGTATACATGCTGTTCACCTTCTTCTTGATCTCCTTTGATGTATCGGAAAGGTAGATGCAATTTCCAAGAGACTTGCTCATTTTTGCCTTACCGTCTGTACCAGGAAGTCTGAGGCAGGCAGAGTTCTGCGGAAGCATCATCTCAGGAGTGACAAGTGTCTCACCATAAACGGAATTGAACTTGTGCACGATCTCGCGGGTCTGCTCTATCATCGGAGCCTGATCCACGCCCACAGGAACTGTAGTTGCACGGAAGGCTGTGATGTCCGATGCCTGGCTGATAGGATATGTAAAGAATCCTACAGGTGTTCCCTTCTTGTTCTGATTCTCATCATCCTCACTCTCTGAGAAACCTCTCAACTGAATCTCCTGCTTTACGGTCGGGTTACGCTGGAGTCTCTGTACAGTGACAAGATTCATATAATAGAAGGCAAGTTCACATAGTTCCGGTACCTGTGACTGGATGAAGATTGTCACCTTCTCAGGATCCAGACCAGCAGAAAGGTAGTCGAGAGCAACCTCGATGATATTCTGACGGATTTTCTCCGGATTGTCAGCGTTGTCAGTAAGTGCCTGCGCATCGGCGATCATAATGAAGATCTTCTCGAACTCTCCTGAATTCTGAAGTTCCACCCTTCTCTTGAGGGAGCCCACATAGTGTCCGAGGTGGAGTTTACCGGTCGGACGGTCGCCTGTCAAGATGATTTTTCCCATATATCTTATGTATTTGTTTCAAAATTTGACGTTAATAATCTTTGTTTCACCACAAAAATCTTACAAATATAAGAATCTTTTCCGAAGAATCCCCGAGGGGCATCGTAATGCTGAAGATTTTGTTTAAGTTTGCATTATTAAACTTAAACCATTTTTAAGATGAAGAAGATCATTTTGTGTGCTATCGCACTCGTTCTGCCTTTCATGGCAGCATTTGCGCAGGATGTAATCGGAAAGTGGAAACTTGCTGATGGATCTGCAATCGTAGAGGTTTACCAGAGCGGTGACGTTTACAATGGAAAGATCGTATGGCTCAAGAACCCGACTGAGGCTGACGGAACTCCTGCTGTCGACGACAATAATCCTGACAAGAGTCTCCGTTCACGTAAACTTATGGGCCTCAACATGCTCAGCGGCCTCAAGAAGACCGGCAACGAGTACACAAACGGAAAGATCTACGATCCAGGTAACGGTAAGACCTACAACTGCTCGATGAAGGTAGAGGGTGATGTACTTAAGGTACGTGGATCACTCGACAAGAAGGGTCTCATCGGAAGAACAATGGACTGGTTCCGCGTGAAATAATCACACGGATTCTCCTACAGAAACCACTTCAAGAACTTTTCCCGAGACTTTGAAACGGACATTATAACCTGCGAATGACAGGCCATAGATACGTTCAGGGTCATCGTGATAAGAAGGACGAGGATCGAGACGCAAAGTCTCAAGCAAGGCCGGCATTATGGATTTATCCGTAATGCCGCTTGTCATTTCCGGAGGTATCACCACCTTAAGTTCCCTCTCCTTAAGTTCATCCACATAGCCGCAGACAGCATGAGGACGGCTGTCAGCATAACGGATATACGGCTTTATGTCATATATAGGGGTCATATCCATAAGATCCGCACCCTTGACATGGATGACAGGGCCTTCAGGTCCATCAAGTTCGATCTCATCCACTTCCACGCATGAAAGTCCCAGAGGATTGGGACGATAAGGAGACCTGGTAGCAAACACTCCCATACCTGAATTACCACCTAGCCTTGGCGGCCTTACCACAGGCTGCCAGGACTCCTGCTTCCTGTTGGCGGAGAACTCCCATATGAGCCATATATGGGAAAAGTCCTCAAGGCCTCTCAGAGCATCGGGATTTCTGAACTTAGGTTCAAAGACGATTCTCGCACGGAGGCTTGATGCAAGTCCGCTCTGACGGGGAATTCCGAATTTCTCAGGAAAGAAGGTCCTTATATATGCGATCGGTTCCAGAAACATAGACTTCTGTTTATTACAATCAACAATGGAAATATCTCCACACGTCCCAGGAACATGTCGAAAGTGAATACAAACTTCGCGACTACCGGAAGATCAGCGTAATTGCCCAAGGTTCCGAGACTGCCGATACCCGGACCGACATTGCCTATTGAAGCCAAGGTTCCGGAAAAGGCATCCGCCACATCGACTCCACAGAAGAGGACGACAATGAAGGAGAGCATGAAAATGAAGATATACATGACTATATAAAGGAAGACCGAAGAAAGGGCTTCCTTTTTCAGCACCTGTCCATCAAGACGGGTCGCAAAGAGGGAGGAAGGATGGAGTCGGCGGCGTATCTCATTATGTATTTCCTTGAAAGCGATGAGCATTCTGTCTGCCTTGACACCACCTGTAGTTGAGCCTGAACATCCGCAATGAAAAGTTGCAAACAGGAGAAGGAGATTAGCAAGGAAGGGCCAGACAGCGTTATCTGCCTGTCCGAAACCCGTAGTCGTTATATAACTTGACACCTGGAAAGTTCCATCAAGCAGTGCTCTTCCCCAGGACTGATAATCTCCCTGAGTCTTGAGAACCACACTCACCATCAGGGACAGTATCAGGATTACAGAAAGGTAATATCTTGTCACCGAACTCTTCAGAGGCGCTAAGGAACGCTTGGCGAAGATCGCGAAAATCACTCCGAAATGGAGCGATGAGAGTATCATGAAGACCGTCAGGATCACATCGATCAGCGGCGAGTCATAATGCATTATGGAGAGGTTCTTAGTACTGAATCCACCGGTAGAGACAGTACTGAAAGAATGGTTCACAGCATCGAAGAGGCTCATTCCCGCCAGACTCAGGAGCAGAATCTCGGCAAGGGTAAGGCCAATGTACACCGTAAGCATGACCCTTGCGGTCTTGCCCGCCTTATACCTGTATCCCGTCTTGGACATTGACGAGATTTCAAGATTGGAAAGTCTGAGTTTGAATGGAGATGAATCCGAAAGCACAAGCAGAAGGAACACCACAACTCCCAGACCTCCGATGAAATGGGTCGAGGATCTCCAGAAAAGGAGGCTTCGAGGAAGCGCTTCTATATCCTTGAGGATGGTTGATCCCGTGGTTGTATATCCGGAAACACTTTCAAACCAAGCATTTACGACAGTAAACTCACCACCATACAAGACATAAGGCATCATTCCGAAGAAGAAGGACAGAAGCCAGGACAGGACTATTATCCAGAAGCCTTCCTCCAGTTTCGTATCTGGCACATCACGCACGAAAATGAATGGGAAGGCACCCACAAGAAGGGTAATGGTAAAGCTGATGCACAAAGGCGCAAATCCCTCATCCATCCCGTCGTATATGGACACGAGCAGGGAGAGAAAGAGGAAAAGGGCACTTACCAGAAGGGCCTTACCTACGTTTCTTGCTATTACCTTGAAATTCATTCTTCAGACATTAGGGACAAGTTCTGCAACCATCTTTATACTAAGTTCATCAGAACAGGTATATCATATAGCCCAGACCCGACAGCAACGCGAAAAGAATCGTCGCCACCGAGAACTTAAGTTCATAACCCTTTGTTTCCGGCTTTGTCCATACCGAAACAAGCAAGCATATGAAGACCGGCAACATAAGTACATAAAGGTAGTGCCAAGGATCAAAGATTCTTACCAGGCCCAAAACCGTCATGGCGGCAAAGGCAAGGCTTGTCCATATGGTATGGAAGATTCTCGTTGTCCTATTCTGCACATAGGAAGCATTCACTCCTGCCAGGCAGAGGGCTCCTATCGCGAAGGATGGTATCAACAGCAGCCAACTTCCTAATGAATGGACACAGACGAAATATACTCCGTATATAGGAAGAAAGCCGTACTGTATGATCGAAGTAAGGGTCACGACTATTCCATTGCGGAAGAGTCCCTGCTCAGGAGAATGATTTTTGACCAGCCTGTATACGAAATATCCAAGAAGAAGCAGAATCAGTGACTCAAGGCTGAAGACAGAGCCATACGAGAGCCACGCTGTCGCTACAGCACATACGATTCCCGGGATCAGGCTATTGAAGGAAATAAGGCTGATCACGGTCAAAGCCAAGGCGAGGACTACAAGGAAATTGACGTGATAATCTGCCGCCGCCAGCATTGCTCCGAGCAAGATGCCTGACATGGATAAAAGATATTGCTTGATTTTCATATGTTTCAGTCTAAGGCACGCATAAGCACGGGCCAAATGCAAAATTATGGATTTTTGTTTATATTTGCCCCATATGAATCCGTGTATTGCAATAATTGATCAGAATACTCTCAGCAATGTGACGCTGCGAAGTATACTTTGGGACATCTACAACAAGGTAGAGGTCTTCACTTATGGCGATATGGATTCATTCATCCGCGATTCGAACAGGCATTTCGTCCATTTCTTCGTAAGCGCCGACATCCTGTTCAAGCACGTGGACGAGTTCGAGCTGCTGAAACATCAGACAACTGTCCTGTCTACTGGATCAAACAGACGATTCGAGACTGCCGGATTCAATGTCCTTGACATATCCCTGCCTGAAAAGGAACTTATGGGCAAACTTCTTCGCATACAGCTTGTCAGTCGTTATGAGCCTCAGAAAACAGATGGAATACGAAGCAGGAAGAATCTTCAGCACGAACTGTCAGCCCGTGAAAAGGAAGTGCTCAAACTCATAGTCAAGGGCCAGACAAACAAGGAGATAGCAAGCGAACTTGATATCTCCATAACTACCGTCATCTTCCATAGGAACAACGTATGCAGCAAACTTGGCACACGTTCCATAGGAAGAATCACAATCTACGCCGTCCTTGCCGGTCTGGTGGAAATCAACGACATCTAGGAATGAGTCTTGCGAGATATTCGTAATGCTCTCCCTCGTAAAGGAGTTCCGCATCGAAGCCGCTTTCCTCAGCATAGTAGGCCAAGGTATCGAAATCCACATACAGCCAGTCGAATGTCTCTCCGAGTACATCCTTATACTGCATCTGATAATCTATAAGTCCATAATAATCGTCTGCAAGATCAATCATCAGGCTGCCGTCCTCTTCTTCAAAGAGATAGCGAAGATCGCTCGAATCTATCAGGAGAGAGCCTGAAGGCTTGAGAAGAGTTCTTATACGATCAAAGAAGGTCGGCATGTTCTCAAGAGTTCCTATGATGCCGGTTCCGTTCATAAGCATGAGCACGGTATCATATTTCTCCGCAAAAGCCTCATCATACAGATTTATCTGACGTGCGTCTACTCCTCTCTCATTCATCACCTGCACCGACAGAGGAGAAATATCTATGGCGGTAACCGTCTTTCCCATCTTCTTCAGTGCAAGAGAATGGCATCCGCTTCCTGCTCCGACATCAAGTATCTCACCCTCAGCAATTTCCAAGGCATATTGCTCAAGTTCGGGCATTTCTTCAAACTCTCTGAACAAGTCAGCTACAGGTATTTCGTCTTCGTCGAACTGAGAAGAGAAAACCCTCAGCACATCTGCAGAGGCAGTCTTGTGAAAATCATATATTGCGGCACCCATGGGATCTGCGCCGGCACTTAGAACCAAATCGCTCATTTTGATAAAATTTGACACAAAAATACTAATTCCGTAGGATTATGATTATATTTGGCAATATAACTTTTAACTTTCAGCAACATGAAAAGATCTAAGTTCTTGCTTGCCGCGCTTTGCATTGCGGCCATGACAGCATGTAATCAGGAAACCGAGAAAAATCAGACAGAGATGAAGACAGAAAACGCAGTAATCGAGACAATAATGTCACGCCACAGCATCCGCAAATACAAGGATGAGCCTGTTGACAGAGAGACTTTGAACAAGATCATGGAGTGCGGCATCAATGCTCCTAATGCCCTCAACAAACAGTCCTGGGAAGTAAGGGTGATAGACAAGCCTGAAGTGATGGAAGAAATAAAGTCATACATGAAGGCTTCAAGTCCCGAAGCTGACCCTGCCATGGTTGAAGGTTGCTTCAGAGGCGCACCGGTGATGGTGGTAATTGCAAATGACACCTCACTTGCTGCATTCTCGCCTATCGACTGCGGTCTTCTTGCGGAGAACATCATGCTTTCCGCATGGTCGCTTGGAGTGGGTTCCGTATGTCTGGGCAGTCCTGTAGGCTTCCTTGCAGCCTCGCCTGAAGCAATGGCGAGACTTGGTTTCAGCGAAGGCTACAAACCGGTGATCTGCGTAGGTCTTGGTTATGCTGACGAGACTCCTGAGGCGAAGCCAAGAGACATGGCTAAGGTAAGATTCATTGAGTAGAAAGTTATGGAGAAACAAGCGAGAAAAGCAATAGTCATAGGTGCCACTTCAGGCATAGGTCGCGCAGTAGCGGCAGAAATGGCGGCAGCGGGATGGACTGTAGGCCTTACAGGCAGACGTAAAGATATGCTTGAGTCCTTCAAGGCAGAACACCCAGAGGCAGAAGTATATACATCCGCTTTCGATGTAACCGCTGAAGACGCGGACGTAAAACTCCTTGAACTCGTGGAAGAGGTCGGCGATGTAGACCTTATATTTATGGTGTCAGGATTCGGAAAGCAGAATCCCGAGATAGACCCGGAACTTGAGACCGCGACGATGAGGGTCAACGGAATGGGATTCATCAGAATGGTCTCGACCGCATTCACATACTTCAAGAAAGAGGCAGGAAAAGGCAGATTGGACAAGAACAGACGTGGCCATATCGCCATTGTATCATCTATCGCCGGTACCAAAGGCTTGGGTGTAGCACCTTCATATTCAGCCACAAAGAAGATGCAGAGCACCTATATCGACGCGCTTGTTCAGTTAAGCGGGATGAAAGGCCTACCAATAGATTTCACAGACATCAGACCAGGGTTTGTAAAGACAGATTTCCTCAACAGCGAAAAGCACTACCCTATGACCCTATCGCTTGACACTGCGGCAAAGAGCATCTTCAAAGCCCTTTGCAGACGAAGGAGAAAAGCAGTCATCGACTGGAAGTTCGCAATCATCACCGGATTCTGGTCATGTATCCCGCAATGCATCTGGGAAAGACTCCGCATCGTCAAAAACTAAACGTGGTCATATAACAAGAGCCAAAACATGGCCAAAGCGCATCAAAAGGACGTGTCGGCCACAAAATGAGGCCAAAACATGGCCAAAGCACATCAAAAGGACATGTCGGCCACAAAATGAGGCCAAATCATGGCCAAAGCGCATCAAAAAGACATGTCGGCCACAAAATGAGGCCAAATCATGGCCAAAGCACATCAAAAGGACATGTCGGCCACAAAAAGGGCTGTTTTTATGGCCGAGCAATAGAAATCAACCTGAATTGATAGAAAAGAGGCCGACTAACACTGATTAGTCGGCCTCTTATATTATAACTGAATGTTGATTACATCTCGTCTGGAGCATACTTGAATGGATCAAGTGGAGAAACGTAGTTGCAGTAGTCTGACTCAACGAAGAAACGCTTGAGCTCGATCTCCGCATTCTCAAGAGAATCTGAAGTATGAACGATGTTCTCCTGCGCGCTGAGACTGTAGTCACCACGGATTGTACCAGGAACTGCCTTGCTTGCTCTTGTTGCACCAGCCATATCACGTACTACCTGAACTGCGCTGTAACCCTCCCAGCAGCAGAGAATTACCGGAGCCGCCATCATACCGTCACGAAGCCAAGGGAAGAAAGGCTTGTCAAGAAGATGAGCATAATGTACCTTAAGGATTTCCTCATCAAGCTGAACCATCTTCATAGCAACAAGCTTGAGACCTCTTTTTTCAAATCGTGAAATTACCTCTCCGATGAGTCCTCTCTGGAGGCATCCCGGCTTGAGAATTACCAATGTTCTTTCCATAAAATATGTCTGGTTTTTAGTTATTGTTTTCTGTCATAACAGAGGAATACCATTCCTATGTTGCGTGAATTGTTGTTTTCTGATTGTCCGTGAATTGTTATTTTCTGATTGTCACAGGACCTGTCCATGAACCTCTGATCTTGTTTGCAGCATCTGAGTCATCGATAAGATCCCAATCTACCTTCAATGTAAGCACCTGACGGCCGTTTACAGTCTTAGGATTCTCAAGGCTCTTGACAATGATGCTTCCCCTAATTGCAGGAGCATGCTCGTCAAGGTTGAGCCAATGCTTCTCAAGATAATGGAAATACCATACTCCTCTGTATCCGTCTGTTGACCAAGTAAATCCTCTACGAGAGTTGCAGAAATCGTATCCGTTTACAAAATAGTAGCTTGAACTCTGAGCAGGATCGAAGATGTCATCATAAGGACGGCCCATCTTGCTCACACAGAGCTGGTAGTCATAATCAGTCATCGCAAGGTCAGGCTGTATCCTGTATTCATATTCCTTACCTACAATAGGGGCAGGATTTCCATCAGAGCCGAGTCCGAGAACAAATTCAAAGATCATTGCATCTCCATCCGGACAATAAACCTCGATTCTCTCATCCCATGGAAGTTTCTTTTCTTCCTCATTGAAGTCACGAGGCTGGAGACTGAGTCGCCATACGTCAGAAATAGGAAGCGGTTCCATAGAAGTTGTCTGGAGCTGCTCTACAAAAGCAAGAGTACCTGTCTCAATCTTTGAGAGATCACAGTCGACATCATCCTCGAGTGTAGAAAGAACGACTCTGTCATCATCAGTAGAAAGATCTGAGAATGTCATCTTGCCTGTCCATGTTCCCTTGACAGTTCTTGAAGATGCGGTCCTGAAGTCATAGACAAGAGTATAGACACCTGTCTCCTCATCAAGATCGACATCCATTGTACCTGAAGTAACATAATCGATTGTACCCGCAAGATTAGCATCGATCTGATATACATATGAGCCGAATGCATATGACGCACCTTCTGAAGATGTCATTGTAAGTCCGTAAAGGATAGAGTATTCAGTAGCGTCAAAGGTAGCCTTTACCGTATATTTGCCCTCATCAAGCTCCGGAAGCTCGTCACCTGAGATAAGATCCGCGAAGAGATTTATTGTAAGGAGGATGCCCGGGCTGTCGGTAGTCGACTCGTCAAAGTTCTCCGTATACAGCGTAAGTACGTAGTTGGCAGTGCCATAACCGTAGAGGTTTCCGTAATAGAGGGCCACAAGACTAGGGAAAGGCATATCCACGATATCATCATTGATTGTGACCATTGTAGGAGCTACGGCATTATAGTCTTCAAACTTGATGTCACCATAGAATGAATATGAAACTTCCTGCTCTACACCGTCCTTTGCAATGACAAAGTCTTCTGTGACGATATCGTATCCTCCGTCAGGAGTTCTGACAACATCAATGGAACCTGATCTGATTTCATAACGGCTCTGGGTATGGCCATCGAGACGGACCACGTATGAAGCTGAAGGAATGATAGACGACTCTCCTGACTTGGTCTCCTGAAGAGAATATCTACCTGCAGGAACATCTAAGGCCTCTCCTCTTCTAAGTAATTCTGTATTAAGCTCAAGCACAAGCATATCTCCCTGCGAATCAAGATATGGAGCATCGAAGCCATCACGATAACATGCCGCATCGCTGAGAACGAGATAGAAAACACCCGAGTTTGTCCTGTACTTATCTGTATAATATATGCCGAAACCCTGGTCATTGAGTTCTGTCGATCCCTGATTCAGGATAACTGCAGAAGGAGCATTTTCTGTAGTCTCTACTACATCAACCTTGCACGAAAGCGCAGAAAGAAGGGCGAAGGCTGAACAAAAAAGTATATTGGCTATTCTTTTCATCTTTGTCATATTTAGTCCTGTTACGGAAGCATAACTTGGCAAATATAATATTTATATTCCAAAAAACAGCAAGGAATCATATGAAAAGAGGGTAAATGAGGGTCGAGTCATCAAAGTTTTTTACATTACACGCACTCATTTCTCCAGCAGATGCAGATTATGCAGGCAGCAGTCTGTATGGACAGATGGAAGATCTGCAGCAGATACTCTGACAGTATGTGTACCCTTCGTCTGATTCGGAAGCTCATGTCGGAAAACCTTGACAGGAGTTTTCTTAAGCATCAGATGAAGTTCCTTTTCAAACCTGTTATAACCTCTGAGAAGTACCTGATGCTCTCCTTCCGCGAGATATACCAGCACCTTCTCTGTTCTTGACTTGGTCCCATATGGGTTCAGATGTTTCATCATGGTTTTGCCATCAAGTACAAACTCGACACCATTTCCGGAACAGATCTCAAATTCCGCATATCCTGCCGATGTCACATTCAGTTCTCTGACAAGGACATAAGTTCTCGGGCCAGTCACTTTGAAATTCATATCATCCTGAGCGGATACCTTCATGGAGGACAGATCTTCAGAGGAATATACCTTCCACTGAAGAGGAGCATTGAAACCTGAACCGTTCAGCCTTGAATAACGGGTCTCCCCCATCTCGAAGACAGCCTCCGGAAGTTCAGCGGAGATGTCGTCATCCAAGGTCAGTTCGGACCTGTTTCCATCAATCTCGACGGAAATTCTCCTGCCGACCTCTTCTTCCGTATAGACAAGGAATGAAGGCGCATCATAAGTCCAGGAATATGCCACGGTGCTCTTGTAATTCGAGTAATAGTCAAAGCATGAATAACTATAATCCGCAGAGCCGGAAGAAGGTCTTATCTCCTTGTCGAACTCCAAACATATGACCTTTATGTCCATCGGATCGGCATACATACTTTCATCAAGCGTAACTATAACATTATCAACAACTTTCCTTGCCTTGACACCAGGAGTACGAACCTTCTTGAGACGATAGTCCGGCATTGGCAGCACAGCCTTTCCATCCTCCGGATATGAACCGCTGAGAATCAGATACAGAAGCTTGCCCTTTACAGTCACGGCTCCCCAGTCGAAATCCTGTCTGAACGGCGAGGCCTCAGTTCCATAAACCGCATCGGAATTAGCGTCAAGCCACTTTCCTATTTCAAGAAGAACATCCTTTTCAAAAGGAACCACGGCTCCCCTTGAGTCCGGGCCGATATTAAGCAGATAATTACCTCCGTGAGAGACGACATTTATCAGACTTCTCAACTTTTCCGCAGCCTTATCCTCAACCTTTCCCCTTTCCTGCCAGCTTCTCCAGCCCCAGGTTTCATTGAACATCGAAGCGGCGCTCTGCCAAGGAGTCTGAAGTGAGCCATCAGGATAGAAATTATCCGGCATCACAGCAAAATCATACATGTCATTTCCAAGTCTGCCGCTTACCATACAGTCAGGCTGAAGGTGTTTCACAAGGTCGTACAGTTCCTTGCTCTGCTGAGGAGTCAGAGCACCCATATCAAACCACAATTCGGATATGCTGCCGTAATTCTCAAGCAATTCAGTCACCTGATTCTTGTTCAACTGATGATGCTGCGGAGTAACGGGATCCGCATTATGACTCGAGATAGGATAAGCATGAGGGAAGTTCCAGTCTATCAATGAGAAATAGAGTCCGAACTTCAGTCCGGCAGAGGCGCAGGCCTGCGCAAGTTCACCCACATAGTCTCTTCCGGAAGGTGTCATCTCCACGCTGTCATAACCTGTCGTGGCAGTGTCGAACATACAGAATCCATCGTGATGCTTCGAGGTGAAAACTATCGAACGCATTCCTGCCTTTCTGGCAAGTGCGGCTATCTCATCAGCATCAAAGGAAACCGGATCGAATTCGTATGCGGCAGAGGCGTACCAGTCGCCGAAGATGCCTCCATGGGACTGAATCTGCTCGCTGTACCCGCTTGTCACAGGCTTTCCGTCCCACACTCCGCCATACCAGGAATAGAGGCCGAAGTGAATGAACATGGAATATTTATCCGAATGCCATCTGTCGAATGAGGCATTATCCTGACCGTCTGCAGAAATCGGGAAAGCCATGCAGATGATGGCCAGCAATAGAGAATATATACGTTTCATAAACAATCGAAATACATACAAAGATAAATAAAACCACCAATATTTATTATATTTGCATGATTTAAGTATATACAAAGTATATAAACCGTAAAGCAACATGAAAGGAAAGATCATTTCTATCGCAGCACTGATTGCAGTTCTTGCAGCTGCCGCCATCATCTATGGAAAATTCTTTTTCGTCTTTGGAGAGGGCGTGAAAGCTGGAGAGCTCAACTTCGTCGTGCACAAGGGATACGTCTTCAAGACATTTGAGGGCAGAGTCATTCAGGCAGGTTTCGGCAAGGGCAAGGGCATCAATGCCGGTGCCATTCAGTCGTATGAATTCGATTTCTCCATCACAGACAAAGCCATCGCGGACTCACTTATGCGCTGCGGCGGCAAAACAGTAGAGCTACGATACAAGGAGTATCTCGGAACTCTTCCTTGGAGAGGAAAGCAGAAATATATCGTGGACGGCATCGTTTCAGTCAGAGAATAAAAAACAAGAAATATGAAAAGATTCACTTTGATCCTGGGCACATTGTGCCTGGGATTATCATTGTCAGCTCAGAGCGGCGTGATCAAGACAAGACCGGCTAACGACCCGGCAGGTAAGATACTCACTATGGAGGAAACCACACTTTCCCGTGAACTCAGTCCTGCAAACCTCTGGTGCAGTTGGCTTGACGCCGGCACCTTCATCATGAACAAGGATGGAAAATGGCAGTCATACAGCATTGCCGACGGAAGCACAAAGGACTACAAGGCCGTGCAGAACGAATCCAGAGCCAAGGCCGGAGAAAAGATTCCCGCAGATGCCGCAAACTTCAGCTACAGCAGCAGAGGCGAAGCCGCATTCACCAGCGGACAGAGCCTTTACCTTTGCGACATTGAAGGCGAGGTAAAGCCTATAGCGGTCAGCACGGACAAGGAGATAACATACGGCCAGTACGCAAGCCGTAATGAGTTCGGCATCGACGGAGGCATTTTCTGGGCGCCGAAGGGCAGCAAGGTAGCCTTCTACCGTAAGGATGAGAGCAAGGTAAGCACCTTCCCTCTTCTTGACATCACCACCAGGACAGGAAGCCTCAAGGAGATAAAGTATCCTATGGCAGGTATGGACTCGGAGAATGTAAGTCTCGGCATCTATGACCTCGCATCCGGCGAGACAGTGTACATCAAGGCAGAGGATTTCGGCCGTGAGCAGTACCTCACAAACATCAGTTGGACTCCGGATGATGACTTCGTGTTAGTTCAGGTCCTTGACAGAAACCAGAAGAACTGCCATCTCAACATCTACGACGCTTCTACGGGAGATTTCGTGAAGACTCTCCTTACAGAAAACGACGAGCAGTATGTTGAACCGCTTGACCCTGTATGGTTCATCGAAGGCAGCAGCAATCTGTTCCTCTACAGGACAGCAAATCGCGACGGATACCGCAACCTCTATCTCTGCGACATGAACGGCAGCATTACCAGACTCACTGCCACTGATGCTGATGTCGCTTATGTTGCCAACGACGGAAAATACGTGTACTACACATCGGCAGAGGTTTCCCCTGTGGAGAAGCATCTCTTCCGCATAGGCATCAAGGTCGGCAAGACCGCATCTGTCAAAGGAATCGCCGCCGTCAAGGTCGGCAAGACTGAAAGACTTACCACAGAGGCAGGCTGGCACGACATCGCAATGAGCCCGGACTGTTCACATTTCATCGACTCATGGAGCAATCTTACCACTCCTAGAGTCATCGACCTCTGCACTGCAGACGGAAAGACTGCAAAGAACCTCCTCACAGCAGAGGATCCGACAGCAGCATATGCATACAGCGAGATTTCGCTCGGAACGGTGAAGAGTGCAGATGGACTTTATGACAATTACTACAGACTGATCAAGCCTCTCGACTTCGATCCTTCAAAGAAATACCCTCTCATCGTCTATGTATATGGAGGTCCTCACTCTCAGATGGTCAAGGACACATATATGGCTGAACTCCGCAGATGGGAGATGAACATGGCACAGAAAGGCTACATCGTTTACGTTCAGGACAACAGAGGCACACAGAACAGAGGTCTTGAATTCGAGCAGGCCATCCACGGACAGTGCGGTCAGGCGGAGATGGCGGACCAGATGGTAGGTGTACGAATGATGATGGAGCAGCCGTATGTAGACACAGACAGAGTCGGTGTCCACGGATGGAGTTACGGCGGATTCATGACTATCTCATTGATTACCAACTATCCTGATGTATTCAAGGTTGGTGTTGCCGGAGGTCCGGTGATTGATTGGAAATGGTATGAGGTAATGTATGGCGAACGCTATATGGACCACCCTGAAAGAAACCCTGAGGGATATGCGAAGACCAGCCTCATCAACAAGGCCAAGGATCTCAAAGGAAGGCTTCTCATCTGCCAGGGCGCGATAGATCCTGTGGTTCTTTGGGAACATAGCCTCAGTTTCGTGAGAGAGTGCGTGAAGAACAATGTTCAGGTCGACTACTTCCCATACCCTTGCCACGAACACAATGTGAGCGGAAAAGACAGAGTGCACCTCAACGAGAAGATGACAAGGTATTTTGAGGATTACCTCTAGAACAGACAGTCCGACAAGAGACAAGAGATTATGGAAAAATTCAGAATTGGAATAATAGGAGCAGGACACATTGCCGAGAAGATGGCATGGACACTGACTCAGATGCCGGAGACTCAGCCATATGCAGTCGCCTCGCGCAGTCTTGAAAAGGCTCAGGCTTTCGGACAGAAATATGGTTTTGAAAAGGCCTTCGGAAGTTACGAGGAACTGCTTGAAGACCCTATGGTGGAACTCGTGTATGTAGCAACTCCCCATTCACACCATCACGCTCACGTACGCATGTGCCTTGAGAAAGGCAAGGCTGTACTTTGCGAAAAGGCCTTCATGCTTAACAGGGCACAGGCTGAAGATGTAATCAATCTTGCAAAAGAGAAGAATGTCTTCCTTGCAGAGGCGATATGGACCAGGTATGAGCCTGCAAGACAGATACTTGACGAAATCATCGCAAGCGGCGAGATAGGAACCCCGACTTTCCTGAAGGCAAGTCTCAGTTATCCTGTCGAGGATAAGGAGAGAGTGCGCAAGCCGGAACTTGGCGGAGGAGCGCTGCTTGACTTGGGCGTATATTGCATCAATTTCGCTCTGATGAACTTCGGAAGCGAGATAGAGAAGATACATTCCACCTGCAGAAAGAACGCCGAGGGCGTGGACGTCCAGGAGTCCTTTACCTTCCAGTACAAGAACGGAAGGACTGCAATGCTTGCGGCCTCGGTTCTCTGCGCTGACGACCGCCAGGGAATAATAAGCGGCGAGAAGGGCTATGTGATTGCCGACAACATCAACAATCCTCTCCGATTCGACATCTATCGCAGAGGAGCCGAACTGGTCAGAAGCGTACAGGTACCTCAGCAGATCACCGGCTTCGAGTATCAGGTCAGAGCCTGCATCGAGGCAATAAGGGCAGGCAAGATTGAGCCCGATGCGATGCCGCACTCAGAGATACTGAAGGTACTTGAAATCATGGACACCCTGCGAAACGAGTGGGGCGTCGTATTCCCCGACGAAATGAACTTTTAACAGAAGAGACACGAAAAAATGAAATCTATCAAGGAAATATACAAGATAGGAAAAGGCCCGTCAAGCAGTCACACGATGGGTCCATATAAGGCGGTGACATCCTATATGGAAAACCATCCTGAGGCTGATCTCCTGCATGTAACCCTATATGGTTCACTGGCGGCCACAGGCAAGGGACATCTTACAGACGAAGCCATTATGGATGCATTCGCATCGTGGCACTGCAGTGCAAGAGACACTGCCGAAAGCAAGGAAAGGCTCAAGAGAAATGTCACGATAGAATGGAAACCTAAAGACATCCTTCCCGTACATCCCAACGGTATGAAAATCGCTGCCATCAATCATGATGGCGATCTGTATGACAAGTGGACATACTACAGCATCGGAGGCGGAGACATCATATGTATGGAAAGGGAAATCGAATCTGAAGGCAACGAAGCCCCGTACGACATGACCACAATGACTGACATAATGAAATGGTGCAACAGAACCGGCAAATCATATTGGGAGTATGTCGACGAGATTGAGGGTCCTCAGGTATGGGAACACCTTGAAAAGGTTTGGAACGTGATGAAAGCAGCGGTCGAAAGAGGTATCGAGCAGGAAGGTGTTCTTCCGGGACCGCTCAATTTACGCAGGAAGGCACTCAGTTACCATGTAAGGGCAATTGGCCAAGGCGATACCTTCAAGACCAGAGGCCTGGTATTCTCATATGCACTTGCGGTAAGCGAGGAGAATGCTGCGGGAGGTACTATCGTAACGGCCCCTACTTGCGGTTCATGCGGAGTAGTTCCTAGCGTCCTGTACCATATGCAGACAAGATATAATTTCAGCGACACCAGAATCATCAGAGCCTTGGCTACATGCGGACTTATCGGAACTGTCGTTAAACACAATGCATCTGTTTCAGGAGCAGAAGTCGGATGCCAGGGAGAAGTCGGTGTAGCCTGCGCAATGGCTGCTGCCGCGGTTGCCCAGCTTATGGGCGGAAGTCCGTCACAGATCGAGTATGCGGCTGAAATGGGACTCGAGCACCACCTCGGCTTGACCTGCGATCCCGTATGCGGCCTTGTGCAGATCCCTTGCATTGAAAGAAATGCATATGCCGCTGCCCGAGCCTTCGATGCCGGAATATATGCCCTTTACACAGACGGTCAGCATCGCGTCTCATTCGACCAGACTGTGCGCGTGATGAAGCAGACCGGCCATGACCTTCCTTCTCTATATAAGGAAACCAGTGAGGGCGGTCTAGCCAAGGAATGGGAATAGAGCAACTTTATTTACCTCTGCGGAAGAAGAAGGACTTCTGTTCCTTCTTGCGCTTGAGGTCACGTTCAACAAAGACTTTTTCAAGATTCTTAGGATCCAGTCCGGTATAGTACATTACTGACGATGTGGTCATAGGTGTAGGAGTGAAATCCTGTACCTGATCCATATACAAGCCTTGAAGCGCAGGGGTTCTCGCGAGCCTCTGCATTTCTTTCATACCACAGCCAGGATGGCCGGAAATGAAATACGGCACAAGCTCGCATTTCCTTCCGCTACTTCTTACGATATTGTCAAACTCGACACGAAGGCGCTCGAAGAGTCTGAATGAAGGTTTTGCCATCAGTTTGAGAACCGAGTCCTCGGTATGCTCCGGAGCGACTTTGAGACGGCCTGAAGTATGCTCCAGAATAAGCTCCTTGAGATATGGATACGAAGTTTCATCCACGTATCCTTTCTCGTCAAGGAAGAGGTCATATCTGATTCCGCTGCCTATATATGCGTGACGAATACCCTTCACTGCCGAGATACGTTCATAAAGTCTGAGCAGTCTCGCATGCGAACGGTCCATATTCTTGCAAGGTGATGGGAAAAGGCAGGATTTACGACGGCACTTGGCGCAGAGTTCCGGATTCTTGCCTTTCATTCCGTACATGTTTGCCGTTGGGGCACCGATATCGGAAATATTGCCGGCAAAGCCAGGAAGTCCGTTAAGATCCCGGATCTCCTTGATGATCGACTCCTCACTTCGCGACTGTATGAACTTACCCTGATGTGCGGCGATAGTGCAGAAATTACATCCGCCGAAGCATCCTCTATGGGTATTGATGGAGAACTTGATCATCTCATAGGCAGGTATATGCTTGCCTTTATAACGCGGATGCGGAAGTTTGGTGAATGGAAGATCCCAGAACGAGTCCATCTCCTGCTGAGTCGCAGGCGGCCAGGTAGGATTTATCTGAACATATCCCTTACCTACCGGCTCGATGAGTACCGGAGGATTAAGCATATTGGCATATGTCTCTATCACATGGAAATTCTCCGCAAAAGCAATCTTATCCTTGCAGCAACGCTCATATGAATTAAGAATCACAGCATCCTTCGCCTTGCTTTTCCCATCCATATAGAAACCCAACTGAGGAATCTTCCGGATATCGTTGAGATTACGGCCCGACTCTATCGCCTTAGTGAATTCGATGATGGTTCTCTCCCCCATTCCGTAGCAGAGCCAGTCCGCACCGCTGTCGACCAGGATCGAAGGCTTGAGGCTGTCCTGCCAATAGTCATAATGGGTCACTCGTCTAAGCGAGGCCTCTATTCCACCTATCAGTACCGGGATATCAGGATAGATTTCCTTGAGAATTCGGGTATATACCGTAACGGCATAATCAGGACGCTGACCTGCCTTACCTTCCGGCGTATATGCATCGTCAGAGCGGAGACGCTTGGCGGCAGTGTAGTGATTGACCATCGAGTCCATCGCTCCGCTGTTCACACCGAAATAAAGACGCGGGGCGCCAAGTTTCCTGAAATCGCGAAGATCATCCCTCCAGTTAGGCTGCGGCACTACAGCGACCCTGTAGCCATATTTCTGCAGCCATCTGGCAATGACCGCTGTACCGAAAGAGGGATGGTCGACAAACGCATCACCGGTAAACAGGATGACATCTATATAGTCCCATCCTAGAGCCTTTACCTCCTTGGCAGAGGTAGGTATCATATATGCCTCATAATTCTCCATTCTGCAAAAATAGCAATTATTGACCACTACGAGACTATTGTTGGAAGTATTTTGCTACTTTTGCAGTCTGAGTCCGGAATTTTCCGGCCTCGTTACCTTATGAAAGCAATGAAGAAACTTATCTTACTCACTATATCCCTCATAGCCGCCATTTCATGTTCAGAAAATGCAATGCATTTCATCGGCGGAGATATCAGCATGGACAAAGAAGCACATGATATCATAGTGAACTCCGATTTAAGCATAACCCAACTTACGGCTACAAGCTACATAGGAGATATCAAGGAGGGCCATAAAGTAGGTTTTACCGACGGAAGCGAAACCATCACCTGCAATGGACAATGGTTCACACTTACTGTAAAAAAAGGTTCGGCCAAGAACCTTAATGTAAGCCTTACCGCCAACGACACGGGAAAAGAACGCAGGCTCGAAATCACAGCTAAACATCTGTGCTTCGAGCCCGCGAATATCACTATAATCCAAAAAGCTGATTAGTCGTGGAGACCTCTTGAACGGAGGTAAGAAATAAGGAATTCCGGACGGTCTGTCTGGATCATTGTTGCTCCCATATCAACTACAGGGCCGTAGTATTTCTCTGCGCCAAGTTCAAAAGCTGCGTCATCATCGTAGTAGCCGCAAAGTGATCCCCAGATAGTGTTGACCCAAACCTTTGAACCACCGTCAATGACAGCCTTCATGCAGTCAGCAACCTCCTGATTGTTC
>JAEIGA010005443.1_pt1 | contig 19447 bp, 16 predicted proteins | sample 9270691 | NCBI WGS metagenome assembly JAEIGA01 (sample SAMN17057246, study PRJNA624740) | gut metagenome | biome: biome; isolation source: fecal sample | host: Bos grunniens | place: China: Xizang | collected 2019 | reverse complement strand
GTAACCCACGCGGCACAAACTTCGTCTGTGCTTCGCGTGACCATTTACTACCAGCATTATCTAAACCTGCGGCTTTCGTCGCTACGCTCCATCGAAATGACAGGTTCGCAATTTGAACGAGTTTATATCGAACTGACGTTATTTTAAAGCAGTATTCCGGCCTGCTTCAACAACAGGCTACCCTACCGGCGTGAATCTAAGTTCGCACCTTGATGCTGCGACACCGTTCTCTTTTGTCACTTGTACAAGATAATGGTTTTCGGCAAGTTCCTTGATACCGAATGAGAGTTCCTCATCGGCATCACCCTCATGCATATAGGCAACTGTAAAATCGCAAAGGTTATGGCTGTTCATATACTCCATAGGCAGTGAATCGAGTATATGGTCGAGATATCGTATGCTGTTCATATGACCGTTTATATCAACATCGCTGTACCTTGGACGGAGCCTGAAAGAGACATTCTCTACCGGGATACGGCTCAAAGAGGGAACACGACGTATAGCAAGAGGCTCGTCAGGCTCCATACATTCGTTAAGGCGAACGCCTAGATCGCCATTGAGGTCAACGGAGCTCCTTGTCTTCAGGTCAAGCAGAGCGAATGTTGCAATCATTGAAGCTATTTCCGTTCCATTTTCGTCGATGACGCGTATGCAACGGTCGGTAAAACCATGATAGAGGTTACGTACCCACGTCTCGACATAGAATCTTTCACGCCACATAGGTACTCTTTCTATATGCAAAGCCATACGCGCAAGCACCCATCCCAAGGAGTCGGTAGCTCCGAAACCGCGTGTCTCGGCATGACGTCCTGCGCAGCTCAGCATATAATTGCACAAAGTAGTGGGACGGACACGCCCCATCTTGTCAACAAGAAAAGTTTCCGCCATAAAGGGGAAACGGTCGATTCTTCTATTCTTCTCCATTTTATAACAAACTGTATCCCGCACAGGGTTCTGCCATTTTGCAGATGTGCAAATTTAAGGAATAAGGAACCTGCACAAAAATTTCATCCTTCCATTTATCAAACACCCCTGATTTTGGAATGTTTTCTATCGGTTATGCAAATTCGCTCAGTTCGAGCCAACGCATGCTTTTCTCATCGATGAGCTCTATAAGCTGCTGTATGCGCATGGATTTCTGCAGAAGCATGTTGTTATCGAGCGTCCCGCTGGACATTTCCTGTTCTATTGATGACTTTTCTGCCTCAAGCTCCATTATCTCAGATTCAAGGGTTTCATACTCTTTCCTCTCCTTGAAAGTGAGCTTACGCCTTGAATCGGCTGCACGGTAGCTCTGCTTCGGCTGTTGGGTCTTGGATGCCTTTTCGGACTGCTCCTTTGCTGCGGCAGCCTTCTCTTCCTCGCGCCAGTCGCGGTACTCGGTATAGTTGCCCGGAAAATCCTTTATATCACCGCCTCCGTTGAACACGAATACATGATCGACAACCTTATCCATGAAATAGCGGTCGTGGCTTACTACAATGACACAACCATTGAAGTCGCAGAGATACTCTTCGAGTATCTGCAGGGTCTCGATATCCAAATCATTCGTAGGCTCATCGAGAACCAGGAAATTCGGGTTCGCCATAAGCACTGTGCATAGATATAGACGACGCTTCTCTCCACCGCTGAGCTTATATACATAATTGTGCTGCTTTTCGGGCGAGAAGAGGAAGTGCTGAAGGAACTGCGATGCTGTAAGCATCTTGCCGGCAACAGGAATTACATCGGCAATGTTCTTTACAACATCTATAACCTTCATCTGCTCGTTGAAAGAGAGCCCGTCCTGGCTATAATAGCCCCATTTGACAGTTTCACCTACCTCAATGACACCACTGTCGGGAGCGACATGCCCAAGAAGCATCTTTATGAAGGTTGACTTGCCTGTACCGTTGTTGCCGACTATGCCCAATTTCTCGTAGCGCGCAAATGTGTAGAACATATCCTTTGTGATGACCTTATCGCCAAAAGCCTTGCACAGAGCCTTCATCACAAATATCTTATTGCCTATGTACCGGGACTTTATCTCAAGGGACACCTTGCTGTCGTCACGCATGGCTGCCGCCTTCTCCTCAAGCTTGTAGAAAGCGTCGATACGGTACTTTGCCTTGTGGGCACGCGCCTGAGGCTGACGGCGCATCCAATCGAGTTCCTTGCGCATCAGATTACGTGCTTTGGCAGTCTCGGCCGCAAGGTTCTGCAGACGCTCCTCCCTCCGTTGCAGGAAGCAGCTGTAGTTCCCTTTATAACGATATACCTGAAAATCGTCAATCTCTATGATTGTATTGCATACGTTATCGAGGAAATAACGGTCGTGGGTAACCATCAGCAGACTGCTGCTCATGCGCCCCAGGAATTCCTCAAGCCACTCTACCATTTCAATGTCGAGGTGGTTTGTAGGCTCGTCAAGAATCATCAGGTCGGGCTGTTCTATAAGCACAGCAGCCAATGCCACACGTTTCTTCTGACCACCGGAAAGCTGGCTTACCTGTTGAGAGAAGTTGTTTATCTTAAGCTTTGACAGCACTTGTTTCGCACGTGTCTCATAGTCCCATGCCTCAAGGCGGTCCATCTCCTCCATGAGGAACTGCAGCTGTTTATCATCACCGTTTGCCAAAGCCTCTTCATAACGTGCTATAACATCCGCTTTCTCGCTATTTCTCAGCAGGCAAGCTTCCATAACCGTAAGCCCGACTGCAAAGTCTGGTTCCTGCTCAAGATAACCGACTTTAATGCCATTACGCAGCGTTATCTTTCCGTTATCGAGAGGCTCCTCCCCTGCAATAATTCTAAGAAGCGTGCTCTTTCCCTTGCCGTTGCGCGCTATGAGACCGACACGCTGTCGCTCCTCAACAACAAACGACACATCGTTGAAGAGAGACAGGTCGCCATAGCTTTTGGAAATATTCTCTACTTGAAGATCTATTGCCATATACTATTGGAGATGACAGGGTCAAACCAGAGTTACATTCTTAACCTCAACAGGGTAGTTCAGGAAGAGCGATGCCTGTGTACCGAATTTTCCGTCCGACTCAGTTGTACAGAAAACGGTCTTGCCGCCTTTTGTACAAAGACGTTCCATTTCGGGATGCCGTTGCAGATACTCGGCAAGGGATGCTGCAACTGCAGCACCTTGTGTAAGCAGCGTTATCCCATCAGGGGTATATTTTCTTATCTTCTCCATGAGTATGGGATAATGCGTACAGCCCAATATTATCGTATCTATCTCCGGGTCACGAGCCAGAAGATTGTCTATGTGCCGCTTCACAAAGAAATCGGCACCTTCACTCTCATATTCATTTGTCTCCACAAGAGGGACCCACATGGGACAAGACTCACCGACAACCTCTATTTCGGGATACAGCTTCCTTATTTCCAAAGGGTAGGAATGTGACTTTATCGTTCCTTCGGTAGCCAATACACCTACATGCCCGCTCTTTGTCACCTCGCCGACATGCTCGACTGTAGGGCGTATTATACCCAGCACCCTACGATTAGGGTCCAACGCCGGAAGGTCGGCCTGCTGTATGGTACGGAGAGCCTTGGCTGAAGCCGTATTGCATGCAAGGATGACCAGCTGGCACCCTTGTTGGAAAAGATAGCGGACAGCCTGCCTTGTAAACTCGCACACCACATCAAAGGAACGTGTACCGTATGGTGTCCTGGCATTGTCGCCAAGATAGAGATAATCGTACTGAGGCAAGAGCTTCTGTATCTCGTTGTATATGGTAAGCCCGCCATAGCCGGAATCGAAGACACCTATCGGGCCGGCATCCTTTGAAAGCTGTATGAAGCCGTTCATCTGATTATGAAATTAAATAAATACTATTCAGCGGAATTATATTCTATTGTATCGGTAGCGACCTTGACATTGTCTGTTGCAACAGCCTTGGTTACCGCATCATTGAGAGGAACGCCATCGGGGGCATCACTCTTCAAAGAAGAAGGCGTAATGACTGCATCTATCAGGTATCCTGTTATATCAATACCTATTCGAGGGTTTATATACCTGTAAACAGCCTCATCCGTATCTATTGCATATGCAAGAGAAAGCGCATCGCAGACTCTCTGCAAAGCCAAATCGACAATTCCATAACTTGGCTTGAACAGTGAATCGCGTGCCTCGGAAAGCCAAGACTTCAGCTGATCGCGGAAAACGACACTGTTGTCAATCATCTGCTGCAGTTCATTCTGACGCTTACGCAATATCGGTTCCGGGAAATCGCGCTGACCGTCAAGGAAAGCCACATAGTAACGTGTCAGTTCCTCTTCGTTGCGTTCTATCTCCTTGTCACAACGCTGTTTCAGGAGATTGTAGTCTTCTTCAGCATCCTTATATTGCGGCACCGCCTCAAGGACCTTGCTATAACTGAAATAGCCGAATTTGGTTTGGGCTGCAAGAACAAGCGGTAACAGCATCAGGAATAATGAAATCTTTCGCATAGTCCTAATATATAAAGAGCGGGGGAATATTGCTATTCCCCCACTTCAGTTATTGTCTGTTACTTTGAAACTGCAGGAACAGCATTAGCAGGAATACCTAGCTTTGCCTTTACCTTTGCTGAGAGGTCCTCGCACAATGTTGTGCTGATGTAGGGCATACCGCCGGCAAGGTCGAAGATACATACATAACCGCCATCACGGCCAATTGCGTTCAATGCATCCATGAGAATCTTGTGAATAGCCATCAGCTTCTCCTGCTGCGCCTTCTGAAGGTTCTGGTTTACCTCCTGGCCATACTGCTGAAGACGCTCCTGGAGCTGCATAAGCTGCTCATATCGGCTCTTGAGGATATTCTCAGGAACTGAATCCTTCTGCATCTTCTCGAACTCAGTACCCTTCTTCTCAAGTTCAGTGCGCATGCTGTTGAACTCTTCTGTGTACATCTTCTCCAAATCCTGAAGTTCCTTCTGAGACTTGGCATACTCAGGCATCACCTTTACTATCTCCTCAGAGTTTACATAACCGAACTTCTGTTGTGCAAGCAAGCTCATTGGAGCTACAAGCAAAAGTAGAATCAAAATCTTTTTCATTTTTCTGGATTTTAGTTATTGAACGTATTAATTATTATCTGTATTACTCTCCGTAACCAAGCTTTGTAAGTACCATGTTGCTTATATCTATTGACGGTGCAGAATATATAAGACCTGCAGTGGAAGACTTGTCTATTACCATTGTGTATTTTCTTGAGTTGCACACTTCCTTAACGGCATTAAAAACTTCTTCCTGTATAGGAGCCATAAGGCTCTCACGCTTCTTGAAAAGTTCTCCTTGAGAACCGAAATACTTACGTTTGAGTTCTGCGGCTTCCTTCTCCTTCAGCAGAATCTCCTCTTCGCGTACAACACGCTGTTCATCGGAAAGGAATGCCGATTCTCCCTGATATTTCTTGTACAAAGTCTCTGCCTCTTCAAGCAGCAGTTCTATCTCTCCTTGCCAACGCTTTGACTGTTGGTTCAATTGCTCATTGGCACGCTCATAGGCAGGAATATTCTTCAATATGTAAGCCATATCAACCGTTGCATACTTCTGAGCCGATGCGAATGCAAAAGATACCAAAGCAATAACAACTGTTAAAAACACTCTCTTCATAGTCGCGTCATTTTTAGAATTCACGGCCAAGTATAAAGTGGAAGTGGCTTCCGCTATACTGTGACGAACCGAACACATTATCGAAGCCGTAAGCCCAGTCAAGACCTACAAGACCGATCATCTGCAAGAATATACGGACACCGACACCGGCACTTCTCTTGAGGTCAAAGATATTGAACTTTGACATATCGCTCCATGCATTACCGCCCTCAACGAACGCAAGACCGTAGATAGTAGTCGTGTTCTGCATCATGAACGGATAACGCAGTTCAAGACCTAAACGGGCATAAGCATAGCCTTCATATCCATAAGGGGTCAAAGAGCCGTTCTCGTAACCGCGGAGAGCAACCATGTCGGTAGCATAGTTATATGACTGACCGCTCATGCCGTCACCTCCCATATAGAATGTCTCGAACGGAGACTTCTTATTGCTGTCGTAACTGCCCAACAGACCGAAGTCGGCACGTGTTGCAAGCACCAGATTGTACTTGCCTGATGTCAATGAAGTATATGTTTTGCTTGAGAACTTTATCTTATAGTACTCTATCCATTTGTGTTTCTCGCGCAGCTCCTGTTTATATGTAGGTTTCTTGTAATCTGTTGCAAGATTTGCATAGTCCTTACCGTCCCAAAGTGAATATGGAGGCGTGAATGTTGCAGACAGAGATACATCTGAACCAGAACGCGGGAATATCGGATGATTCACCGAATTTCGGCTAAGTGTCAATGCGAGATTTATGTTATTGCACTTTCCATCTGTTATAATAAAGTACTGCCAGTCCTTCAATGAGTACAACGTATAGTTCAACTCTGCCATGAATGAGAAGTTGTCATCAGGCCACCTCAGACGACGTCCCCAGCCTACAGATACACCATACATTCTGATATACTTGTCCGGGTCATAATATGAAGACATATTGTTATATCCATATCCTCCGCCATAGTAGTTTCCGTATCCGTACATATAATTGTTGTAATTATTGTAGAAGGCGGAATTGTAATAGCTGTCGGCCACATCGGTCTGGATTGAAAGGAATGCCGAAACCGAGAAAGAGTTAGGACGCTTCCTGCCAAGCCATGGGTCGTAGAACGATATACTGTACGACTGATAGTACTTTCCGTTGGTCTGTGCACTGAGACTCAATGTCTGTCCGTCACCCTGAGGAATTATGCCACGACGAACACCATCCTTACGGAAAATATTACGTATGGAGAAGTTTGTGAACCTCAACGATACCTTACCTATTACACCTGTATGTCCATAACCGGCAGAGAGTTCTATCTGGTCACTGCTCTTTGTCTCAAGTTTCCAGTTCATATCAACTGTTCCGGTCTCTTCATTAGGCACGACTCCCGGATCTATCTTCTCCGGGTCGAAATGTCCCATGGTTGCTATTTGGCGGAATGTACGCTCAAGCGCATCCATTGAGAACAGATTGCCGGGCAACGTATAGAGTTCACGGCGCACAACCTCTTCATATAGACGGTCGTTTCCGCTAATGGTGACACGGTTTATTGTAGCCTGTACACCTTCAACCATACGTATTTCAAGATCAACCGAATCATTCTCTACGCTTGTCTCTATCGGCAATAGCTTGAGGAATACATAACCGTCATTGAAATACTGGTTCTTTACAGCATCCTCATCGTTAAAGAGACGTTTCTCCAACTCATTCTGATTATAGACGTCACCGGCCTTAAGGCGCAATACACGGTCGAGCCAAGAGGTAGAGAAGACACTGTTGCCTACCCATTTTATGCTACGGATATAATACTTGTTTCCTTCTTCAATAGTCAAATAGATATCCACACTGCTGTCGTCATACATTACAACACTATCCTTTACAATGCGGGCATCGCGGTAACCGTTCTCATAGTAACGTGACAGGATTTTCTCCTTATCCTCTTCGTAACGCTCCTTTGTAAACTTCTTGGAACGGAAAATTGCATGCCAGAAGTTATCAACGCGTGTCTTTTCACGAGTCTTCTTCATCGCATACTTTATCTTCTTCAAAGGGAAGGCTTCGACTCCGTCGATATGAATGCGGTGAACCTTAATTTTATCTTTCTTATCGATATCAATATCCACTATAACACGATTGTCTGCAGTAATGTCGGGACGTTGAAGAACATTCACTTCGGCATTCTTGTAACCTTTGGCATCGAAATAGTTCTTTATGATACGTTCTGCGCGGTTGACAATATCAGGAGTTATCTGGTTACCCTTTATGATGCCTATTTTAGACTCAATATCCTCGCGCTCGCCTTTCTTTACACCTGAGATATTCAGTTCTGACACACGCGGACGCTGTTTAAGGGCAATACCTATATATATGTTGTTGCCGACGATACTGTCTGCAGTAATTACAACATCTTCGAACAAGCCATGTTTCCAATACCTTTTTATGGCATTGGTAATATCCTCACCGGGAACTGTCACAACATCGCCGACGGCCAGACCGGAGATACCTATCACCACTGCCGGTTCGAGGTTATCTACTCCTGAAAGGTTTATACCCCCTATTGTATATTTCTGCGCGGCGTTGTTATAGAGTATCGTAGGCTTTACAATAGTCTTCTGAGCCGACACACCTATAGCATAGGCTATAAGTACAAGCAATAGAAAAATCCTATGGATGCTGAAATATCTCATTTTATAATGTTTTATCGTTGTTTGTTACTTGTTCACCGGTGAGACCGTAACGGCGTTGACGACGCTGATATTCATATACAGCCTTACACAACTCGTTGTTGTCGAAGTCCGGCCACAGCACTTCTGTAAAATAGAGCTCGGCATATGCAGCTTGCCAAAGAAGATAGTTGCTCAAACGGATCTCCTTGCCTGTACGTATAAGCAAGTCGGGATCGGGCATGAATGAAGTCTCAAGTTCACCCGATACTACATCTTCATCAATATCATCTACAGCAATGTCGCCGCTCTTTACCTTAGCAGAGATCTTACGCACCGCCTCGGTAATTTCCCATTTTGACGAATAGCTGAGTGCAAGGACCAGAGTCATACAGTTGTCACCTGCAGTACGAGCTACACATGCGTTCAATCGGTCACGCACATTCGCCGGGATACGGCTCATATCGCCAATAATGCGAAAACCCACATTATTCTTGATAAATATTTCCTCTTCGACCTGCTCGAACAAGAGAGCCATCAAAGCAGCCACTTCTGCCTGAGGACGTTTCCAGTTCTCGGTAGAAAAGGTATAAAGAGTCAAATACTTCACGCCTAATTTCAAAGCATTCTCGACGAGTTGCCGGACAGCTGCTGCCCCTGCCTGATGACCTTGAGAACGGTCAAGACCGCGCTCCTGCGCCCATCGTCCGTTGCCGTCCATTATTATGGCCACATGCTGCGGTATATTTGTCTTGTCTATCTGTTCTGTGTAATCCATAATATTAGGAATTAATTGTTACATTTCCTGAACTTAGGCGAAAAATCATAGGTCACCGAAATTGTGAGGAAAGAGTAACTGTCCTTATTTTTCAAGCCACCGCTCTTTATGCCATATGGGTCATTGAGTATCGGCGCTGTTTCATTAGTAACATCCAGTTCATCGCTCAACGTAAAACGGAACGATAGTTCGCAGCCCACATTTATACGTGGTGCAATCTTGTACTTCACTCCGACTCCAATCGGTATATTCGGAGCAAAGACATTCTTGGCAGGTTCAGGAGCAAAAGTAACTCCAATACCTGCAAACATATATGGTGATAGCCTGTGAGTGCTCTTATATCCCGAAGCGTCACCATAAGGAAAGAGATTGCATTCGAACTGTGCACCCAAATCATAGATTGTACGCGAGAACTCTACATCGCCTCCTGGGAAACGGTTGTCAAAGTCTGCCGTGCTCCCCGATATCCTTGCCATGGCAAGACTGGCCTTGACAGCCATTCGGGGGTTAATGTTATAGCGACCGACAATACCGCCCATAACGTTCAGGTTCTTCATTACAGAACTGTAGTTAGCATCACCATAATAACTGCTGCCTCCTACCATTGCGCCTATCTCAAATCGGTATTCAAGTTCGTCGGCACGCACGCTGCCAGAAAAGCACAACAGCATTGCACCCGCCAGCAGACCATATATGAACCTCTTGTGACGCATATTATTTCTTGAATCCCAAACGGTTTATTATACACTTGCGGACAGCTCCTTCTGCACCGGAATTGAATATCCAGATGAAATTATTGGAGTCAACCGCAACAGCAAAAGGCGATTCATTGCCTACAAGTCCTTCATCCATGCACTGATAGAAATCCGACGGTCTTTTCCATGTAATTCCGTTATCCCTTGATATGAAGAAAGAACTGAACGCGGGCACATCAACGCCGTCGGCCTTTCCAGGACCTCCCAGGGCATACAGGAAGTTGTCGAAACGCACGACTGAAAGACCCTTCAGCGACGGGCATGCATAACTGCTGCCGTCATTTTCATAGTCAACCCATTCAGTCTCGTTCGAAAGCCTGCTCCAGACTCTAGCCTTTCCGTCCATAGCCGGAGTATCATAACCTATAGCAATATACCGGATAATATTCCTATTATGGCTCAAGGGATAGGAAAGTGCCGAAACGCCATACATAGGAAAACCTTCGGGAACTGTACCGGCCTCAACAAAGGAGACTGCGTCATTACTGCAGAAGAAACCGTTCTCACCGGCAACAACAAGCTTTCCTGCATCATCTGATGCAACAGTAATTGAAACAAGAGCCTTGCCCTCAAGTACCAAAGACCAATTTACCGCATCTACAGAAGCATAAAGATTCCCGTTTGCTATTGCATACAAAGAGCTACCGTACATCTGCACTGTTGAGAAATCGGCTGCGGCAGGAAGACCTGCAATATCGGCAACAACCCACAAAGGCTCCCCTCCTATTTCGCTCTTTGCAACAACAGGATTGCCGTTCTTTGAGCCGAACAGACACATCTGTCCGTCAAGTTCTATGGCACGTACCGGCTCAACACCTTCAACGGCATCCCATTCACTCCAGACCATCTTATCCGGATTGACCTGGTGTACATTTATTGTTATCGTATAATCTTTATAGAACTGACCGTCAAACGAATGCACTCGCATCTTTCGCGGGGTTGAGAAATCGACAGAATCCCCGTTGCTATACGCCACATAGTCGGCAATGCTGTCAACATACAGCGACAACAACCCGTCGGCCGTAATATTTGTCACAACCTTTGTAACATTTGTAGAAAAGAGCAAAGAATCGTTGTTGTAGATTTCACCTGTTGCCTGGTTTATTGTAAACAGGAAACTTGACATATCAACAGTCTTGACCGAGACCGTATCCTTGCCATCAGAAGTAAAAGCCGGATATGCAGACCTGATATTTCCCAAGCTGAAAGACCGCACCAATGCATATGGTGCAAGCTCTACATCACTGCCACCGTCATCACTCTTGCTGCACGACACAAATCCCGCACACAAAAAAGAGAAAACCGCCAAATATGTTGCCAAATATTTTTTCATACGTTTGCATATTAAATTCAAACTGCAAATTTAGCAACATTTTTCGGTTTGCCCACTAATTCGCGTGTTATTTATAATATTTTAAGCCTTAACAGCTCTTTTTATGGTCAAAAAACAGAATTTCATTACCGTCAAGACTACACCTCCCGGATTCATGCATGGAATCTGACGAAGGAGCAGGAACACCGGAACCCAGACAGAGTGAGGCATTAACCTCAACACGGGCGGCATCCCAAAATGAGGAGCATATAAACGAACACAGAAGAGCCGCTCCACCCTCAACCAAAAGAGCATTGACTTTTATCGAATGAAGATGCTCTAATATCTGATGAATTACATCACGATTGAAGTCCAGCACAACCTGTTCAATATTTTTACCACACAAATCATCCCTTTCAGCAGCCGTATAGACCACTGTAGGCAAAGTTCCATCAAAAAGACGTAGCGATGCCGGAAGCACCCCAGCTCTATCCAGCACAAGACGCAAAGGAGCCCTGCCGACCCAACACCGTACATCCAGCGAAGGGTTGTCAAGAAGTGCCGTGCGCGTGCCTACAAGAATTGCATCATGCTCCGCACGCAACTTATGCACTGCAGCTCGCGACAAAGGCGTCGATATTGCCACCGGAGTTCCGCAACTCCGCTCAACATCGATATACCCATCGGCACTTTGGGCCCATTTGAGCGTAACAAAAGGCCTGCTTTTCTCATGGGATGTAAAAAAAGCACGATTCAATCGGCAACATTCTTCCTCCAGTACCCCGACAACAACTTCAATTCCGGCTGCACGCATACGGGAAATGCCTGTTCCGTTTACCAGAGCATTGGTATCGGCAACACCTATCACCACTCTAGGAATACCGCAGGAAATTATCATGTCGCAACAGGGAGGTGTCTTTCCGTAATGCGAGCAAGGCTCTAAAGTCACATACATTGTTGACTTGCTCAGCAGGTGCCTGTCGCACTCTTTTACAGAGTTCACAGCATTGACTTCGGCATGATGTTCACCGGCTCTGACATGATAACCCTCGCCTATTATACGGCCGCCATGCACTATAACCGCACCCACCATTGGATTAGGCGATGTACTTCCGCTGCCGCAACGTGCAAGCTGCAGACAACGGCGCATATATTGGACATCAGACTGCGAGTACATTATATTTGTAAATTATTTTTACCCAATAAACATAAAAACCATACAGAATACTAAGATATAAAAAAGCCAGATAGATACAAAGCCTTTATTAATTTAGTTTGCGTAGAGTCACTATCACAACTTCACTTGGTACACATAAGCGCAATTTCTTGCGCGAAGTTCCTACGCCATTGGTAGTGATGACCGTTACGCCTTGTGAGGTATGGTTAAGACCGCGCAGGAAACGAGAACCGTAAACACTGTTCTTTACAGGAGTATATAGCCCGAAAAGCGTTACCTGCCCACCGTGAGTATGCCCGGACAGCACAAGATCGACCGTAGAAGAAGTACGCTCTGCATAGTCAGGAGTATGGCACAGCAGTATTGTATAAACCGAGTCGGAAAGAGCCTTGACGCGCCTTGCAGCCAACGTATCATAGACAAAACTGTCCTCCACCCCAAACAAAACTATAACGGCACTATCCTTTACAACCGATACCTCTTTGTCGCACAGGAGTTTGATACCACAATCGGCCATAGAAGCGGATATCTTCTCCGAGTTCCTCCTTTCGTGATTGCCTAAAACCGCGTACAATCCATCCTCAGGCCGCACCGTTGACAAGGAATCGAAAAGTTCCTCGATACATGAGTCATCTGTCACATAATCTCCGCCCAGAAGAAGCATTGAAGGCTTTTCCTCACGCAATTTCCTCACCAACCGCCCCAATCTGCTATGTGTAAAGAGACTGGGATAATGGATGTCCGAAACAAACGCCAACGTATAACCGTCAAAGACAGCCGGCAACCTCTCGCTCTCCACGACATAACGCTTTATCCGCCCCACACCGCTTGACGAAAGAGATGCACAAGACAAAATCAGCAGCATAACTGCTGCTGACAATACAATCCTGGTTATAATACTATTCTGCATCCTGTTCAGGATTTCTCTATAAGTACTGTTGCGTATGCAGTAATTCCCTCTTTCCGGCCCTCAAACCCAAGCCTTTCGGTGGTCGTAGCCTTTATTGAGAGGTTCTCCGGGTCGATACCCAACACAGTTGCCATAGTCTCCTGCATTGAAGGTATATGGGGATTAAGTTTGGGGGCTTGTGCCGCAACTGTGGCATCGATATTGCCTATCCTGTAACCTTTCTTGTTGAGAAGTTCTGTGGTACGCCGAAGCAGAATCTTGCTGTCGATATTCAGGAACTCATCCGAAGTGTCGGGGAACTGATAGCCGATATCACGCAAATTGGCTGCACCAAGCAAAGCATCGCATATAGCATGAATAAGCACATCCGCATCAGAATGGCCATCCAGGCCAAATTCATAAGGGATTCTGACTCCTCCTATCCACAAATCACGCCCCTTCACGAAACGGTGTACATCAATGCCGAAACCTACTCTTATCATATATTACAATTATTCAAATGCAACACTTGACAGCACATAACAGTTCATCAACGTCTGAAGAGATCCTTAAGACCATCCATATCAAACGACAACGAGAACCTCAATGTCTGGTCGAGAGGGTTGCTCTGGGCCGCAGATATAAGATATGCTGCATCAAGCGAGAAGACGCTCATCTTGAAACCGGCACCGAGCGTATAATATTTTCTATTGCCTTTGAACTCGTTCTCATAATGATAGCCGCCACGCAAAGTAAACTTCTGGTTATAACAATACTCAACACCGATACCGCCGTAGATCTCCTTCAACTCCTCACCCATTCCGCCTGGTGCGTCATTGAAAGACTTGAAGATACCGGAGATTGGAGAGACATCATTATATCCTGTACTCTCAAGCCATGCCTGATACTCGGAGAAGTATGAGTTGTCTCCTTCTTCATAACCGTTCTCTTCAAGGAACTGGCTATATGTAGGACGAGTCGGCACAAGAAGCTTGTTCAAATCGGCACTGACAGAGATTGTATTGAACTCATCAATCGGGATCAGCAAAGAAGCGCCTATACGCAAATTAGTCGGAAGAAACTCATTTGTCGCACCGCCATCATACGAAATCTTAGTACCTATATTGGATATATTAACACCCAATCCCAAAAGGCATTCGCGACTGCCTAGCATCAGATACTTGTTATAATACATCGCGATATCCGCAGCATATGCACTACCGGGCGACATATCCTCGGCATAATCATACTTCAAGTCACTGCGGATATAGCGTAATGCAATGGCTGCCGACAGACGCTCAGACAGCATTCTTGAATATGCTATGTCGAGAGCCATTTCATAAGGCTTGATTGTTATATCATCTACAAAAACCTCACCTAAGGAGAAATATGTCAATGAAGCACTTACCGCAGAATAATCTCCGATACGGTAGAAACCGGCAAGGTTTATAAGAGCAATGTCATCAACAATCTTCCTAAGCCAAGGCGTATATGACATTGCAGCACCTGCACGAGCTACATTGAAAGGATATTTTGCAGGATTCCAGTACTGCGAGAAGACATCGGCTTCTGTAGCAACACCCACATCACCCAAACCGCCTCCTCGTGCATCGGGAGCGATTGTCAAAGACGTAACACCTGTATATACCGGATTAAACTGGTCTTTCTGGGCAGCAGCAGGAACTGCCAACACTACAGAAAGAAGAATTACAAGAAAACGGTTCTTTATCATCTTAGCAAGTTTTATCGTTTTATAAGAAATGCATCAGCACTCAAATATACTATGCACATTATATAACTTAAAAAAATTCTATTTATTGTTTACGACTATTATTTTTATTGTCTTGGAAGAGGAGACAGCACCTCCTGTTGCCATATATGCACGGGCAAGATAAACGCCTGCAGGCAACGGTTGCCCGCCTTGAGCCACTCCACTCCACTCATATTCGAAGACAAAACCATCACTTACACCCTTCTGTGTATTGCTCCATAGTATCTGTCCTTGCAAATTGAACACATCCAAAGTAACTTCCATTTCACTCAACGGACGGTTGTGGGTCAAGACAAACTTAGCAGGACTTCCGCTGACTATCGGAGAACCGGCCACCTTCAAATCAATGAAATCGGGAGCCAAAGTCGGTTCAACAAAGAATGTCAGATTTGCAACAGACGAGTTGTTATAGAGGTCCCATGCGCGCAGCATCAGAGTATGCTCGCCAGCAGAGAGTTCCCTCAACGGCATCATTATAGTACCCCGTGTATAATCACCCACAACCGGGATATAAGCATCGTTCAGATTGTATGTATGCTCCGGGTTATTATCCACAACAGCAACAATATCATGACCGATTCCTGTACCGACAGTATTTATTCCATTCTCGTCATAAAGTTCAGCCCACAGGCATGGAGTAGCATTTACTTCATCACCGTCAACAAAAGAAGGGGTATTGAGATAGAGTTTTATTTCGGGACCGCTGCCATCGTTCACTATATTGTCAGCCGTACCGGAAACCAGGAAATTATCGTAGTGGCCCTGAGCCGAGCATGTATAGGAAGAGTCAACAGCAAACAGATTAAGCATTCCGTTGGCATCGGCATAGCTTATATCCATAGGAACAGGTATGGAAACTGAGAACTTGCCTGCAACTATAGAGTCGCTTCCCGAGAACAGGGTCTTATTATATGCCGTGTACTTATAACTGCCAAGACCTGTATTGTCACGCGTCTCAACCTCTTCGGCACAGTCGAACAAAGTTGTCGATAAGGTACCGGCAAAGCCCTCGGCAACATTGCCATTGCAGTCAACCACATATCCCTCGACTTTCAGGACACCGCCGGCAGAGACCTTGCCTACAGCTGTCGCATCCGAATCATTGAAGCGGTCAACAACAATTCTGTATTCAGGAGTCTTCAGGCGAAGAGCCGGGTCACCGAGAAGAATGAACTGCAGTTTATTTTCGCTAAGGTCGCTTGAATGCGCAATTACGCCACATTTAGCCAAACGTACCGCATCACCTACAGCAACAGGTTTTCCGCTGTTCACCGAAGACAAAAGATGCTTTGAGAACTCCTTGTTAATGACTGAGTTATAGCTCTGCAGCACCGTTCTTGTCGTAGTAAACAATCCTATGGCACCGCCATTAGGGTTCAATATGGCAGCTTCTGCAACAGAATTGTCTAGCATGTCGAAAGGACCTATGTCACATGAGGCTGTAACCCAGAAAGGAATGCGAGGAGAGTTAACAGCTGCCATATCAGAGGCTTTCCACACCATCTCGTGCGACAAGAGATTGGTACTTCCGTGACCGGAATAGTTGACAACCAACGCACCCTTCTCCAACCTGTCGTATATTGCCTCTGTAACAACCGGATAACGGTTTCCTGTTGAAGAGGCCTCTACCGGATAATCGTCCCAATATATACGCTCCACCATATACGATGGAAAATTCTGCTCCATGACAGCTGCAATGACATCGGCATCCTTCATGTGCTGATTCGGCATCTTGGGGTCACCGTCATCGCCAAGCAGCACAACAAGATTCTGCCATGCACCGGCATTCCTGTTCTGCATGTATGCTATCAGCTTGTCAACCACATCATTGGCATCAGCAACAGTCTGAGCTGGAATGCGCCCGACACCAATATCGACCTTGTCACGCAAATGGTCACCGCCTTCATTGTCATCGAGATATCCCATATAGTCCTCCAGGACATACGATTTTATGGCATCAACAGAATTCAAAGACTCATAGCAAAGGAGATAATCCTCCTGATTGCGTCCCTGGAATGTTATAAGACGGTTATCATACCACGCATCGCCGAACAGAAGAAGATACCTTGGAGCCTCTTCGGCTGTAGTGGCCTTGTCGTAAAGCATCTTCATCAGTCTGCGATATGCAGTAACATCGGGAGTTCCCGAAGAGAACTCGTTATAAACCTGCTGTGCAGTTACTACAGCAACTGTAAGGCTGTCCATAGAACGATGTGCCTCGGCCAGACGTTCTGCCGCAGCCATAAACTTGCCGTTAGACGGAACTATTATCACCATATCGGTCTGTCCTAAGGAATGAAGATTCTGATTAGGGACATCTCCCAGCACCTTTACCTTAGGAAAATCGCCCTTAACATTCACTGCGATATAATTTTCATTATAATTTGCAGAAGCGACGACCTTATACACCGAACCGTCAAGAGTTCCCGGCAATTCCTTTATTGCCGAAGCATCACCGACAGACCACACTTTTGTATCGGCATTGCAGTTTTCAATCCTGAACGTCGCATAACCACTGTATTGCGAACCACGGAATTCGGTCTGCGAGCCACGGAGAGCAAGTTTCCTTGTAACATTAAGACGTATATAATCGAGATAACCGGCAACAGCCTGGTTAGCAACATTATGAGTTAATTTGACAACCGGGTCATCGGCCAGGCCCGTGATATCAAAACGGCCGGACACGATTTTGCCGACCTCACCCGACACGGCCCTTGTAACAGTAAGCGTACCTACCTGCTCGCTTCCCAATCCAATGCTTACACGGCTGATTTCTTCGCCGCTCGTAGCAAAGGAAAGGTCTATGGTTCCTTTTTCACCGGAAACACCGGCAACAGGCATCTTGTAACTTACAGCACGTCCTTTGGAGTAATCGTATTTATCAACCAGAACACGTCCGTAAGGACAGAGAGCCTTTGACTCTTCCTCATGAAGGATGTAATCGGGATAAGTGTCATATTCACGCGAGGGAGACGACTCTACACTCTCTTTCGGGAATGACATCGGAGCCTCATCGCTTTCTGTCAGGAAATAACAGCCATATTCGGAATATACATTCCGGGAATGCACGAAACGCCCGCCGCTATACTCCCAGCTGATTGTTCCGTTAGCATAGAACAGCACATAGTTGCTTTCGCGCCACAAAGGTACCTCGCAAAGGTCATCGACAAGAGCCTCTATATTCCTTTCGGGCAGGATATGCCCGCCATAGCCATAAAGACGCACTTTTGCCGGATTGCCGAAACCCATACGCCTCAATTCGTCATTCGTTATCTTATGTACTCCGTTCTCAGTTACGGCAACACGAACCCATTTGCCCGATGCAAGCAGAGAGTTGTCGGCATACCTCACGCCCTCGCTTCCGGCCGATGCCCTTGCCCTCTGAGGAAGCAATTTCCTGTCAACGACAATCTTGTATGAGTTTATGCGGTAATAGCTGCCGTTCTTCATCACAACAGGCCAGAATGCCACATCGAGTTGGGGCTTTTTTGCCTGCACAGCCACATAGCACTCCACTTCGGGGAATTCAGGCAACTCACCGTACTTTTCTTTTATGGAATATGCTTTCAGCTCTTCGGCCGTCATCTTCTGGAATTCGGGATATTCCACATGTGCCGAATAGCTGTAGCCTGCATAATCGGCCGGGAGGTCTATCACATCGGTGCACAACGGAAGTATCGTATCTCCTTTTTGCCTTGTCCAGTCAACCGAAACGAACTGGGCATGTACAGTCGTCGCACATGCCAGCAATGCACAGAATATAAATCTTGTCATCTTCATAATCTCATCTGATTTGGAAATCCAGCACTTTCTCCTCGCCTATGTACCCCTTCATCCTTGTACCGATAGGGGCCGGACCGCTTCCAGCCGGAGTTCCTGTAAATATCAAGTCACCTGTTTTCAGAGTACAGAAACGGCTTATGTATGCAATTATCTCATCAACGGAGAAAAGCATCTGCGAGCTGTTTGCACTCTGCACAACCTTGTCGTCTATCGTAAGCGAGAAATCGATGTTCTTCATATCAAGGCCTTCAACCGGACGGAAATCGCCCAATGTTGCCGAACCATCGAAACCCTTGCTGAGATCCCAAGGCTCACCGGCCTCGATGAGGCGGCGTTGCATATCACGTGCCGTGAAATCGATTCCCACAGTCACTGCATCGTAATACCTGTATGCGAAACGGGCCGGAATGCTCTTTCCCAGCTTGCATATACGCACGACAAGTTCCGCTTCGTAGTCTATGCGTCCCATGAAGTCGGGTACATAGAAATGCTTGCCGTTCTTGATGATAGCCGAATCGGGCTTCATGAATATCATGGGAACAGCAGGCTTGACAGATGTACCGTCAAACTCCATTGCATGGTCGGCATAATTCTTTCCTACAGCTATAATCTTCATTCTAATCCTTCTTATTGCTGTTGCACTCAAGTTCCTCAAGCCGGTTGAACATGAGCGACAGATGTGCATAAAGCGACGTATTCTGTACCACAATATTCTCCGGCACACGTATTCTCAAAGGGGTAAAGTTCCATATAGCCTTTAT
>JAEIGA010005442.1_pt1 | contig 19449 bp, 16 predicted proteins | sample 9270691 | NCBI WGS metagenome assembly JAEIGA01 (sample SAMN17057246, study PRJNA624740) | gut metagenome | biome: biome; isolation source: fecal sample | host: Bos grunniens | place: China: Xizang | collected 2019 | reverse complement strand
GGAAGCGGTCCGGCCCCTATCGGTACAAGGATGAAGGGGTACATAGGCGAGGAGAAAGTGCTGGATTTCCAAATCAGATGATATTATGAGAATGTATAGATTTATATTGTCCGTTTTGTTGTTATGTGCTTCTGCTGCACATGCACAATTTGTCTCTGTTGACTGGTCAAAGCATAGGGGGGATTCGTTGTTGCCCTTATGTACCGATGTCATAAATCTGCCGTCCGATTATGCAAGATACAGTTTTTCTGCACATATCGAGTATCCCGAATTTCAGAAAATGACATCGGCTGAGGTTATGCTTTATGCTTTGAAGGAGAAGTATGGTGAGTTGCCGGAGTTCCCCGAAGTTGAATGTTATGTGGGGGTTCAGGCAAAGGTCCCGCAGCTGGATGTGGCATTCTTGCCTGTTGTGATGAAGAACGGAGAATATTATCGCATAAACTCTTATAAGCTCGTTGTTGACAAAGCATTGCTCCCCCAAAGGGCTCAGGCGTCTTCAACTGCAACCGGTGACAGATATGCAGAGAAATCACTTCTTGCATCGGGAAAGTGGGTTCGTATCGCAGTCAGGGAGAATGGCGTTCATAAGATTACTAATGACGAGCTGAAGAGTATGGGATTCAAGAACCCCTCGAAAGTGCGTCTTTACGGCTATGGGGGTCATATGTTGCCGGAAAAGAACATAGGCGCTCTAATTGACGATTTGTGTGAGGTACCATTATGGCGAGAAAGCGGCTATGTGCTGTTCTATGCAAACGGAACAATAGGCTGGGAGTACAGCGGCGGACGTTTTGTGCATAGCCAGAATGTGTACTCGGAGAGAGGTTATTACTTCTTGACCGAAGGCGGTTCGGCTCCTATGAAATTTGTGAAAGAGAAGATAACCTCAACACCTTCGAAGGAGTATGATACATACCCGGATTATCTGCTTAATGAGACGGAGGCAAAGAGCCTGTGCTCATACGGACGCGTGCTAGTCGATAAATATGACTATTCCAAGGGACGTTCTGTGAGCTATAAGTTTACTGCCGACGGAATTGCTTCTGAAACGGGCATGATAGATGTCTCTTTTGCAACGGACGGTTCTGAAATGAGCCGTGTCAATATTGAAGTCGGTGGCAAGCAGGCGGGTTCTCTTACGGTTCAGAAGGCTGTGTCGGGTGAGCTAGGTAAAATTGCTTCAGGAACATATAGCATAACCTCAGGGCTTTCCAAGAATCCGGTCGTCAAACTGACACATAAGATTTCTGGTTCTTCAATGTCGGGCTATCTGGATTATATATGTCTGAATGTAACCAGAAAACTGGCCCTGCGCGGCTCGCAGACAGAATTCAGAGGCGGGTCATACAGCGGGTATGCAAAATTCAAGATAGCTTCGTGCAATGCCAGCACAAGGGTGTGGTCAGTAGGTGATGCTTCGGATATAAAGGAGATAGAGGGCTCTCTTAACGGCTCTGTATATACTGTAGTGGCATCGGCGAGCTACAATGATAACTATGTTGCTGTAAATGTAAAGGGCAGTTTCCCGAAAGTCGAAGTTGTCGGTGAGGTTCCTAACCAGAACCTGCATGCATTGGGCAAGACCGATATGGTGATAATTGTCCCGTCGAATGGAAAGTTCCTTTCGGCAGCAAAGCGTCTTGCAGAGGCTCATCGTACAATGGATGGCATTACGGTTGCTGTTGTTACTGCTCAGCAGGTATATAATGAATTCTCGTCAGGTACACCGGATGTCACAGCATACCGCAGGCTGATGAAAATGCTTTATGACAGGGCTGCAACGGCAGAAGATGCTCCAAAATATCTCCTTTTGTTCGGTGACGGTCTTTATGACAACCGTTTGATAACATTCTCAGGCCGTAAGCAGGAGGACTATCTTCTTTGTTATGAATCCGTCAATTCTGTCGATGCGATAAAATCGTATGTTCTTGAGGATTATGTCGGATACCTTGACGACAGCGAGGGAAGCAACCATTTCCGTGACAAGGTTGACATAGGCGTAGGACGCATACCGGCGCAGACTGTTTCGGAGGCTAATGCTGTTGTTGACAAGACAATTGCATATATGAAGAACAAGGAAGCCGGAGCATGGCAGAATGTTGTTGTGCTGCTAGGCGACGACGGTGATCCTAAAATGCCTAATCAGCATATGAAGGATGCAGACAGTATTGCTGCTGTAATGGAGAGGAATTATCCTTCGTATATTCTGAACCGTATATATTGGGATGATTATCCCGTCGTGGCTTCTGCTACGGGCAACCGTTATCCGGCTGTTACACAGGCAATATACGACAGACTTGAGAAAGGTGCCCTCGTGGTGAATTATTCGGGCCATGGAAGTACAAATCTCTTGTCGCACGAAATGGTGTGGAAGGCATCGGATATGGCGGCTTTGAAATCTCCCCGTGTGCCATTCTGGGTTACGGCATCGTGTGATATCGGACCGTTCGACTTGCTTGACAATTCTGTTGCAGAGGCTGCGATACTCAACCCAGACGGTGGTGCAATAGGCTTGTTTACAACAACCAGAACCGTACTGCAGAGCTATAATGTAGTTATCAACAAGGAATTTTCAAAGCATTTGTTGTCTTCGGTAAACAGTGGAAAAGCTACAGCTGTCGGTGATGCGGTACGTCTTGCAAAGTGTGGGGTAATCAATCTGGGGCATGACCTTAGCGAGAACAAACTGCAGTTTATTCTGCTGGGAGATCCTGCTCTCCGTCTTAAGACACCTGAATACAAGCTTGTAATAGACAAGTTCAATGGTGCTGATGCGTCTGAGACAACACAGGTTGCTGCAGGTGGCCTGCTTAAGGTAGAAGGCCGTGTGGTTGATGCTAACGGCAACGGTGTTGAGGGTTTTACCGGAACGCTGTCCACAACCCTGTTTGACTGTGTTGAAGAGATAAGTACCCGTGACAATACGGGCCTGGGAAGTCATACATACTCTGCATATAACAAGACTCTCTTTACCGGCAGTGATTCTGTTGTTGCCGGCAAGTTCTCCTTGTCCATGCCTGTTCCTATGGATATAAGCTATGCTGATGCCAACGGAATGCTGAATCTGTTTGCTGTAGATGCTTCATTTGAACATTCGGCTCAAGGGTGTTTCGATAACTTCGTCGTTTCAGGCACTGCCAATGAAATGTATGATGACGGGGAGGGGCCTGAGATAAAGATGTACCTTAATACTCCTTCCTTTGCAGACGGTGACGAAGTGAATCCTACGCCATGCCTATGGGCTGAACTGTATGACGAGAATGGTATAAATACAGTAGGAACAGGTATTGGACACGATATAGTGGCAATTGTTGACAATGATCCTGAACACACATATAACTTGAATGACATATACGTTCCAGTTGTAGGTGACTATAAGAGAGGAAATATCGTTATGCCTTTAAGAGAACTCACGGCCGGCGAACATTCACTCATGCTTCGTGCCTGGGACCTTTACAACAACTCTTCAGTTGCTAAGATATCGTTCTTTGTGGAACCCTCTTTGGCTCCTGACTTCGTCGAACTGAAGCTCTCGCCCTCTCCGGTGGTGTGCGGCATGCCTGCCAAGTTTATGCTTAAGCATAACCGTCCATATAATGAACTTGAGGTTACAATTGATATCTTTAATTTCCAAGGGCAGATATTGTGGAGTAATACTCAAAAATCGGAAAGCGAAGGTTTTGTATATGAATATACTTGGGACGGAACGGCACAAGGAGGGCAACCTTTGCCGACCGGTGTCTATCTGGCTCGTGCTTATATGGTGTCGGGAAGTGCAGTCTCATCAACCAAGACAATAAAAATAATTGTGGTAAACAATAAATAGGTATTTTTAAAGTTATATATATTGCATATGTGTCTTTGGCATATATGGCCTGTTTCAAACGATAAAACTATATTGAAGATGATAAAGAACCGTTTTCTTGTAATCCTCCTTTCGGTAATTATGGCTATGCCTTCCATGGCTCAGAAGGATCAGTTCAATCCTGTATATACGGGTGTTACATCATTGTCTATAGCTCCTGATGCCAGAGGCGGTGGATTGGGTGATGTGGGTGTTGCTACAGAACCGGATGTCAATTCGCAATATTGGAATCCTGCAAAATACCCGTTCAATATAGCACGTGCCGGGGTTTCAATGTCTTATACGCCATGGTTGCGTAAGCTCGTAAACGATATTGACCTTGTAAATGTTGCAGGATTCTACCGTATTGGAGACTATTCCGCGATAAGCGCATCATTGACGTACTTCTCGTTGGGTGAAGTATTTGTCAACGATGATATAACGATTAAGCCCTATGAAATGGCTGTCGATATCGCATACTCAAGAATGTTGTCGGAGAATTTCTCGGCAGCAATTGCTTTGCGCTATATACGCAGTGATCTTAAATACGATTATGAGGAGGATATGTCGCCCGGTAGCGCATATGCGGCAGATATTGCATTGTACTACAACAAGTATTTGATGTTGGGAAGCCGCGAGTGTTTGCTAGGCTTAGGTATGAATATTTCAAATATAGGTACCAAGATTTCGTATGATGGAGGTTCAACCAATGAGTTCTTGCCGACAAACTTGCGTCTCGGTGCCTCGTTGCTCATTCCGATTGACGAGTACAATACAATATCTGTCAGTGCTGATTTGAACAAGCTTTTGGTGCCTACACGCCCTACATACAATCAGTTCCTTAAGGAGATGAACTATAAAGAGGGTGATAATTCATATTATTCGGAATATCAGGCGTGGCTTGAGGGTACTGGATACAATGACATTTCTCCGATTTCCGGTATATTCAAGTCTTTCAACGATGCGCCCGGAGGCTTCTCGGAGGAACTTAAAGAGATATATGGCGGTATAGGTGTGGAATATTGCTATAACCAGAAATTTACATTGCGTGGCGGTTATCATTATGAGAATGAGTTCAAAGGCAACAGAAAGTATTATACATTGGGTGCTGGTTTCAAGATGAGTGTCTTTTCCCTCGATGCGGCATACTTGATATCTGCTGCACAGAGTAATCCTCTTGACCAGACTCTTAGATTCTCGCTGTCGTTCGATATGGATGGTCTTAAAGATCTCTTCAGACGTTGACAATATAAGAAAACTGTATGATAAGAGTAGGTTTCGGTATAGATGTTCACCGCTTTGTAGAGGGGCGTGACTTGTGGATTGGAGGAGTAAGGATTCCTTATGAATTTGGCCTTGACGGTCATTCTGACGCCGATGTGCTGATTCATGCTATTTGCGACGCTTTGCTGGGTGCTGCGAATTTGAGGGATATTGGCTATCAATTCCCTGATACTTCTTCTGAGTTTCTTAATATCGACAGCAAGATACTTCTTCGTCGGACCGGTGAACTTCTCAATGAAAAAGGTTACAGGATTGGCAATATTGATGCAACCGTTGCCGCCCAAGCTCCTAAACTGAATCCCCACATACCTTTAATGCAAGAAACTATGGCAGCGGTACTCGGTATAGAGCCGGATGTAATCTCCATTAAGGCGACTACTACTGAACGGCTTGGCTTCGAGGGCCGCAAAGAGGGTATGACTGCATATGCAACAGCGCTTATAGAAAGTCTGTAACGAATGTGTCCCGGAAGGATTATAAGAGACCTGATATTGTCGGCAGCAGCAATGCTGCTGATTTTGTCTTGTGCCTCAATCTCTCCTAATGGGGTCGGGCGTGTGAAATGTTATACTGTAAGCAGCGAAAGGGTGCCGGCTTCTTATGACGGTTATACTGTTGCGTTTATATCGGATATCCATTATCCTAGTCTTTTTTCACGCAAAAGACTCGGCAAACTAGTGAAAAGACTTCGCGAAGAAAACCCTTCTATATTGCTTTTGGGCGGAGACTATGTGACTGACGATTCCTATATTCAAGAACTTTTTGACTCGTTGTCAACTGTAAAGCCTGTGGATGGCATTTTTGCGGTCTTAGGTAATCATGAACACCGGAATTCTGATGCGGTAGCCCTGGCTATGGAAAAATGTGGCATAAGGCTGCTTCGTGATGAGAATGTCTGTCTTGTCAAAGGTCTTGATTCACTAAACGTGTTTGGGGTAAAGGACAGTTTTGCCAATGATACATTGGTGGCAGATAGGGCCAATGCCATAGCTAAGGCTTGCTATACAATCCTTCTATGCCATACTCCCGATTATGCAGAGCGTACCTCTTCCAAGGCCGATCTGGTACTGTCCGGGCATACACATGGCGGACAGGTGACGCTTTTTGGACTATACACTCCTGTAAAGAACAGCGCTTATGGAACCCGGTTCCTACGTGGCCTTAACCATACATCACAAGGCACAACGGTCATTACTGCTAATGGTGTAGGAACTTCGCGCAAGAAGGTGCGTTTCTGTGTCCCTAGCGAGATTGTCCTAGTGGTTTTGCGTAAACAAAATAAATAATAGTTTTGTGTCTGTTTTGGTTTTGTTTGTCTTTACCTTATGTTGTGGCAGGTTTTGGGGCGATAGACCGCACTCCTTATGGAGTATAAAGCTTGTGCTGAAGTATGGTCCTTGTAGAAACTAAAGTTCCCTTCGTCGCAAGTGGGGTGGTGGTTTTGTACTGCCGCTTTTAAAAATATTTAGGCAAGCTTGATATTTCTCGCTCGTTTATTTGTATCTTCGCGTACGTTGAGTTTAATGTTTTAGGTAGGTAAAAATAATTTACATAAAGTGATTTTTTCAGAGTGTGATATCCGCTATATGCGACGTTGTCTGCAACTTGCACGTTGCGGACGAGGAAGTACATCTCCTAACCCTATGGTGGGGGCCGTTGTTGTTTGTGACGGGCGTATAATAGGCGAGGGCTATCATGTAAGAGCCGGTGAACCGCATGCGGAGGTGAATGCAATAAGGTCGGTGAAAGCTGCAGACAGACACTTGCTGTTGAAATCAACGATGTATGTTACTCTTGAACCGTGCTCTCATTTCGGGAAGACGCCTCCTTGTTGCGATATGATAATATCACATGGAATTCCCAGGGTCGTTATTGGCATCTCCGACTCGAACTGTCAGGTGAACGGTGCTGGAATATCCCGTATGTGTGCTGCTGGGATAGATGTCGAGGTCGGTGTGCTGAAAGATGAATGTTGCCGATTGAATCGTGCTTTTTTTACCATGCACAATCATTCTAGACCTTTGGTGACATTGAAATGGGCACAGACTGCCGATGGCTTTATAGATGCAATCCGTAGTTGCGGAAAACCGTTGGCAATCTCAACGGAGCTCTCCAGGGTGGCCGTCCATAAATTACGTGCTGAGCATGATGCGATACTGGTGGGTACTCGGACTGCTCTCATGGATGATCCGTCGCTTGATATCCGTTATTGGGCAGGCCGTTCTCCTATGCGTCTGGTGATAGACAGGAAGGGTGTGCTTCCTCTTTCACTGCGCCTTTTTGACGGAACTCTGCCTACAGTTGTCTATACAATGGCCGTCAGAAAGGAATTGTGTGGTAAAAATATCGAACAAGTAAAACTGCGTGACGGTGAAGGTGAAGTCTCGCAGATACTGGCTCATCTTCATTCCCGTGGAGTCTGCAGTCTCTTGGTCGAAGGCGGTGCGTTACTAATCCGCTCTTTTATAGAATCTTCTTTGTGGGATGTTGCGCGTGTAGAAGTCAATAATTCGCTTGTTGCCGGTTCTGGCGTTCCGGCTCCGTCGTTTGATGCCTCTGTTAAGCCAGTAAGAGTTGTGTCCGGCGGAAACGAGATTTTGTTTTTTGAACGAAAAACCCCAATTTAAGTTTTAAAATATTATAAATAAAGCGCGATTTAGTGGGCAAACCGAAAAATGTTGCTAATTTTGCATTTTGAATTTAATATGCAAACGTATGAAAAAATATTTGGCAACATATTTGGCGGTTTTCTCATTGCTGTGTTCCGGTCTTGCATCATGCAGTGACAATGATGACGATGTGACAGTTGAGACCGGTCCCTATGCTGTGATAAGCTCGTTCGGCTTGGGAAATATAAGATCGGCTTATCCTGGATTCACTTCCGATGGCAGGGATACGACGTTCGTCAGAACCGTGACGATGGAAGACTTTCTGTTTACAATCAATCAGGTGACAGGGGAAATCTACAACAACGATTCGTTGCCTTTTGCGACAAATGTCACCAAGGTGGTTACATATCTTTCTGCACAAGGTGTTCCTGTGCTTTACATTGACAGCATCGGCGAATATGTCCCTTATAGCAGTTCCGACTCTGTTGATTTTACAATGCCGCGCAAGCTCCGCGTGTGTTCGACCGATTTGAAGTCCTACAAGGATTATACCATAACGGTGAATGTGCATCAGCTGAATCCCGACAAGATGGTTTGGAATGAGTGGGATGCTGTGGATGGCGTTGAACCGGTACGTGCCATTGAGTTCGATGCCCGGATGTGTCTTTTCGGAACAAAGAACGGTGCTCCTGTTGTTGCAAGCACTGCAATCGATGGCACTCCTTCCTGGTCGATAGCCGATCTCTCCGGCCTTCCCGCAACTGTGGACCTTACGACTGTCCAGACATTTAAAGGGATGCTGTACGTGTTGTCTGACGGTGACCTTTATTCTTCTTCTGATGCTGTTGCCTGGTCGCCTGTCCTAAAGGGTAATGGGCTGCTCTCCATTGTTGTAGCGTCGGAGGATGCCGGTGAACTTGTGGTTGCCGGAGAGTATGATTTCTATAGCAGTGCTGACGGAACTGCATTTGAGGCTGACGGAACAGTCCCTTCTGGTTTTCCTCTGCGTGGCGTCTCTATTATGTCTTACCCATTGAACCATAACGAGAATATAGTCCGTTATATGGCGATAGGCTATGATACTTCAGCTGCTGATGCAAGAACAAGGGTCTGGAGTCGGCTTTCCAATGAAGCAGAATGGGTTGATTATGAGAATGCCGGAAGCAAATTTACCTGCCCGGTACTTGATGGGCTCTCTGTTGTCAGGTACGACAATTTCCTCTATGCTTTAGGTGGTGCTGGACTGGTGAACGGTGTAGAGGTCGGGGCTTTCAATTCGTTCTACATCTCAAAGGATAACGGCATAACATGGAAAGAACCTAATGATTTCTATCTTCGTCTTCCCGAAGAGCTTGCAGGAAATAATTCTCCGTTTGCAGTCGCTGTTGATTCAAACAATTTCATGTGGATAATCACTTCCGGAACAGGAGGTGCTGTCAGAAAGTGTATAATAAACCGTCTTGGTTTCAAGAAATAAATGGGTTATATGAGGTTCATACGTGGTTTGTTCTTAGGCATGATGATGATGTTGTGTCTTACAGGCAGTGTGCGCGCAGACGAGCTGGAATATCGCTTTGAGATAGGCGGAATGGTCGGCGGAAGCTGTTATTACGGTGATGCCAACTACAGTTCGTTGATGAAGAACCTGAATATAATGGGAGGCATAGTCGGCAGATATAATATAAATCCAAGAATGGCTGTTAAGGCAAGCCTTTCTATGGCTAGAATATCTGGAAGTACAGCCGATTCGGACAATCGCTTTCCAGGCGGTGACGTGGAGTTCTCACGGACAATATATGACTTTGGAGCACAGTTTGAATGCAATCTTTTTGCATATGGAGATGCTTCGGGGTACAAGAGCACAAGCCGTTTTGCTCCCTACATATTTGCCGGTATAGGTGTGACGTTTGCTCCAAAGCCGGCAAAGAACGTTTTTTCTCCAAATATACCTTTGGGTATAGGAGTGAAGTACAAGATTGCACCACGCCTTAATCTGGGTTGTGAGCTTTCGTTCCGTTTTACAATGAGTGACGAATTGGATGTCACGAGTGAAACGGCACCGATACTTAATGACCCGTACGGCATCAAGAGCGGTGGTTTGAAAAACAAGGACAGCTACTCTTTTCTGTCAATCTCGGTGACGTATGATTTCTCGCCGAAATACAGAAAGTGTAACAATTAATACAAACATTATGAATTACGCAGAACTGTTAGACAATACCAACTTGCCGCAACATATTGCCATAATTATGGACGGCAACGGGCGCTGGGCACAGCAACGTGGCCTTGAACGTTCGCAGGGACATCAGGCCGGTGCTGCAGCTGTAAGGCAACTTGTGGAAAATGCGCTTAAGTTGGGTATAAGGTATTTGACATTATATACATTCTCTACCGAAAACTGGAAACGTCCTGAAGCGGAGGTCGCTGCGCTTATGGCCCTCCTGTTCGAACAGATAGAAGAGGAAATTTTTATAAAGAATAATGTCGGTTTCCGTATAATAGGCGACTTGAGCCGTATTCCCGAAAAGGTACGTGAACGTCTTAATGCATGTATAGAACGTACTTCAGGTGACAACTGTATGACTTTGGTTCTTGCGTTGAGCTATTCCGCGAAATGGGAAATAATAGAGGCGGTACGTTCGATATCTTCAAAGGTCGAGAGCGGTGAAATGTCCGCAGACAAGATAGATGAGAATACGATTGCCGGAGAGTTGTCAACGGCATTCATGCCCGATCCGGACTTGCTCATACGTACTGGCAAGGAAGTTCGTCTGAGTAATTTCCTTTTATGGCAGGCCGCATATTCTGAGCTCTATTTTACAGACGTTCTGTGGCCCGATTTTGACAATGAGGAGTTGTGCAAGGCCGTATATGAATACCAGCGTCGTCAGCGTCGCTATGGTCTGACAGGAGAACAAATAACAAACGACGATAAAACTGAATAAGATGAAATATATAAGCATCCGTAGGATTTTTCTATTATTTGCACTAATGGCCTGTTTTATAGGCTTGTCGGCACAGGAAAAGATTGTGAAGCCTACAATCCTATATAATAATGCACCGCAAAAGTACAGGATCGCAGGTATAAACCTTTACGGTGTAGATAATCTGGAGCCGGCTGTTGTGATAGGCATATCGGGTCTGGCTGTAGGTGATGTGGTTCCCGTTCCGGGAGAGGATATTACCAATGCCATAAAAAGATTCTGGAAGCATGGCCTGTTCGAAGATGTTGTCATTACGGCGGACAGCATTGTCGGGAATGATATCTATATTGGCATTGCCTTGAAACAGCGTCCTCGTGTGTCAGAACTTAATATAAAAGGTGTAAAGAAAGCTGAACGTGAGGACCTTGAATCGAAGATTGGCATTATAAAGGGCAATCAGATCACTCCTGATATAATTGACAGAGCAAAACGTATTATCAAGAACTATTTTGATGCGAAAGGATATAAGAATGCTGAGATAAATGTGATGCAACGTCCCGACATTACGAATGAGAATCGTATGATTGTCGATATCGATATTGAGAAGAAAGATAAGATCAAGGTTCATCGAATATATATTGAAGGAGCAAAGGAACTTCCTGTAAAGAAAGTCAAGTATGCGATGAAGAAAACCCGTGAGAAGACACGTCTTGACAACTTCTGGCATGCGATATTCCGCTCCAAGAAATTTACAAAGGAGCGCTATGACGAAGATAAGGAGAAGATTCTTTCCCGTTACTATGAGAACGGTTATCGTGATGCACGTATAGTAAAGGATAGCGTTGTGATGTATGACGACAGCAGTGTTGATATATATTTGGGAATTGAAGAGGGAAACAAATATTATATCCGTAGCATAAAGTGGGTCGGTAACAGTGTTTTCTCGACTTCATGGCTTAACCATGTGTTGCGTCTGAAAGCCGGTGACGTATATAACCAGAACGAACTGGAGAAGCGTCTCTTTAATGATGAGGATGCTGTCAAGAACCAGTATTTCAATGACGGATATGTATTCCTTAAGCTCCTGCCGATAGAGACAAGCATTGAGAATGACTCTGTTGATCTTGAGATTCGTCTGGTTGAGGGTATTCAGGCTACTATAAACCGTGTTCAGATCAGCGGTAATGACCATCTCTATGAAGAGGTTGTCCGTCGCGAGCTATATACCTTGCCTGGAAATCTCTTCTCAATGGATGCGCTTGAACGTACATACCGCCAAATTGCAACTATGGGACATTTTGATCCGGAGAAGATCGACCCAGGTGTTGTTCCGAATGAAGAGACCGGTACTGTTGACATGAATTGGAAACTTGAAACCAAGAGCAGTGACCAGATAGAACTTTCTGCAGGTTATGGCCAGACAGGTATCATTGGTAAGGTATCGTTGAGGTTTACAAACTTCTCAATCCGTAACCTTTTCCGTAAAGGCGGTGTACGTCGCGGTATCATACCTCAAGGCGATGGACAGACATTGTCCTTGAGCGCGCAGACAAACGGTAAGTATTACCAGTCGTACAGCATTTCGTTCTATGATCCATGGTTTGGACGAAAGCGTCCGAACTCTTTCTCGGTTTCAGCGTTCCTTTCAATACAGACCGATGTCGCTGACAGTTATTATAACTCTGCCTTCTATAATAACTATAACAATTACCTTTATGGTTATGGCAACTATAACTATGGATATAATAATATGTCATCATATTATGACCCGGACAAGTACATCAGGATGTATGGAATTTCTGTCGGTTGGGGACGCCGACTGAGATGGCCGGATGATAACTTCTCGTTTATGGCGGAGCTTAACTATACGCTCTATTCATTGAAGGACTGGCAGTACTTTATCATAACAGACGGAAAGTGCAACAATATAAATCTGGCCTTGACTCTTAGCCGCAATTCGGTAAACCATCCGATATTCCCGCGTTCGGGTTCCGATTTTTCTTTGACAGCATCCTTTACACCGCCGTATTCTTTGTGGGACGGCAAGGACTATGCAAATCTGGCAAGTGATCCTAAGTTGCCATCATATAAGGACGAGTTGCGCGAAAAGCACAAGTGGATAGAGTACTATAAGGTGAAGTTCGCAAGCAAGACATATACTTCCTTGACGTCCGGCAAACGTAATCTGGTGCTGATGACACGTGCTGACTTCGGTCTGCTTGGCAGCTATGACAGCAATAAGAAGTCTCCTTTTGAGACATTCTATGTCGGCGGCGACGGTATGAGCGGTTATTCATACAACTATGCAACAGATATGGTTGCTTTACGCGGTTATGAGAACGGCAGCTTGACTCCTTACGGCTATGAAGGATACGCTTATGCCCGTTTAGGCCTTGAACTGCGCTATCCTTTCATGATGCAGAATTCTACCACAATATATGGTCTTGCATTCGTTGAAGGCGGTAACTCATGGACAGAGATGTCAAAGTTCAATATATTCGACCTGAAGCGTAGTGCCGGTGTCGGTGTCCGTATATTCCTGCAGATGATAGGTCTTGTTGGTCTTGACTGGGCATATGGATTTGACAATCTATATGGTTCGTCACAATATAGCGGAAGCCACTTCCACTTTATACTTGGCCGTGAATTCTAAAACCCAAAAGACTATGAGGAGATTTTTTTTGACGGTTGTTCTTGCTTTGGTGTCGTTTGTGTGTGCTTCGGCACAGAAGTATGCTACGGTTGATATGGCATATATTTTGAAGAATATTCCTGCATATGAACGTGCCAACGAACAGCTTAACCAACAGTCAAGGCGTTGGCAGGGCGAGATAGAAGAGCTTCTTGAAGAGGCTGAGACTTTATATAAGAAGTATCAGGGAGAATCGGCTTTCCTATCCGACGAACAGCGTGTCTTGCGCGAGGAAGAGATTCTTTCAAAAGAGAAGGAGGCCGCCGAACTCAAGCGTAAGTATTTTGGTCCTCAAGGCGAACTCTTCAAGAAGCGTGAGAGTCTTATGGCTCCAATACAGGAAGAGGTATATAATGCAGTCAAGGAGGTTTGCGATTCAAGGAAATATTCGATGGCCATAGATAAATCCTCGGCTGCAGGGCTTATATACTCCTCCCCTTCTATAGATATAAGCAATATGGTGCTTACCAAACTCGGTTATGGAGAGTAATTGATGAAATTAAGTATATTCTATAATTAAATTTTTGAAACGATGAAAAAGATTTTGATTCTACTTTTGCTTGTAGCTCCGATGAGTCTGCTTGCACAACAGAAGTTCGGTTATGTAAACTCTGAAGAGATTGTACAGGTAATGCCTGAGTATGCAAAGGCTCAGAAAGAGCTTCAGGATTTGGAGAAGATGTACACAGAAGAGTTCAATAACATGCGTACTGAACTTGAGAAGAAGGGTACGGAATTTGAGAAGATGCAGAAGGATTCAGTTCCGGAGAATATCCTCAAGAGCCGCTATGAGCAGCTTATGCAACTTCAGGAGCGTCTTCAGCAGTATAGCCAGGAGGTAAACTCTAACCTTCAGAAAGCGCAGCAGGAGAAGCTTATGGCTATTCACAAGGTTCTTATGGAGGCCCTCAATACAATTGGCCGTGATGGCGGTTATGTGTGTATCTTTGACCTTGCTGCCGGAATGCCATATGTAAGCACAACATTGTGCGATGACCTTTCGTCAAAGGTGAAGGCTAAGCTCGGTATCCCGGCTAATGCTGTTCCTGCGGTTTCAAAGTAATAATACAATTATCAGAAGTGGGGGAACAGCAATGTTCCCCCGCTCTTCATTTCTATAAACTATGCGTAATTTCTCTTTTTTCTTGCTGCTGTTCCCTCTTGTGCTTGCAGCACAGACAAAATTCGGGTATTTCAGCTATAGCCATGTCCTTGAATCCGTACCTCAGTACACTCAGGCGGTTGAGGACTACAACCTTCTCAAGCAACGCTGCGATGCAGAGATTAATCGCAATGAGGATGAACTGACACGCTATTATGTAGCATTCCTTGAGGGACACCGTGATTTCCCGGAACCGATATTGCGCAAGCGTCAGAATGAGTTGCAGCAGATGATAGACAATAGCGTGGCTTTTCGCGACCAGCTGAAATCATGGCTTGCACAAGCTCATGATTCTTTGTTCCAGTCAAGCCACAGAATAGTTGAACAGGCACTGGACAAGGTCTGCAGCACATTGTCTCTTGCGTATGCAATAGATATTGACGGAGCGGTATATAAATACATCAATCCTAAAATCGGCATTGACATTACAGGCTACCTGATAGATGCTGTAATTGCCCCGTCCTCTTTCAAGGGTGTCATAGTTGACGGCATTTCTGTCGGAAAGGATAATGCAGCAACCGACAACTTTCAAAAAGCGGCGGCAACAGAGATGAAGGCAGCTGCAACAGATACAATAGGGCATAAATCTGTTGAATAGTTATATATTAATCAATTGTAATAATGAAAGGCTTCATACAACTTTCAAGAGGTGCGGGTCCAATAGGTGTATTTGATTCCGGCTATGGCGGACTGACTATCTACAACGAGATACAGAAGTTGTTGCCTCAGTACGACTATCTCTACCTTGGCGATAATGCGCGTACGCCGTACGGTACACGCTCTTTTGATGTGGTGTGCGAGTTTACAAGACAGGCTGTACGTTACCTTTTTCAGCAGGGTTGCCAGCTGGTTATACTTGCATGCAACACGGCTTCGGCAAAGGCTCTCCGGACCATACAGCAGGTCGATCTTCCGGCGCTTGACCCCAACCGTAGGGTACTGGGTATAATACGTCCGACAGTAGAGCATGTCGGTGAAGTGACGAAAAGCGGTCATGTAGGCGTGTTGGCTACAGAAGGAACAATCAGATCACACTCCTATCCATTGGAGATAAGAAAACTGTATCCGGAGATTGAGGTCATCGGTGAAGCATGTCCTATGTGGGTTCCATTGGTTGAGACAAATGAATATGAGAGCGACGGTGCCGATTTCTTTGTGAGGCGTCATATTGAAAATCTCTTGTCCCGTGATCCTGAGATAGATACGATAATATTGGGCTGTACGCATTATCCGATACTGATGGACAAGATCAGGAAATACACCCCCGAAGGCATAACATTGCTTACACAAGGTGCTGCGGTTGCATCTTCCCTTGCAGCTTATCTCCAACGTCATCCCGAAATCGAGAATTTATGTACAAAAGGTGGCAAGACGATCTTCTGCACTACAGAGGCCGATGGCAAGTTTGGAACACAGGCCTCACTTTTCCTGAACTATCCTGTTGAGGTCAATAATGTAACTTTGGTTTGAACGCTTTTTATGATAATATATGGCAATAGACCTTCAAGTCGAAAATATTTCTAAAAGTTTTGGTGACCTCTCTCTCTTCAATGATGTCTCGTTCGTTGTGGAGGAACGTCAGCGTGTCGGTCTTATTGCGCGCAACGGTAAAGGAAAGAGCACACTTCTTAAGATTATTGCAGGTGAGGAACCTCTTGATGGTGGAAAGATAACACTGCGTAACGGTATCAAAGTGGGGTATCTTGAACAAGAACCGGACTTTGCATCCGGGCTTACGGTTATGGAGGCTTGCTTGCAGAGAAATAGCGAGAAGGCCGATCTTATAGCACGTTATGAGAAGGCCTTGGCAAACGGTGATGACAAACAGCTGCAGTTCCTGATGGAAGAGATGGACCGCCTCGAAGCATGGGACTATGAGACACGTGCGAAGCAGGTGTTGTCAAAACTTAAGATTAATAATTTTCTTCAACCGGTAAGCCAGCTTTCGGGCGGTCAGAAGAAACGCGTGGCATTAGCCGCTGTACTTATAGAGCAACCCGATCTTATGATTCTCGACGAGCCGACAAACCATCTTGATATAGAAATGGTTGAGTGGCTTGAGGAGTTTCTGGGTCGTATGAGCAGCAGTCTGCTTATGGTTACCCATGATCGCTATTTTCTCGACAATGTATGCAATGCAATCATAGAGATTGATGATTTTCAGGTCTATCGTTATAAGGGCAACTACAGCTATTTCCTGCAACGCAGGGAGGAACGTTTGCAGAATCTTGCAGCTGAGACAGCCAAGGCACGTAACCTTATGCGGAAGGAACTTGATTGGATGCGCCGTCAGCCACAAGCGCGTGCCCATAAGGCAAAATATCGCATAGACGCATTCTATAAGCTTGAAGAGAAGGCTGCTGCCATGCGCGATGACAGCAAGGTCTCTCTTGAGGTCAAATCCCAGTACATAGGCAATAAGATATTTGTAATGAAGGCTCTGTGCAAAGCTTTTGGCGATAAGGTTATCACAAAGGATATGTTCTACACATTTGCGCGCTATGAGAAACTGGGTATAGTCGGCAACAATGGTACAGGCAAGTCAACCTTCATAAAGATGCTTCTTGGGCATGTTGCTCCCGACAGCGGAATCATTGAGGTCGGTGAAACTGTCAAATGGGGATATTATAGCCAAGACGGTCTCTCGTTTAATGAACAGATGAAGGTTATAGACGTTGTAAAGGGTATTGCCGATGTAATCCCGGTTGCAGGAAAGATGCTTACGGCATCTCAGTTCCTTCAGCATTTCCTTTTCTCTCCCGAAAAACAACATAATTATGTATATAAGCTCAGCGGTGGAGAGAAACGTCGTCTATATCTATGTACGGTGCTTATGGCAAACCCGAATTTTCTGGTTCTTGATGAGCCTACCAATGATTTGGACATAGAGACATTGCAGATACTTGAGGAGTATCTCTGTGACTTCAAGGGTTGTGTCATAGTTGTTAGTCACGACCGCTATTTCATGGATAAGGTTGTTGACCACGTTTTCGTTTTCCAAGGAGGAGGTGATATAAAGGACTTTCCAGGCAACTATACAGAGTATCGCGATTGGCATGAAGAGGAGAAGGCTGCCGCAGTAAAGGAGCAGGCCGAAAAGGCATCCAAGACTCAACAGCCGAAGCAGAGCTACCGTGCAGCCGATTCAAGGCGTAAGCTCACCTTCAAGGAGAAGAAAGAATATGAAAACCTTGAATCTGAGATAATGGAGTTGGAGACCGAAAAGTCATCAATAGAGCAGGAGATGTCAAGTGGAATGCTTGACAACAGCATCCTTATGCAGAAGTCCATGCGTATACAGCAGGTAATAGAACTCATTGACGAGAAGAGTATGCGTTGGTTGGAACTGAGCGAATTTGCTTGATTTGTAGGAAAACATTCCATAATCGAAAATGTTTAATAAATAGGTGGGGGATATTTTTGCATAGGCTCCTTATTTGTTAAATTTGCAGTACCGGTAAAAGCAGAATCATCGGCCGGCAATAATTAGTTATAAATGGAGAAAAGTAGAAAAATTGACCGTTTCCCTTTTATGGCGGAAACGTTCCTTGTTGATAAGATCGGCCGCGTCCGTCCTACAACACTGTGTAATTACATGTTGAGTTGTGGGGGCCGTCATGCCGAAGCACGCGGTTTCGGGGCTACGGAGTCTTTGGGATGGGTGCTTGCACGTATGGCTTTGCGTATAGAAAGAATCCCGATGTGGCGCGAGAGGTTCTATATTGAAACTTGGGTACGTAACCTTTATCACGGCTTTACCGACCGATGCATACGTGTAATTGATGAAAACGGCAAGGAAATCGCTTCAATGATTGCGACATTCGCTCTGCTCGATTTAAAGACCCGGACTTCTGTTGACCTTAACGGTGATTTGGGTGTACGCCTTAATGAGTGCATAGAACCCGATGAGCCCCTTGCAATCCGTCGGGTGCCGTCTGTGAGCCGTATCCCTGTGGAGGATGTGAATTTCAAGCTCCGACCAAAGTACAGCGATGTGGATATAAACGGTCACATGAACAGCATACGATATCTTGACCATATTCTTGATGCTCTTCCAATAGAGTATATGAATAGTCATAATCTTTCCGACTATATCGTAGCTTACATGCATGAGGGGGATGCCAATGAAGAACTTTCATACGGCATTAAGGAACTTGCGGAGAACCATTATTTGGCGCAGATAACAAAGGAGAACGGTGTTCCTGCATCCCGTTGTGAACTCAAATTCGTTCCGTTAGATTAAGATTGTCATGAGAACCAAAGACGAGCGTTTCAATAAAGGTCTGGAATTATTTTCTGAAGCAGCATCATCTATGTTCTATTCGAGCGAAGAACTCATTGAATATCTTAATGCGGAGGATGTGGCTGAATTCGAGATATTGCGTGAATCTGTTTCTGCTGGAACCTCCGGAATCTGCATTGTGGGTTATAGCGAGCAGAATGAAGGTTGTGATATGGCGGCCGAGGATGTCCCTGAATATAAATAATAGCGATAAGCGAATTGAAATAGAGACGATGTAATTGCATTTTGTAAAATAAGCTGCACTCCCCGAAAGGGAGTGCAGCTTATTTATATGCATATATATTTTTTTTTACTTACAGCTGCCCGGACAACGTGGCTTAATCTGCTTGAAGAAGTCATTGCCCTTGTCATCAACGAGAATGAATGCAGGGAAGTCCTCGACTTCAATCTTCCATATTGCCTCCATGCCTAGTTCGGGGTATTCTACGCACTCAATGCTCTTGATGTTGTTCTGAGCAAGAATAGCTGCAGGACCACCTATTGAACCGAGGTAGAACCCGCCATGCTTCTGGCAGGCATCAGTTACCTGCTGGCTGCGGTTGCCCTTTGCAAGCATTATCATGCTGCCGCCGTGCGACTGGAAGAGGTCAACGTATGAGTCCATGCGGCCGGCTGTGGTGGGACCCAT
>JAEIGA010005441.1_pt1 | contig 19451 bp, 15 predicted proteins | sample 9270691 | NCBI WGS metagenome assembly JAEIGA01 (sample SAMN17057246, study PRJNA624740) | gut metagenome | biome: biome; isolation source: fecal sample | host: Bos grunniens | place: China: Xizang | collected 2019 | reverse complement strand
CGCTGATGCGAGACCCTCGCACCGAAGTGCATTCGTGCATTGTCATGAGACATGGACATGTTGTGGCAGAGATGTACCCCCAGCCTTGGCGCAAGGATTATCGCCACACCATGTATTCTGTCTCCAAAACCTTCACATCCGTTGCCGTGGGCATGTGCATACAGGACAGCCTCATCGCCCTCGGTGATACCATCGGCAAGTTCATCAGCCTACCTGCCTCAGCCAGCAGAAACGTACGTGCCATCACCGTGCGCGACCTGCTCACCATGCAAAGCGGCATACCCGTGGACACAAAGATGAGGATACACGAAACAGAGTGGTTGAAGGCTTATCTTTCCAAGAAGCCAACCGCCTCGCCTGGCACCCGTTGGGCATACGACAGCATCATGTCCTACATACTTTCCGCCATAGTGCAGAAGGCAACAGGGCAGACGCTGATGGACTTCCTTCAGGAACGCCTCTTCCATCCCCTCGGCATCACCGATGCCTTGTGGGAAGAAAGTCCCGAAGGCATCACCTGCGGAGGATGGGGACTTTACATCCGTCCCGAGGCAATGGCAGCCTTCGGTCAGTTCCTGCTCAACAAAGGTCAGTGGCAGGGCAAGCAGTTACTATCCCCTTCGTGGATAGACGAGATGATGAAACCACAAAGCGTGAACGGGCGCTACAGTTACCATATCTGGCAAACCCAATACCCCGGTTGGGCGGAGGCAAACGGTGCATACGGTCAGTTCATCTTCATTATTCCCGAAGCGGATATGGTGGTAAGCATAACCCAATGCACTGGCAAAAGCGCACCCATACCGGGGTGGATAAAGACCATGCTCGTGGACAATTGTCGGGCGGAGGCATTGGCATCACACGACTGCTTTGTTTCCTTCAGCGACTATACCCTGCCCCTTGCCAAGGGAGGGAAGACGTCACCCACACATCCGGATAGCACATGGTACATTCTCGACAAGAACCCTCTGAATTGGCAAGGCATCAGCCTCAGCAACAATGCCGACACCCTGTTCATGCACATCCGTGACACCAAGGAAAAGGCATATACCATCGCCCTTGGTTACGGCAAGTGGATAGAATCCGAGTTCAATGCCCTTCCCTACTACAACCCACCCTTTCAAGGCAACTTCAGCAACCTCCCCACCACATGGCACGTGGCAGGCTCCTACGGATGGACAGACGCCAACACCCTAAACATCCAACTCCACTGGATCGACTGGCTCACCAGCGCCTCCCTGCAGCTTCGCTTTTCCAATCAAGGCACACCCACAATCACCATCACCCCTCACGACACGGGGAAGGAAGTGCAAGTCATAGCCAGATGACACCACAGAAAACGGCAAACTGCCTAACGAGTTCCTATCTATCCATATACACTATCTTTTTTACATAATTACCATAATCCAATATATATACGCCTTTAGTAGTCATTTTATTGACTTGTATACCATTGATTGTATATATAGCTATTGGACTCACAAAGTCTATTGGAACAGAAATAAAAGTGTCTACTTTTCGTAAAACCACTTCCTTGTAAGCAGACCATTCAGAAGAATTATTCCCAATAATTGCCTTTATCCTATATTTATATATTCCAGAGTGTAAGTTCTCAAAAGTATATGAGGTTCCGATTATTCCATCAATACAAATAGAATACTGTGAGTTGAAATAATCTTTTACTTCATCGGCAGTAAGTAAGTTTTCAAAAACAGCCAAATCATCCATATAAAATGAAGAATTACTTGTAAAGCTGAAAACATATTCGTCCATTGGCAAATTCTCAAAATATAACACGGTATCATTTGGTTCTGTCATGGCATAAACATATTGTACATCAATTACATATCCATCTTTATCCAAGAGACTTACTAAAATCGGTAAAGATGGGTTGACTGATGAAACAGATATGCTTAAAGTAAAATTTTCAGAATCTATTTTTATTAGAGGAGTCTTTAAGGCACCCTGCATTTCTGTACTGCCAATCTTTATACCTTTATGCGAGGTATATAGATTCTTTCCCATCCATCCCTCAGATTGCATGTATAAATCCAACTTATTGGACAAAACTAATTTCTCTTCATTTCCATTTGATTTGTTGGAAAATTTATCAAAATTTTCACTAAACAATATCGTTTTATCGTTCACTCTATATGCTTCTATTGAGAAAGAATCCACTTCCAACTCAGCAGACCAGGATATGGTAAAACCATCCTCTTTAATTTGAGTGGCATCATAAAGTGTTGGGACCGGAACTTTTTTTCCTCCCACAAAATCAAATGATATCAAACCATCGGATTCGATAATATTGGTTATCGGTTTGTTTAGGCTATAAGAGCCATCTGCATTCATGTTAAACAATGTTCCGCCTACATTGGTATGTGATGTATTGGTAAATTCCATAACATTCTTACTTCCTGGAAACAAATCGCCCTCCAAATCCTCATTAGATGTACTATACCCTTTACGCGTGCCGTTTTCGTAAAAATATCCAAAATCGTTATCTGCCGGTACCACACTCATTCGTTGATGTTCAGGCAGCACATTAATTGCTTGTTTATTCCATGCGTCAGAAGAGTAATCGACATGATACAGCAATAGACCATGACATTTATTCGATGTATTTACATATGAAAACCATCCTTCGTTCTGTCTATTCTCTAGAATAAAACATTCATCCTTATTCCCTTCATTATACATAATATATGCCAATGGCTCGTTTCCTATGCAGGGCATGTTTTCAATTCTGTCCCCTTCTATCAATTCTGTAAAATTGAGCCAACCTGCAAACCATCGTTCATATGCAGAATAACCACTAGGAACTTCCCCTATTCCATTTGGACCATTGTACGAACCATTATCCATAATATCCCATGCGGACATTCCAAACCCACCATTATAATCTACATCATAGAAATCTGGAAGTCCCAAACAATGGCTGAACTCATGAATTGCCGTACCAATACCATTCTTCGTGCTTCCCGAGCGTCCTGCCAATTCGCTGGAACAGGCATAATCATCTATTATGACACCGTCCAGATTTAATGGCCCATGTCCATCTCCATAATATTCACACCCGGTCAAGCTGAAACGGTGAGGCCAAATCGTGTATGAGGGAGCACCATAAGACTCCGCATAACCTGCATATACCAAAAAGACTTGATCAACCTTTCCATCCTTGTCCCAATCGTAATCAGAAAAATTCACATATTCATTTGCCGATATACACGCTTCTGCCACCATCTGGCCTACATTTATATCATTTCCTGTACGTATGCTATTGGAACCATAATAAGCTAAAGGCTCTTGCATTGTAATCGGACCAACCACATCAAATGACAAATTAAACAATCCATAACTTTGATCATAAAAATAGTCATGGACTGAACCAATATGTCCATTTTGGTTGTAACCTTCTTGATTGAAAAAATCATCAAATTCACTTTGAGGGTTTGAATCTAACATAGGGCAATCCTGGAACTCCACTAGGATAACTAGCCCCTTCTTTTGACCAATGTATGTATTGGGCTTACCTATTGTTCTTGTTGAACTCTTATATGATGTCTTATCACAAACATCCAATTTTTCTCTTCTTTGCTCCTTAGCCTGATTTTCAATAACAGAAATCGCCCTGTCTTTATTTGATTTTATAAATTCAATTTCCGCAGAATCTCGCAAGTCTGCACTATGCGCCAGCTTTCCACTGTTTACCAATATAGTACCCGTGCTGACTGCATAATAAAAAGATTGGTCATTTCCTTGAGTTAGAGGTATTCCATCTTCTGTAATAAAATAGTGGAAAAACTCATCACCACGTAAAAACACTATCAACTCAGTACCATCACTTTGTTTCACTCGCAATGGAGCTAATCTCGCAGGAACGCCAAATACTTCTGTAATAAAAAAAACACAGAAAGAGATTGTATATAAGACCTTCTTCATGACATTATAGTAAAGTCAAACAACAAAACCTATAGGCAAGGAATTATACAAATCCTTACCTATAGGTTCTTATTTTTGGTTAGAAATACATATATTACTCTTGCATTCTTCTGCTGCTATCCAACCTTATTTCTTTGATAATCTTTTTTGGGGACTTCTGCTTTTTGATGTTCTGCAATGGAGATATCATTTCTGGCTTCCACTTACTTACACCCATGCTCTTTTCTAAGTCGCAAACAAATTTACTATAGTTTGCACGAGTATCTTTGGGCAATGTTATACGGAATCCATTTTTCATTCCACAGTAATAACCATCACTGCCCATATACATTATTCCTTGATAATATATGGTCTTCCCTTCTGTGTTCTCTGTAGTAAAAGTTGGCAAGGTTATAACACCATTCTCTTTTGTTCCAAAATATCCTGCGCTCTTAAGCGTTTCAAAAGAATATTTTTCCAGGCCTCGTGCACCTTCACTAATAAAGGACATTGTTCCATATCCCCAATCCATTCCAAGAGATTGTTTAGGAATAAATACTCCATCAGGGTCACATGCATTAACCACAAGATAAGTTCCTTCTTCTGCACAATCGCCGTCCGCATAGGGATACACACTATTGGAATAAGGATTCATTATACGATAAAGACCAGCAGAATCTATATGTTCCATTATCTGCACGTTATAAGTTACAGGTTCCAATCCAAAGAATGGTGCCAAAATTCCATCAGTATACGTGCCTGTTCCCAATGATTTCCAACGACCATTGTTAGTACCGCCCTGCTCATTATTATTCAAATTTTCCTCATAAGCAGCTTGGGCATTATTATACCATTCTTTAAAGCCTGAGGAATTGGAAACGTCATCTAAATAACGTGCAAAATTAGCACTAGACTCATCTGTTTCTCCACCTATATAATAATATGCCGCAAGATACTCTTTACCTGGTTCGAATTTGTGATGTTTATAATCCGTATAATAAGAGAAATTAATATTATCTTTAGTAACTTTTTTACTGTTAGTATATCCAAATAGAATTGGAAGAGTTGTTTCTTCCCACAAATACATGGAAGCACCACCTTGATTATCCAATTTATGTGTTTTTTCATTATAAAATAGCCATAAGATATCAGCATGGTCTTCGTCGTTATATTCTTTGTAATAATACCTATCATTACCTTTTAATTTGGGATCTAAATTAATTCCTGATGAAATATTTTTTGTAGCAAAAACTAAACCTATATCATCCTTCTTATCGAAATTATAGTGCATTATGTGTACCAATGAACCTAATGGTTCTGGAGTTATAACGACATTTTTATTCTCATTTGCCATTGTGATTTCTTTACTACTCAATGAGACAATCCAATAATAATCAATGTTCCTCTGATATTTTTTTTCTAAACGGGCTGTTGACAGTTTGTTCTTGTTTACAAATTCCCACATAACAGGAGAATATGTATAATTCTGTTTTTCAGCAAAAGTCATTACTGTCAACAGTGTATACTTACCTCTACTTACGCTAAATGTCTGATTTACCGGGCCAAATTTTTTTACATTTGAATTTACTTCATCGACCAAATTTCCCTCACTATCATATAGTAATGAAGTTACGCCTATATAAAGATTGGGAATCTCACCTAAAGCGTTTACATAATCCGAAATTCCAAACGTTTCATAAGCTTCAGAAGTGGCTATACTGAGATTAAGTTTTTTTTGGGGGGCAGTAACTTCAATTTCTATTTCTTCGTTACTACAAGATGTAGCCAGCATAGATACTATTGCCAGCAACGTATATATATACTTTTTCATTTTATTAGTACTTTATTGGTTAGAATTTAAATGTCTTAAACATCCATGCAATTGATATTTCAAAAGAATTCATCTTACACGGGAAGTTAGCGGCCAATCCACTTGTTCCTATGTAATAACGGGCATTGATATCCAAACCTGTATTAGGGATGGTGTAACCTAAGCCAACAAGCGGACGGATGTCATTTCCCTTTAATTTACCTTTATCAGAATTAAAATAGTATGTAACGCTCGAATATTCCTGACTTGGATTATGCAAGGTCAAATAGTCTGTATTGGAGCCTAAGGAAAAAGCAAATGACGCACCAAGTTCAATATACAAGGAATTCATCGCCCTTGACTTTGCAAAAGGATAGAGATGGAAGTACAACGGTACTTCAAAATAATTTATGGCAAAATTTGCATTGTAATCACCATTGCTATTTTCCGCCCACGTCTTCACCTTGTTCTGCTTGTACTTCAGTTCTAGACCCAGTCCCCAAAAACCGGTACCTGCCACACTATTCTCATTAGCTCGGCCAAAACGCATCTTCATGGCCATGCCTGCAGAAAGTCCGAAACCTGAACCATCAGACAAGTTTCCCTCATTTGGCTGGGACATGGATGTAATTACGCCACCAATCTTCGGTCCTAAGAAAAAAGCATTTTTTTTAGAATTTAATACAACTGGTTGCTCATCATATTCAACTGTCTGCGCAACCATAGACATTGTCAAGAACAATGCTAAAATAGGAAAAAGAATCTTTTTCATACTCTAATTACATTATTAATTATTTTTAAAAATTGTGCGCTGCTCCTCTATATGGGCACTCACTTATTTTCTTTCTACAATACGGGCATAACTCATCTGGTTTATCCTTTTTATGCTTAGATATTTCTTCTGTTTCTGTATTCTTTATAACTTTGCGAGTTGGGTAAGTGTACTCATTTTTCTGCTTATTAAACGTATATATCAATTGTGTCTCAAACAATTTAAGGTCTTCACCAGTTATAATCAAGATAAACTTTTCTTGTTCAGAAGAAGGATTTATTTCAAAGGAATAGTTATCAACATTTTTATTCAAATTGACTGATTGTCCTTCATCATCCTTTAGCTGAATTTCAATATTTTCCTTCCACACTGTAGGCACCGTTAAAGTGAAAGAGCATTTAACTTTCTTGTTAGCAGAATACTCTATTGTCTCAGAAGGCAACTTAACATCAAATGAGGTTCCATCAACGTATTTTAAAATACCTTTTTTGCCATTATGTCCCACAACTGCATATCCATCCATAAAGTGTGAGGCGAATTGCAGCTGGTAGGGCAATATCGGTTTATTACTTTTATAATAACCTGCCAAGCCATTACTTTGTGTCGGTGTAAGGCCTTTAGCGCCTGAATGTTCTTTAGACTCATATGGAACGCTTTTTTTACAACCACTTAAAGAAGATAGACGTGAAAGGTAATCGAGAGACTTTTTAACATATTCCTTAGTTCTTGAAAGTTTTCCAGCATCTACGTTCATTTCGCTTTTATAAAATTTATCATCTTCATCTTGCACATACAACTTACCTTTATAAACACTGCTTAACCATACTATTGAAGAACCTATACCGCCAGGAAAACGAAATGTTGTTTCATAACCTTCACGATCAATCAATAAATAATTAGAATTTGAACCCTTAACAACTGCATAACCATCGCTAAAGGGTTTTATATTCTTATATTTCTTTTCAAAACACAACTCATTGTTACCTGTTTCATCAACATAACCCTTTTCACCCTTTTCATTTGATACAGAAATAAGACCTTCGGAATAAAATTTCTGACCCGTTAGAGTATAGAATTGTTTAGAGAATTTATGAAAAGTTCCATTACTTGTCAAACAGCCAATAATTCTTTCACCTTTCCCGTCATCATTACTGACAAGCAAGGCTTTGTTTTCATAATAACCGATAATATCGTCGCAAACTGGTTCCACTACGACTGTACCATCAGCATTTATCAAACCAATCTTATTGTTATTTGTTACTTTAAATAAGTTTTTCCCAATAGGTTCTATAGAATCGTATTCTTTCGGTTGCATTGCCCACTCTACCGTCTGCGCCATGATTGTTGGCGAGATAAGTAGCAGTGGCATCCAAAGGAACAATCTTATAATTGAACTTTTGTCTTGTATATGTACTTTAATTAATTTATACATTTCCATTAATTGGTAAAATAATGAATAAAGAGCCATATTGAAATTGATATCACTAAAATCACAGCAATACCCACTGCGATGTATAACTTATTCTTTATGAACTTTTCTTTTAGGAGTGAATCAGATTCCATTTCAATGATAGCGGCAGTATGATTGTCATGATACCCTCCGCTTCTATTACCTATCTCATCTATCTCTGTTGACAGATTTGTAAGAACTGTTTTTATATCGCTTTTAGAGGTAATTTTCTTTATCAGTTCGTAATGTGGCATTATACCCCAAAAACCATCCGTACATAAGACAAATCGATCGCCCTTTTTATAAGGTACTTCAATAACTTCTGGAACATTATTTGAAAGACAACCCAGTCCTCTTGTTATGACATTAGACTGAGGAGAAGTACGTGCCTCCTCTTCTGTCAATACTTTCCTCTGTACTAATTCTCCTACTAACGAATGGTCTTGAGTTCTGAAAATCTGACGTTTGGACCTTAAGTGATAACATCTGCTATCACCGGCATGCGCAATTATTGCTGAGTGTTTGCTTATCAACAAAACAACAATTGTCGTTCCCATTCCAGACACAGAGGAAACTTCTTCGCTTTTTGCGACAAGAGCTTCTTGGGCTATTCCAACTGCAGCCTTTATGGCTTTCTCTGGTGATATGTTTGGGGGACAATTAATCAAAGCATGAGATATCTCATTCTTTGCAATATATGACGCGGTTTTTCCTCCTGGCCCCCCGCCCATACCATCGCAGACAATAAACAGCAGGCCAAGCGGAGTTTCATAAAAGCCCACATCATCCTGATTTTCAGAACGTCCTCCTTGACATGTTATAGCTATTCCATGCAAAGGAGTTTCATTGCTAGATTTTATTGATAACATATTCCTCAATATTATAAGGACTCTAAAAAGATTGCAATATTAACGACATAAGCCAGCATACCTATAATTGCGAAAATAACTCCAGCTATGCTCCAATTAGATTGCACATCTTTAAACTCGTCTACGCTTTTCCATTTTTTATTATGCCATGACCAACTACTTCCACAAATACCGAATACTATATTAGGGATCGGATAAAGCCATCCCAACAAAATGGAAATAAGAATACCCCATGAACAACCATTAAAAAAGCCCCATATAGGATATAAGCCAAATGCACCCCAATTCCATTTAAAATCTGGTGTTGCCTGTCGTGCATTGTCAATGAGACCCTTATCATATAACATCGTACTGTGAGCAGCATGATTCTGGTTAATTTTTGGAAAAAAAGCATCTATTTGATTCCAATTTAATTGATATTGGCCTGCCAACATTATAATATCTCCATGATGGATAGGCACCGCACGATTTCTTACACTAACATTATTTATCATCGTACCATTGCTACTTGTGTCACGAAACATCAATGTATTTCCATCATAGTATATAGTGCCATGATAGCTACTAGCATATACACATCGAGGATCTAAGAATATATCACAATCCTTTGAACGTCCAACCGTTACTTCTCTAAGAATCATATATACTTTTGTTAATAAAAAATATTTTCTACACATACATGATAGTGTGTCTCTACCCAAACACACCATCATGTAGTTAATTCTCATTTCTTTATTATTTTAATAGGAATTGCCTTGTTAGCAACAGGATCATACAATGCATAATATCCCCCTTCTTTTAGCTGATAAACAATCTTTGTTGTTTTATTTACACTTGTTTCAACATTAGATGGATAGTATACTGAACTTACCAAGTCTTTAAAGCTAAAGCCATAAAGTGTCGTTCTTTTCTTAAGTTGTATGGGGAGCATTTTTACCAACTTAATTTGCTGTACATTAAGTTCGCTTGCAATATTACATTCTACTACAATCTGCGCTGTAAAAGAATCTGAGTATGTAAATACCATATCTTTTTTCAAGCTATCAACTGCAAATTGTTCAAGGAGCAAGTAATTTCCGTTTTCTATCACATCAAAGAATCCTACATCTTTTCTATTTACGACAACTTCATCCGGTCTTAAAAGGATATCTGTTAAGGGATTAAATGACGGATTCAATTTCTTGCTGGTCGTTTTAATATCCGCAATTTTTATTTCCTGTCTAGTCCCATTCTCCTGCTGAATAATAATATAGTTCACACTATCACTGTTGCTAACATAACTTTGCTCAACAATAACACCTTCTATAATTGATGATTTTGAATCAACGATATCTACAAGTGGGGTTTGTTCAAATAAACTCTGGTTGGGGTTTATCGGAGAAAAGGTGTATTTAATCACATCGTATGTCTTAAATGTCATCACACTACCGTCATTCAAGTATAGGCTGAGAGTTGAATCAGTCTCCTCTGCATATTCTCCATTATAAGTGGAACCATTTCTCAACTGATATGTACGGTTCATGCCAGACAAATCCGTTTTGGTACGCTTGTCTGCAGTAATTTTTTTCACATCAGTCCACTGACAAATATATTTATTGGGAGTTATTTCCAGAAATTTTATGACAGGGCCTTTCTCTATAATCCGTACCTTATTGAAATGACGCTCTGTCTTTCCATCACGAATTGTAAGATCACTTAAAGTAAGTTTCTTTACATTATTTTGAATATGGAAAGCGTCATTATCCGTTGCCCATTGTAGCCATGCTTCATCTAAATCTTTTTCAGAATACACTTGTTCATGAGTAATCTTGATACTATCACTCTTTGCACAAATAATGGCGTTGTCAGTACTTATGGTCAGTAGGCCATTTACCTCTTGTTTTTCAATATATCCGTTCAATACAGAGCCATCCTTCAAATGAATGGTCTGTACGACTATTGCGCTAACTTTACTTGCAAATATTGCATTTATTACAAGTAATAATATTATATGATATCTTTTCATACCGCTATATGATTATTTAGCATTATATTTGTCAAGCATTTCCTTCACATATTTAGCCTTTATTCCGTATGTGATATTTTTATCCGTATAAGTCGCGTTTAATACTCCGACTAACATTCCATTGTCATTGAATATGGGCGATCCACTGGCTCCTGCAGAAGAAGTCGCATCAAATACAAAACTGTATTGCTCACTCTTTTTGGTAATTTGACCTTTATGCTGAAAAACCTGTATACCATCAGTTGAGGTCAATTTCTGTGCATGTATTCCCTTAGGAAAGCCTATTGTACGAACGTATTCTCCCACATTTAAAGCATCTTCAGAAACATCCAAAGAATCCTTGATGTTTACATAAGTACACCTCTCTGGTAACTTGTTATCTATCGTCTTTATCAAAGCGACATCCTTATCTAGGTTATCTCCCTCATCATAAATAACCTTACATTTAATCATATTATCAACATCAAACTGTGCTGACTGTGGTACAAGAGCAATATAGTCAATCACACCTTTAACCTTGACCTGAGAAATATATGCATTAAGAATAGAAAAATCTGTATCTATCGCGACCAACTTTCCTACAATGCCTGCAAAATACTTTTTATAATAATCCTCTATTAATTTCTCATTGTTACTTCCGTCAATATTAAGCCATGGCTTAACTATATGTAAATTTGTAACCAACTTTCCATCTTGAGAAACAAAGAAACCTGTTCCGTTATGTATACCTGTTCCTGTAGTAGTTTCGTCGATCACACTGATATATTCCTTTGTAGTCAAACCACTTATATCCTTTAGTTGATCCCCAATTAAAAGTGTCTTTTTAGGGATGTTTCTTCCTAAATAACGTGCACATTTTTTATTGAAGTCATCTATGGACAAATCACCTATTGTTACATCGTAATGATAAATCGTCTTTAACATCACAACAGAATTATTATATCTACTATATAACTCTTGATCCGAAATTTTATCACCGCCAAATATGTTTGGAATTATATCCTTTCCTATAAAGACTAAACCAACAACAATTATAACAGCAGCAGCAATTCCAACCATTTTTTTCCATATATCGTTTGGCCAAGGCAAATGACTAAGATTTACTGGGACTCCTCCACACACCACGGCACTTGACTTTTTAATTTGCACAGGATTATTTGATGGAATTTTTGTGCCATTAACTGTGGTTCCATTCTTAGAATGGTCAAAGATATACATCTTTCCATCCTTGCCATGCTTTACAGTGGCATGATAACGACTAACCGTTGCGCCTGAGATTTGTATCTCGTTATTAAAGTGAGTACCTATTCCATAAATCCCCCTGTATGCCGAATTGTCTTCTGGCATAGGCACTTGGCTCCACTGCAATTCCACATCTGCAAAACGAATAGCGTCACCTCTTTTCACATTCACCGGTTTGCCAGGCTGAATGCGTTGGTTCATTATATATGTTCCGTTGGTACTACCTTTGTCCTCGAGCACCATATCACCACTATTTAACAACGTCAGTTCTGCGTGAAGCGAACTTACTCGAGCACTATGTAATACAATATTACAACTCGCATCTCTACCAATTTTCAGTAATTTCATATCTAAAGACTTTTAATTAACGTAAACGAGTGTTTTTTTTCTCATCAATCTTCTTGGGAGATTCTGGTTTCTTGACATCTGTTTTTGGGGCACTCTCAGCTTTCTTTATTTTTGCAATAGAGTCTTTACGAACTTTTTCAAGTGAATCTTTTCGCACATTTGCAATAGAATCCAGTTTTACTTTCACTTTTTTAAGCGAATCTTCCACTTCCTTTCTTATTTCCTTCTCACTCTTTTCCTTCTTCACTGAATCTATAGCAAGCGCTGGCTGCTCGTTATTACCAGAATTAGAATTATGGAAATAATGATAACTACCGAAAACGATTCCACTAATCAACAATAAAGAAACAACACCTATGACAACATATTTCAAATACTGATTGGAAGATGGTATTAAGTCCCAATTCAAACGAGCTACATGAGCAAATGAAATGCTATCCTTACGTGTTACAGGATAGGGTACACCAGAACTTATACGCATTCCATTTACATAGGTACCATTAGTACTCTGGTCAACAATCGTCATTTTACCAGAAGGCGAAACATTCAAGACTGCATGTCTGCGACTAATTACATCAGACGGATCATTTAAAACAATGTCACAGCCACCTTCTCTACCAATTGAATACACTTTCATTATGCTTCAGATTTTATTTGTTATTATTCAGCTTATAGATATTTATAAGTTCGTCCAACTTTTGTTGTGTAGGAACACCTTGTTCTAAGGTTTTCTCTGCCTTATTTTTCTTAAATGATTCTGAGTAAAATTGGATAATGTTGACTCCTATACTTAAAACAAGAAGAGCGGCAAGAGAGATAATTATATATTTAAGATTCTTTGTCATTTTATTTCTGATTTTTGAATTTGTCTTTGTTTCCACTACTGCAAGGGTTAGATTATCATGCTGTCCTCCAGTTGTTCTGCCTATTTCATCCACTTGCGTAGCTATATTGTCCACCAATACGCCCAATTTTACATCACGCTTCGTCAATAATTTAATAAGTCCTTCCTCTGGAAACATACCATGAATGCCATCACTACAAAGTAAGAAACGGTCGCCTGCATCATATGTTAATTCATGTAGGTCTACCTCAACATCGGGTTTGATTCCCAATGCACGTGTAATAATATTAGATTGAGCGGACAAACGAGCCTGCTCTTCAGTTATGACACCTTGGGAGACCATCTCAAATACATAGGAATGGTCAAAAGTACGGAATATCTTTTTTCCATTACGAAACTGATAAATTCGACTATCACCAACATGCGCTGCTAAGGCCTTGCTTTCACTTATAAGTAATACTACGGCCGTAGTGCCCATTCCTTGCAAGTTTGAATTTTCATTAGCCGCTTCTATGATTGCCATGTTAGCCCGTCTAATGGCCTTTATCACTACATTTGATGCATCCTCATCAGATTCAGCTTCAGAAATCCCATATAATATCTCATTTACGGCCATTGATGAGGCTGTCTTTCCAGCAGGACCACCACCCATACCATCACACACTACCACCAGATAGCCAAAATCGGTCTCCTTCCATCCATAGGAATCTTGATTTTCTGCTCGGCCTCCAATTCTGGACTCAGCAAAGGCCACTATATGTCCTTTTTCATTAGAAAATATTTTCTGCAAATCCATATTTACACAGAGATTAATATTCCAACAAATATAAATGCTATCAACGCAACGGTAATAAAAATCAGTATCAAGATATTATTCTGTATGCATAACCTTATTTTCTCATAAAGTGACGGATCTGGAATAAACGAGTCCTCTATTGCCTTCTTGAATTCTAATGCAGACTGGAATCTTTTTGACTGGTCCTTTTCGGTTGCTTTCCAAATAACACGCATCAATTTATCTGGGATAATAGAGTTACTTGGCAGATTTTCCTTCAGTTGTTTTTCAAGAGTTTCAGCTTCGCTTGACGAATCATATGGATTTACACCAGTCAATAATTCGTAAAATGTTATACCTAATTCATAAAAGTCTGTTGTTTTATTAATAGACCACCCATCTTTTCGCTTTATCTGCTCAGGTGCAGAATATTGTGGTGTACCTATAAATCCAACAGTGGAGTATTTATTACCTCCGTTCATCCTGGAAATTCCCAAATCCATAAGGCGGACATTGCTACCATTCTCAACCATTATATTGGAAGGCTTGATGTCTCGGTGTATAACTCCTCGCGAATGTATATAATCCAGTGCATCCAATACAGAACACATTGCATTTGCTATCTTTTCTACACGAGTCGGACTATCATTAAAACACTTCACATATTTGTCTATTTCCTCACCTTGCACATAATGGCTCAACAGAAATATCGGTCCATTATCAGGTGCCACCTCGCAATAGCCTATCATCTCTACCAGATTAGGGTGTCTGAAAGCAAGTGATGCCTCTTGTCTAGCTCTTTCTCTAATCATCGGCATATTTGCATAACAATCTTTTACACGCTTTACAGCAATATAAGAACTGTTTTTACATCTGTACCCACGATAGACATCACCCATAGCTCCGCTTCCTAATGGCGGTTCCGATGGATTATAGCAATACCATTCACCCATTACATAAAGATATATGTAAGGGTCGTTTTTTCTTTGAACTACTGTTCTACGATTCTGCTCTGCCATATTATTATACACAGAATTTAATCACGCTTTAACGTGAATTCTCTTTATCTATCTTGCTACTATTCTCCCAATATACCTTAATCTGGGATTTAATATCATTTATCAAATCAATATACTCCTGTCTGTCTTCTTTATGTGCAAGTTCTAAAGCTTTGTCGAATAATTTTTCTGCCTTCTCAACATCAGGAACGTCTAGTACATCTGTTCGTTCACCTGCTCTCCAATAATCAAGCCCTAATTCATAGAGTGCTTTATAATTGCCTTCATTCTGTTCCTGCGCCTTACACAACAATTCATGTGCTTTTTGGTGATTTATTTCAAAATCTCGTACAGTTTTTTTGACATTATCACGAATCTTATTAATCTCGGTAGACTTGATTTCCCAAGGGTCCCGACCACCAGATTTGCTTTCAAAATAAATACGACTCAACAGATATGTTGCAGAATCATTTCCTGTTTCAGAAAGTTGATTGAGCATATCAAATCCTTTTTGTGCAGTTTCAGTATCATTTAACAAGGCAAAAGCGTCCTTATAATATGTCTGGGGATTTTTTGGGATAACTGGAATATCTGACCCTCCATTATTTTTATGCTGGTTAATTCTCTGATATACTATATAGGATAATGCAAAAACTATTGATGCCACGACTGCAAAAACAGCATGTTTCCAAATAGGTAAAGGATTGGTAGTATCATCACCTATTTTATCCAACTCGTACCTAAACTCGGCTGCACTCTGAATTCGCTTACTTTTTGTTTTTTCTGTCGCATGCTTTATGACTTCACGTAATGACTTATTCTTTATTTGATTTAATGGCAAGGGCTTATATAATTGTTTTTGGATTATATCCACTCTATCACCCTCAAATGGAATATGCCCTGTAATACATTGGAATAATAGAATTCCAACAGAATAAATATCTGTTGCCTGATTCTGATTATTGATTTCACCAAGAATCTGTTCAGGAGAAGCATACTCTGGTTTTCCTATGAACTCGCCTGCTATGGACAAATGTTTGTCATTTGTGGTTAAAGCTACCACCTTTTTAGCAATACCATAATCTATTAATTTAATCAGCCCATCCGTGGTTATCATAATGTTTGTAGGGTCTATGTCACGATGAATGTATCCAGCATCGTGCATAAACATAAGACCTGAGAGCACACTTTTCACAATACGTTTGGCAAACCTCACAGAATCCTGTTGATACTCCTTATATAGCTTTTCTGCGAAGGGCATGTAATTACCTTGTTGCGTCGTAAATCTTCCTTTCAACAGTTCATCAAGAGATACACCTTCCAACAACTCGCTAACTACATGATAATGTCGAGTTGGAGCAAAGTCGTACTGACTTTTGGTTTCTGTTTCAATAAAACCTAGCATTTCTACAAGATTTTCATGCTTAAATCTCATAGAAGCTTCGCGACGGGCCTTTTCTACAACATAAGGATTCCGAGAGGATTCTTCATTCAAAAATTTAACTGCAACAATACGGGAATGACCTGTCAATTCATCCACACAACGTCCTTTGTAGACCTTTCCCATTCCACCTTCTCCCAAAGGAATATCCTCTGAGTTAAACTCATAATAGATATTCCTTTGTTTTTCTGTATTGCCTTGTAATTTGAATATTGCCATTCGAATCTTGCTTTAGACCTATAATCATTACATTGGTTTTGTGCCACCAGTATTATATCCTTGGGCCGTTCCATCCATACCTACCGTGCCGTCATTTGGAGTAAATCCTCCATTATTCCAAGGCTCTGAGTCATCAAATGGACTAAAACCACCACCAGGCCTTGTACTATGAAAGAAGTTATTGGAGTTATCAGGACCAGACATGTAATCGTATTCATCATCAGTTTCAACTGGTACGAAATCGGCAGAAACAGAAAGATTCAATTTTGCAGGATCTACAAGTATCAATACCAATTCATAATTATTGCCGATTGTTATCACATCACCACTATTGCATTCCACTGCTGAAAAACCAATTGTCTCACTATTAATCATTGTGCCATTGGTAGACTGCGTATCAGTTATTGCCGCTATAATATTTCCTGTATTCTTTATCTGACGAATTACAACAACTGCATGTTTTCCAGATACAGTACCTTCGGGAAGAACGATGTCATTATCACTATCCATGCCAATTGTATTTGGTCCTATTTTTAATGGCCAGAATTCTCCTAATGGTGTACGAGAAATTGAATACAAGAAACCAACAACAGGTTTACCTGCTTGACCTCTACCTTGCTTCTGAGCAAAGTTATCCTCAGCATTTTTACCCTTATTCATTCCTGGGAAAACTGTTTCTCGGGAATTGGCTTGTTTATTACTTTGGTAAAATCCATTAGGTGCTCCATTATTCGCTGAATTAAAATTGTGGTTTTGTGCACCATCCATCCCTGGGACTTTTGTTTTGTTTTGTGACATACCTATTTAATTTTAAGTAATATATATTATTATTTAGCGTCAAAATTATAGGCATAAAAAAAGCGTGGAATCGTCCTGTTGTCCATTCCACGTTCTGAGGCTCTGGAAATTGCCCAATTCTGTTGAACAGACAACGCCAGAGTCCACGCCGATATGATTATCAACTATATGTTTATATTGTGTCCTGTATCCATAATGATACATTTCACCCATACAAACATAGGTAGCGATATAATCACACCCGGGACATCTACCGTTGCTAAGTTCAAGACAGAATTTTGTGTGAAATTTTCCAGATTTCAGAACGTCTCAAACAGAGCGTAGTAAACGCCTTTATATGTCAGTCTCTCTATTCCCACCCATTCATCCGCCTCACTACACTTGATTTTACAATCTCGCATCGATTGGCTCGGCGTGAACCATCTTGTCATTTGCACCCAGAGACACGTCTCTCTAATAGCAAATTGCAAACAAGACAATGAGAGTTGATTGCAAAAGTATTAAATATTTTAACATATTCCAAGCATTCACACTCTCAAATGAAGTTTTTGTGCTAAAAAACACTTATTTCTAAACATTTTTATATTATATTATGATGATGCGAAAGAATGAAGTAATAAGTAGTATGTAATAAGACACAAAAATGAACAATCAACAAATTCTGAAAATAAATCATGACACTCGGTATTCATTTTTATAACTTACCTATATTTTAGCACAACATGTAAGTAAAGAAGCGTTTTAAGACATCTATGTAAACCAATATTATGACTAACAAAAAATCATAGTCAACTCTAATTAAAAATAAATTTAATCTGAGACAACCTTAATTACAAATAAAGAGAACAGTAGTCAAACAACATTGTTAAACTGCATGCCTTAACAAAAGCATTCCAGTCCGGCTAAAAAAAATATTTATTCCGGACTGCAGTCCTAGCACGGTAGGACTGCAGTCCGAGTATAGAAGGAGTAGAATCCGAATATGGAAGGACGGGCTTGGGAATGCGGTGCGTTATTCTATGGAATATGATGTGGAATGGGAGAGAGCGAAATCAGTCAAACCAGTTGTATAATTCCACATACTTGTCGAACTGGAAGTCTTCCCTTACACCTGCCTGATGCAGAGCGGCAAGGACTATTTCCTGCTCGGCGGGAGAGAGGAGTGTATGGCCACTGCGACGTTCAAAATAAGCCGAACGTCCAAACTGCACAATGAGTGTATACATAAAATCATGATACTGCTCGGGGAACATTCTCTTCTGGAAATTGGTGAATCCCTTGGCATAGCGTACAGGAGTGGCATCTCGGTAGAACTTACAATCCCTATCCTTAGAACAATGGCGAGGGTTTACCATGCAGAGGATGTCCTTATTCTCTGTCATCTTGGAATAGGCAAGTTGACGAAGGCAAGTTGATGCCATTGGACAATTGACATGAAGACAAGTACCGAACCTACTTGGCAGTGTGGTGTATGTTTTCTTTGGCATAGTTATATGTTTTTACAATGACAAATATACGGAAGTTTACAGAGAGTAGCAATGAATTCCCTTGTTTTTTGCAACTATTCTGAGGATTGGTTTAACATAGATATAGCAACACTATACTTTATGCTCCGTGTACACATAAAACCAGCCTGCCTCCTACAAGAGAGAGACAGGCTGGTTTCATATATACCTAAAATCTATTTTGTCTTGCTATCAGTTGGCAGGTGCCCATTTGCAACGCACAGGCGAAACAATGGCACCTTCTTCCTTCAGTGCCTTCATGGCCTTGTCCACCTCCTTGCGGTCGAGACCGCCAAGCTCCGCAATCTTACCAGCATTCAGTGGCTCACCTGCTTCCTTCATCACCTGTAGTACCTTATCCTTTGTTTCCATAGTTCTTTATGTTTTTATTGGTTATTGTTATTAGTTGTAATTTGTTCTCGTTTCTTGTTTCTGATGCAAATATACGGACTTT
>JAEIGA010005440.1_pt1 | contig 19452 bp, 18 predicted proteins | sample 9270691 | NCBI WGS metagenome assembly JAEIGA01 (sample SAMN17057246, study PRJNA624740) | gut metagenome | biome: biome; isolation source: fecal sample | host: Bos grunniens | place: China: Xizang | collected 2019 | reverse complement strand
TTGTTAGAATGTCGTATTTCTGACGCATCTAAAGAAGCTTCACAGCAAATAGCCGGCGTAGAGGATCGTCTTAATTCACGTATAGATAAGATAGAGGCTAAAGTCGGCGGTATTGTTACCGGTGATATTGCTCAACTTTACCGAGAGATTACAACACTGCAGGGAGATATTAAGGTGTTGGCTAACGAGTTGAAGAACTTAAACAGCAATATCAAAACACTATTTGATACTATGAGTAACGATATCCGGAGTACTATATCCGAAGCGTTGACAATTGGCAAACAAACGAATTGAGAGTTTTCTCCTTGCTCTCTGAGTAGCCGATCTTTATCCTTTCATAGGCTTCTTACGGTTTGTACCCTCAGGCATTGCTGCTCCTCCAAGTATGCCTGAGGGTTTTTTATTTACCTTTTATACTTATTCAACTCGTGAGCACTGTCTGCAATCACAGAGCACTGCTCTTCCTTGACCATATTGTCGAACTCTTTATAGATGTCTTCCATAGCATCTTTGATCTGCGCTTTCTTATCATCCAGAAGCATCCAGATCATACACACTACATCTTCCACCATTAATCCTACTCTTATAAGCTCCTCCACATCGTACTTCTTAGTATTGATGCGGATGATTTGCTGAGCCAACTCACTTACTTTGTCTATAGCCCAAGTCTTGAACTCCGCCATAGAGTATTTGTTGTAAGCTACCTTAAGCATTCGCTCTCTTAGTAAATTGATTTCTTGCTCTGTCATTTAAGTCCTCCCAGTAAGCTTCCTAACCCACTCATACCGCCGCCAAACATCTGACTCAGTTGTTGCTGAAGTCCTGGTCCTAGTGTTCCCATCAGAGCCTGCGGATCTCCTCCGGTCTTGGCGTATAGGTTGATTACTCCGATTCCGGTGTCTACAAGCTTGTCCAACTTTGCAGATCCGCTCTTGGTGACTGCGTACTGAAGCTGTCCGTTGTCTTGTTCCACTAATTCTATAATTGCTTTTCTCATATGCGTTATCCTATGTTTCCTGTTGTTACAGTTGATTGTCCGTTTGCCTGTTGTAATGCTACGATCTGATCCTTCAGCATCTGTATCTCTCTTTCCTTACTAGCCATAGCCAGTTTGTGCGGATCTACGTTCTGTTGATCGAAGATCTGCTTTATCTGCTCTGCCATATTAGGAACCTCTATTGTTACCGGCGGTGGTGTCGGTATCTGCGGCTGTTGCGGTTGCTGCACCTCCTCTAGTTTGTTTGCTTCTTCTATGACTCCGACTTCTTGCGCAGATTCCTCTACAGGCTCTTCAGTTTTGGAGAATCCTCGTAGAGCGTTACCTATGCATATCATTATGTCTGCGATGTCTTCCTTAGTCATTCTAATCCTATTATGTCCTCTGGTTTACATTTAAGTTCTTTGGCTATTCTCCAAGCCGTTGTCCAGTTACGAATCCCGTAATCTCTCCAGTAGTAGATCATCTGCTTAGACACATCGCATATCTGGCAAAGGTCTTCTATCGGAATCTTGTGGGAGTCCTGATACTTTTTTAGTCTGCTAACGATAGTCAACTCCTGTTCTATCCCTTAGTGGATATCTCCACATTAGCACGTGTTTTCAATATTCTTATTGAATTTGATCAGATTTTAAAAATAGGGCTGTACTGTTAGTTGTGTAGTAAGGATCCAGACTACAAAACTTATAACTACACATCATAAGGAAAACACATCATGGAAATGACAGAAGCTGGACACACTAAACAATATTTCAATCTCGGTGGCTATGGCGGCTGCTGCGACGGATGGGGTGGAGGCGGATATGGTGGAAACGGATTGTTCACCATCCTTCTACTGTTCTTTCTTTTCGGTTCCGGTAACGGATTCAACGGCTGGGGCAACAATCGCGGAGCCCTCGGCGCAGACCTCGCTGTCAACAGCGCTGCATCCATTGCTAAGAACGAAGCCGGTCTCGATTATCTCGGACAGACTCTCGCAAGCCAGGGCAACAAGCTTGACTCAATCGTCAACTCTATGGGTCTCAATACCGCAGCCTTACAGAACGCCTTGTGTCAAGGCTTTGGTGGCCTGAATACCGCTGTACTTAACAGCAAGTATGATATCACCAGGTCTATTGACCAGTGTTGCTGCAACACACAGCAGAGCATCGCCGCTCTTGCTGCCGGCTTGGATAAAGCCACCTGCGCCATCATAACCGCAGGCAAGGACAACACCCAGGCAATCCTTAGCGCACTCTGCAACCATTGGAGAGAGAACGATAATAGAATCATCTGTAAGCTTGAGCAGGAACTCAACGCCCAGAATATTATCGCTGCGTTAAAAAACTAACACCGTCACCGGATCCCGGTACCGCAGGTGACGGAACAGGGACAACCGATCCAGTAGTTCCTCCAACAGAGACTACTGAGGCTGTCCCGCTAGAGCCGGTCCCGGCTTTTTCGGGACCAGTAGAAGTGGGAGGGACGGATATAGCAGTAGCGTCCGCGGAACCCACATCAAATAAGACCAGTAAACTGAAGAAAGTAACAGGAGTACTGACAGCTTTAGGTATCAGTGCCGCAGGAGCTCTCGGAATGTAATTGGTCGGAGGTGTGTCAGGGAACTGGCACACCTTTTTAATTATAAAGGAAAATACTATGTCTATAAAAGATTCGATGATGGACGAGGCTGGAGAGCCTCGTGTACCTATAACACACATGCTACAACGCCTGATAGCGGATGAGTGGTTGTCCTACTATCAGTACTGGACAGCATATAACATGTCTAGAGGTGAAGGTAAGTTTGATGTTGATCCTGAATTCGAAGAACATGCCAAAGAGGAGCGCGAGCATGCAGATATGCTAATGGCTCGCTTGAATCAGCTTGGCGGTATTCCTCCACAGGATCCCGGGGATTGGGAGAAGATGTCACACGGATTCCAATACATAGACTGTTGTAAGGTTCCCCGGATACTGGATATAACAATAGAGGCAGAGCAAACCGCTATCGATGCCTATAAGGAACTGATAGCGGCTACTCACGGAGTGGATGCAGTTACCTGCAAACTAGGTGTAGATATTCTAAAAGAGGAGGAAGAGCATTTGTATGATCTTATGAGATTGCGCGAATCTATTACGCCTTAGTCTTTCTATAGCGGATGCGTCTGAATGTGTCATTGAACATGCAGGCATGTAGCATTCGTAATCTACCTTCCAGATCCATGCGGGCAAGAGCTTCGGTGAAAATGATGTCATTGATCTCTTCCCGCTTTAACTTTTTGCTTTTAAGTTCTTCTCTTAGTGAAACGATGTCATCGTTACTCATAATTTTGTCAAATTCTGTTGACATATAACACCCTTAGATGTACATTGTAGTTTAGTGTATAACCAACATGGAGGTTTATTATGGCATACACACCCGAAGAAATTAAGCGTATCGCAGCCTATATGGGCTACACTGGCGATGATCTACGTAAGTTAGCAGCCTTGATTGGCTACACTAACGGTAATCCCGCCAAGACCAACTAACAGATAACATTACATCAAAAAGGAGAAATTAAATGGATGTTAGTATGTTGAACGCCCGCCAGAGGGCTAACGTTGCAGGACTGCGTCTGAAACGAGACGCTATACGCCGTAAATACGGCAATGCTGTGCAGATTGTTACTACCGACGAAGAGGCTGCTAATGCTTCTGGATGGATGGCTATGCCGCTGAATCTGCTTAATACTAATAAGCAGGTTGTAGATACCATTAAGTCTAAGAAGCTTAGTGAAACTAGCCGTGAGGATATTCCAGACACTAATGATGTAGAGGATATTGTCACGGCGTTGGAGAATAGTGTTAACGGAACTTTAGGTCGTGTGAGCGCTAAGAATCCAAAGGCTAAACCGGAGCACAAAGTAGCGGCTGCCCCTATGAGGGATGCAGTCTCAGTATCAGACACAGACTTTATTAAGAGTTTGCTTGGTAAATGATACGTAAGGACAAATTAGTGGATAACAATTCCGAAGACTCTCTCGAAAAAGTGTCTTCGGAAGACAAGAATATAGCAACTGTGCACGACATTGAAGCTCGTGCACTTGCTGCATTTTCAGATACAAAGGATTCGCAGGATAATGAATAAATTGGGATCATGGCCGGGCTTGTCCGGAGAAAGTTTTGCAGGCTGGACAAAGAAGATGGCTTCTCAGCCTCTTTGGGACTCCTGGTCAACCCAATTATACCCTGAGAACCTTCAGGAAGCCTTGTATTGGGGCAACTTCTTGCGATCACGTTACGGTGACGTTACAGCTGCCGTAATGCGTGCGGTTTGCTACTTTTTGAACGGTGTCTCTATCGACAATGCTATCGAGGATCTAGATAGCAGGGATAAGTATATCGATAAGTTAGACAGAGAACACCATATAGATTCACAGATTTTAGACGTAGGCCTTGATTTAGAGTATTATGGAAACTCATTCACAACTGTTACTGCTCCTATCACTCGCGTTCTTGTTTGCCCTCGTTGTAGACAGCGAAGATACCTCACTTCACTAGAGCGTGGAGTTGATTACGATTTTACCGGAGGCGTGTTTAAGTCTACATGTCCCGGTTGTAAGAAATATAGAGGTGCTTTCGAGATCGTAGATCATGTAGATTCTAACGCTGATCGTCCTCTTAACGTCATTAGATGGAATCCTCTCAGCATGGATATCGATTGCTGTAGTCTTACAGGTGCTGAGAAGATCACATTTATTCCAACTGCTTCTGACAGATCGTTCGTAGAAGATGAAGCTAAGTCTGCATCGTTGGAGACTATTCCCAAAATGATTCTTGACGCACTGGTAAATGATGAAGTTGTCAGATTTCGTAAAGGAGCCTGTCTACATCTGGCTATGCCTGCAGATAGTATGATGAGTAACGAAATGAGCGGCTGGGGTCTGCCTCCGTTCCTTCCTGCGTTCCGATACGTAATTATGCTTATGTTGCTAGATCGGCAGACAGAGGCTGCAGTCAAGGATTTTATTCTACCTATTCGCTTATTATTCCCTGCCCCTGGTACTACTGGCGGAAGTTCAGATCCGGTAGCCGGAGGAGGAATTCTTCATATGGGTGTGCTTAGAAACGCGGTAGAGGAAGCCCTCAGATCCCAGGCATATCAGCAGTCATCGTGGCAGATGGTTCCGGCTCCCGTAGCCCAGCTTACCTTAGGCGGAGACGGAAAGGCTTTGGTTCCTGCGGATATTCTGCAGTTTGCCAAGACCCAATTCCTTGACGCCATTGGTGTACCTGCGCAGCTATATCAGTCAACGCTGCAGGGAACTATGGCTGCACCTTCTGCAGATTTAAAGATGTTCGAACAGACACGCATTCCTCGTGTTGAATTATATGACCAGTATCTTAATTGGTATCTAAAGAAATGTACCGAGCTGCTATCTTGGCCGGAACTTACAGGCGAGTTACTAAGACCCAGCCAATCAGCTGACCCAAATAAGACAATGATGGCAATTGAGCTGTGGAGATCTCAGGTTATTTCTGAGCAGACTATGGCTCGTATGTTTGGTCTTAATCCTAGAGCAGAGCGTGTACGTATTCAGGAAGAGCAACTCCGTAAAGCTAAAGATGCCAGAGAGCTCGATAAGCTTATCAATAACAGCGATCTTATGTATGGAACACTTACCGCTGGAGGATCTGTTGGATTGGAGAATGCTATGGCCTCTGCCCAGCAGCAGGCTCAAGGCGCTCCGCCTCAAGGCGCTCTTCCTCAGGGAGGAGATCCGGCTATGCAAGGTGGTGTTGGTATGCCTCCAGCCGGTGACGGAGGAGCACCGATCCAGGGCGCTCCCGGAGGAGATCCGATAACCATGATTCAGAATATGAAGTCTATGACCGCGCCTACAGCTGCATCTCCGGATCAGCTCAACGCAGACGCTGATCAGATTGCGAACATCCTGCTTCACACTCCTATTGGAGCGCCGCGTAATCAGATCCTGTCTATGGTTAAGGCTGGTAACAAAACGCTATACGATATTGCTAAGTCTCGCCTTGAACAGCTCGAGAATCAAAGCAAACAACAGGGTGTCGAGATGGCACGTCAGGGGCAGATATGAGATATACACCAAGAACAAAAGTTAAACAGGACAACCAGCGAGGATCTGAAGTGTTGTCCTATCTGTATGATGAGTATGCAACTGAGCATCCGGACGCTGCAGCTGGTTTAGGATTACGTAATCCCGACGGAGGAGCAAACATTCCCAGCACCGACGAACGTGTTGAGTTTGTTCCGTCTTCTGAAGAGTTCGAAGACAGCAACGGACATAAGTTGAGGTTGCTTAATAAATTCTCTAGTGATGCTGACAGTTACCGCAAAGCAGAAGAAACCAAGTTGCCATATTTAAGAAGACCTATCCAGGAGAATATAAGGCAATACAGGGAGTTTGTCAGATCCCCGCCAGCGGATTCAGCACTAACTGGACTTGGGGTGGCGGGAGTTACGTATGCTCTAGGTAATTTCTTTAATCCTATCGACAATAACTACATAATGGAGGACGCCGCTAGAATAATAAAAGATAGGAAGCTTCCGCTAACTTCTGAAGTAGTTAAGGCAGCTAAGGAAGAAGCTTTACGTAAAGCTCGTCGCAATAAGCTATTGTTTGCAGGAGCGTTAGGTCTAGGTAGTGCGGTCCTCAACTCTTGGTATCATTATATTCCCGGTAGGCCGCAAACTCTTTATAAGTGGTCGTCTGCAATAAATAAAGAGGCTAGCATACTAGATCCTAATGCCGCTATGGACATTAATAAAGTAAAAGCCTCGGTCATAGATAGTTCTATGACTGATGGAAATAAGTTTCTAGCCCTTAATATGTTGAACACTATAGACAAGCCTACGGTATCGTCTAACGACATTATAGGAGCTGCGATAAATACAGGAGCATCGGCTATCGGATCCCCTATAGGCATGTATACGGTGTCTGCGGCAACTAATGCTGCACTAGGTTATGGTGCAGGTAAACTGTTAGGTATAAGTAGACCTGGCAGGTTGGCTGCCACTGTGGGTATAGGTAGTTTCTTAACTCGAGCAATGCAACCTAGTTTTTAAAATATTGAGAGGTTTTTATGTCAGGAAAGAAGTTTGGAAATACTTTTTTAAGCGCTTTAGGCGCAGGTAAAGACGCTATTGTTAATACTTTAAAGGGCGCTGAAGCCGCCGGGGAGAAAGGCAAGGAGGCATTATATGTTGCTGTACCCGTAACTGCATTGGTTGCGGCGTACATGGCATCTCGTTTATTATCCCCCGGAGGCGTTCGTGAAAATGTATCCGACATCGTCATCAATAATAACGAACACGCAAATCTTATGCAGTCTATTAGAGAGCTTGACCGCCTCGAGGCTTACAAGGCTTTAAAGAGTACTGCTAAAGTACATGACCAATTTATATGAACCCATCACAGTTACGTATAGTTGCAACATCATCAGACACCGCCAATAAGCTGGCCAGCCGTGCGGACTATGTATCAGTTCCGGGAATTACTCCAGAAGTAGGAGATAAGAACGGTCCTGGCGTACGGCAGGATGTGGCAGTGGTTGGTGAGTGTAAGCGATTTGACCTGTCGGATGAGTCCGATAGAGCGGCTTACGCTGAGCTGGCTGCTAGAATGTTTTCTGGAGCCGATTGCATCAAGTTGTGGGAGGAGCGTGTACATAATGGAGACTCTATAATCATATTTGTGAGTTATATTAATTATACTAACGTATTTCAGAGCACATCACGTACTATAAATTTGAAAGACCGACATAATGACTAAAAAAGCACCTGAAGGGTTGCTGGATATTATAGCTAATTACAAGCATCTAGCCAATCCGTTTTATTCCATTACGCACACACCTAGCAACGACAGCCACGCACCTGGCGGTAAATGGGCATTATCAGACAATAAGGCTGTTAATCTCGGTATTTGGAACGCGTTAGGCGTTGCTTCTTGGGCTTTGCCGACAGCTGCGCTGGCATCATATTTTACTAACAAGTGGTGGGATCGTAAAATGCGTAAAGTATCTAAGTCGGCACGTCTATCCAGATTGACCGCGGTTACCCCACGGCTGACTCCGGATCAAGACCTCAGTTACATTGCTAATGTTGTTGAAGATCCTAACAGAGAAGCTGAGCTGGTAGATAGGCTGCTAAAAAAATCAAATGATCCCGAAGATAAATCCATATCCGGGTCTTTGAAGAACTGGTTTAGTGGGGTTGCTGCCGCATCTTTACCTATCGCTGCAGTGCCGCTAAGCATGCTTGCCGCAAAGATAGCTGTTGATAAGTTGTATTCTAAATCTATGGAGGACGATCTTGCAGATGAGCGAGTAAAGATTAGAAATCTGCAGAATGCCATAGATTATCGTACTATGGTTGCTCAGGGTTTAGTTAAGCGCCCTACGCAATATCTGATACCCGGAGCCATGTCCAAGAAGTCTAGTGAAGATTCTAACAACTACAAGAGATACATGTCCAAAGAGGATGCTATTGCAGAGATTGATAGAAGAGACAGTAGGAATAGAGATAAAAGGGGCATACTTAATCACTACTTCTCCTGGCCGGTATTGACTGCTATTTTAGGTGGCGGATCCCTTGCTATGTTAGCGTTTAATTATCTGAGAAATCACGATACCGATGCTAAGGTTTTGGATTTCGTTAGGAAGAAGTCTCTTGGTCATAATGTTATGCAGACCACTCCTGAAATCGGTTTAGAGCAATTCGGAATACCTACAGATCAGATTATCGCAAGACCTGGAGATAAAAAAGAGCCCGTATATATTGATGCCAATGGCGAGGACGCTCCTAAGACTGAATTAGAGAAACGGCTTTTGGGATATTCTAATAACGATCCTGATTTAAAGTCTGAGTTGGAAGAGTTGGTTGTTAAAGGTTCTGGTAAAGATAATAAGGCTGATGCTTTATTTGGATAAATTCAATTTTAGTACTTGAAGTAACTTTGTTAGGCATTATATTCCGTGTACGCACGTAGTATAATGCCTTTAATCATATAATCCTAGGAGGAGTTATGCCTGAAATAGACCCTGTAGCGTCATTACTTACAAATATCGATAGACCGACGATATCAGATCTGCAATCACGCAGAGATCTTGAAAGTTTAAACGTAGTCAGCAGACCAGATACGCGTTTAGCATATAGAACATATGATAACGATGTCGAAGTTGCCGAAGATATATACGATCCTACGGACTTTAAAACAGTCGGAAGACTTATTCGTGATAATGTAGCCGCATCTATAGCTTCCAGGTTTCCTGTAGTCGGAGATACCCACACTTTAGCCATTGAGAATGTACGCTACGAGAACGCTAAAAAAACCTCTCTGAAGGATGAGGCGTACGCCCTTAAGCATGGACAGTCTGTATCTGACAGACTTAAAGGGGATTGGGTTCTGTATGATAACGTAACTGGAAAAGAGATTCAGCGTAAATCTGCAACCCTTCTTAATGTTCCTCGCATGACCGAGCGCGGTACCTTTATCCGCAACGGTGCTGAGCAGGGTCTTAAGCATATGTTCCGACTGCGTCCTGGTGTATATGCTCGTATTAAGGGAGATGGACATCCGGCTGTACATTTCAACCCGGCACAGCTCACTGGTCAGCAGATGTCTTTCGACATGGATACTGAGACCGGTATTATGATTATGAAGAGAGGTACTCGCACCTATGGTGTGTTGCCTCTCTTACTTGCTTCTGGAGTACCTGAGGATGCTATTAGAGCATCTTGGGGCGACAAGCTGTTCGATATGAACTATGCTAAGTACGGAAAGATGATTAACCCGGAGAATAAAGTGTTCCAGGAATATCAAACTCTGTACAAAGAGCAGATCGCTCCCATGAAGCTGGACGTTGAGACTACTGAGTCCACTATGGGTGCTCCATTTGAATCAGTAACACCTGAAGCTTTACTCACGGCGTCTAATAAGGTTGTTAAACTGTCTCGCAGTATGAGCGCTGATGATGAGGATGATCGTGACAGCTTGGCTTACCAGCGAGTTATGGGTCCTGCTGATTATATTCCGGAGCGTATTGTTCGTGATGGTGGTGGCTTGGTTCGTAAACTATTTCAGCGCGTTATTAAGGACGGAAATCTCGACAGCATCGAGTCAGGAGCATTCCAGCCACATGTAGATTCTGTATTTCTTGAAGATAAGCATGCTTCCTATATTGATGGAGCGTCTCCCTTTGAAGCACTCGATCTGAATTCTATGGTTTCTCGTATCGGTGAAGGCGGTATTGGAGACATTAAAGCTGCTCCGGCAGAGACTCGCGGAGTTAACGACTCTTATCTCGGTTTCATCGACCCGGTTCGCTGCTATTCCGAAGATACCGAGATACTTACCAAGACCGGTTGGGTATCTGTTAAAGATATGACCATGGATATGGAATATGCGTGCCTCATCGACGACTTGCTTATGTATGAGAAAGCTAAGGCAATCAACGTTTATGACTTCGAAGGCGAGATGATTCAATATGAATCAACCGCTGTATCCTTCTGCGTAACCCCCAACCACCGCATGTATATCGCGTCTATCCTCGACGAAGAAGACGCATATCATATCGTACTAGCATGTAACATGTATGAGGAGCGAGACTTACAGTTTTTTGCATCTGGTAAGCATTTCCATAATACTCAGATTCACCTAGCTCCTAAGAACTTTAGTAAAACTCAATACACCGGTAAGGTGTATTGTCCTACCGTTCCCGGAGGATTAGTCTATGTTCGTAGAAACGAGAAGGCTGGATTCTGGTGCGGTAACAGCCCGGAGTGCTACCCTGCGGGGTCTCAACTAAGAACTCAGGCAGGCTGGAAGAATGTGGAAGATATCACATTGAGTGATGAGCTGGCTTGTTTGATAGATGGTAAATTGGAATACCATAAACCAACAGCCCTTAATGCTCATGAGTATACCGGACCTATGTACGGTTACGACAGTACTACTGTAGCGTATGAAGTTACTCCTAACCATCGAATCTTTTCTTGTAGTTCCGGGTCTAAATGTCGTAGAGGCATCGCCGACTTTGATATCAGGGAGGCTCAGAACGTGCATCTTAGATGTCGTACCGTCATGTGTGGCGGTCACGAGCCTTTAGAAGGTGATGAAAGCCTGAGGTATTTTCAGCTACCTACCACAGAAGCTAATTTTAAATCGGAACAGGTATATGGTAATCCTCCGATCGGAGCCAACCTGAGAAATGTTGAATACATAGATATCGACGACTTTGCTGAGTTTATGGGTTGGTATTTATCTGAGGGATCCTTTGTTATAGACGAGGCCAGAGGCTGTTATAGAGTAGAAATTTCTCAACATTTCGATGCAAATCCTGAAAATTATAGATCAATTAGGAAGCTCCTGCGCAGACTCCCGTTCAATGCGTATTCTGACGAAACTGATGAACTGGTTGATCGCACAGATTACACAGGAAAATCTTCACTGTGCATTGGCAGGAAACAGCTGACCATGTACTGCTCTCAGTTTGGTAAATCTGGAGATAAGTTCATTCCCGAGTGGATATTTAACGCTCCGTTAAGTGCTCGTATTCGCTTCCGCGACGCTATGCTAAAAGGCGATGCGAGAGGTAAGCTTCACTATACATCCAAATCAAAAAGATTGGCCTCCGACTTCGAGCGGCTACAGTTTGAACTCGGAGAGTCGGTGAAGCTAAACCATGAGCCGGAAAAGCGATATGAAAACCATCCAGGAACCTGGGTGGCATACAGGCATAGTAGACAATTTCGCTCAATGACTAAGGGGATAGAGAATGGAGCCCCCAGAAAGCACCATAGAGGATTCTATATCAACGAAAATTTTTCAGGCATGGTCTACTGTCCCACAGTTCCCGGTGGTTTAGTTTTCCACCGTAGAAGCCCAGAGCATATAGGATTTTGGTGCGGTAACTCATTAAAGGTAGGTCTCGATGTTTATATGGCGTACGGAACCAAAAAAGATTCGAAAGGAAGACTGTATGCGAACTTTCTTGATAAAGCCGGTAATTCAGGATACCGCCCGATGGATACAATCGCTCGGTCTATTGTGGCTACCCCGGAGTTCTACGACCCGATGGCGGATCCAAATGAATTCATCCCCGCAATCAACAAAGGAAAACAAATCGACTACGTCCGGAGAAAAGATGTAGACTTTTTCCTTGCCTCATCAAACAACATGATGAGTATAGGTGCCGGCACCATCCCTAACATTGGCGGTATTCGTAGTAACCGTACTCTGATGGGTTGTCTTCATCCGAATACAGAGCTGATCGTTAAGATTGGTGCTTCTGTACCTATGCACATAACTGCCGCAGAGGCTCTCAAGCTCTACAACGATGGTGTAGCCGTCGAGATTCCAGTAATGACTGAAGATAAAACTTCATATTATTGGAGAGAGGTTAGGCAGGTGTTGCTCATCCCGACCAAAGCACTCAACACCATAATATTCGACGACGGCAACACAGTAACGGTAACTACCGATCACAAGTGGCTGGTTAGGGACGAGAATCAGAACTATGTATTGAAGTCGACTTCCGATATCAATCACGCTGTTGATATGTTCCCGAAAGCTACGATCAATGGGGGAATTAAGTGGGTGTGTTCTATAGGTGCTGAGTCTTGTGACGCGCCTGACTACATTGTCGATATAGATGTAGATGACAATGTGTATATGTTGGCAAATGGTCTGTTTACCCATAACTCAAAGTACCCGCTTCAGGCTCTTTCCCTCGAGAAGCGTGAAGCTCCGCTGGTGCAGCGTAAGATGACTGTCGACGGAGTAGATACCACTACCGAGCGAGTAATTGCAAAACAACTAGGTGCAAAATTTGCACCAGTTGACGGTAAGGTTATCTCTGTGTCTGCTGACGAGATTGTTATCCGTGATCGTGATGGTCAAAAACATACTATCGAACTCTACAATAACTATCCTGCCAACCAGAAGGGGTTCCTTACTAACACTCCTATTGTACAGGAAGGACAGCGAATCCATGCTAACGATCTTCTCGCTAAATCCAATTATACTACCGATACCGGAGAGGCTGCTCTCGGTGTAAACCTTCGTACTGCGTTCCTGCCGGCTAAAGGTTCTGCGAACTTCGAAGACGCTATCGTAATCAGTGAGTCAGCGGCTAAGAAGCTTGCCTCGGAGCAGATGCATAAATTCCGCGGCGATCTCTCTTCTGATACTGAATACGGTAAGAAGAAGTTCCTGCAGTTGTTTGGTGCCGGAGAGTATACCAAAGAGCAGCTTGATAAGATCGGAGATGACGGTATGCCTGCACCTGGAACTGTGTTCCAGAAAGGCGATCCTGTATTCTTAGGTACCCAGATCCGTGACCTGTCTACCGCCGGCTTATCTCGCAGAGCTTCTGTTCCCTATGTAAAACTGTGGGAACACGAGGAGCCAGGTACTGTAATAGACGTCGCTCAAGGCAAGAAGCATATGACTATCTACACCAAGTCTTATACTCCGATGAGACCTGGTGATAAGATGTGCTTCGACGACCAGACAGAGGTGCTCACAGATAGCGGCTGGAAGCTCTTTAAAGATATTCTCATGGATGATAAAGTACTTACTATCGACTACCACACAGGTGAGAGTAAGTTTGTAGATTACTCCGATGCTTATTCATATGAGGTAGTAGATGAGAAGATGTACACGCTCAAGACCAAGCGTCTTGATATCTGCACCACCAAAGGCCATAGACACTTGGTATCTTGCATGAATAACTCTTCTTACCTCACTCTCAAAACATCAGACGAGATTTTCGGTAAGAGAATTTATCACCTGGTAGGGTTGGATCTCGATAGCCGCTATAATTTCGCAGGTTCTAAGGACGACAATCCCAAAGAGAGATGGACTAAGTATACCGGAAAAGTGTACTGCATTACAGTTCCTGAAACACATACTATGTATGTACGCCGTAATGGTAAGGCTGTGTGGTCTGGTAATAGCTCGAAATTCGGCGCGAAGGGTGTTGTAAGTGAGATTAGACCAGACTCGCAGATGCCTCAAGATCCGCAGGGACGCCCGATGGAGGTTCTTATGACCCCGCTTGGTTTGCCCTCGCGTCTCAATACCGCAATGCTCGGAGAGTTACAGCTTTCTAAGATCGCAGAAGCTAGGGGAGAAATCTATCGTATACCAGACTTCATCGTAGATGATACTATTAACGGCTTTGTTTACAAAGAGCTAAAAAAGTACGGTATTCCTGAAAAAGAAGACCTATACGATCCTGTTACAGGTAAGACTATTCCTCAGGTTTCTACCGGACTTCTCTACAATTACAAGCTGAAGCAGACTGCTGAGTATGGAGAGCGCGGTCGAGGAACTGGCATATATACTTCAGAGGATGTTCCTATGAAAGGCGAAGGAGCAGCCAGACGCCTAGGTATGATGGAAGTGTCGGCGGTTTATTCCGGTGGAGGTATGGATGTACTCAGAGATGCTAAACTAATCAGAGGACAGCGCAACGATGACTTCTGGCATGATTATAAAGAAGGGCTCACTCCTCAGATGCCTACGACTCCGCTCGTACATAAGAAGTTTATGGCATACTTAAGGGCTTCCGGTGCTAATATTCAGCGTAATGGAGATCTGGTACACATGTACGCCGCAACAGATGCAGATATGAAAGATCTCACCGGTAATCGCAAGGTTACCTCTGCATCTACATTCGACTCCAAGAATATGCACCCAATTGACGGCGGATTGTTCGATCCTAAAATCTTTGGTGTTGATGGTGATCAGTGGGGTTACGTAGATCTTCCCGAGCCTGTGTTGAATCCGCTGATGTTCAAACCTATCGCCAGCATTATGGGCTGGACCGATACTGAGTTAAAAGAGTATCTACAAGGTTCCAGACATACTAAAGGAGATTTCGGTACCATTCCTCTTATGGAGCAGCTTAAGTCTGCGGATCTTAAGTCCGAGCTAAAAAAAGCTAAGGATGTTCTCAAGGCTGAAGGAAGAACCACTATCGCACAAAGGGACCTGGCTCGTAAACGTATCAGAGCTATTGAGCCGATGCTACGCGAAGGCAAACATCCCACCGACTTCTTCTTTACCCGTATGCCTATTCTTCCTCCTAAGTATCGCACAGTTACTACTATTGGAGATGAGACTAACGTAGCAGCTGACGCCAACTTCCTATATAAGAGAATGATGGATGCAGCTGATGACCTCAAAGCTGCTAAGGATACGCTACCTGAAGAATATCAGGTAGATGCTCGTGAGAGCTTGTATAATGCAGTTAACGCTGTAGTAGGCACTATGCCTACAGACGATCCTAAGCTGGAGGCTAAGGGTGTGGGTGGTCTTCTTAGATGGGCATTTGGTAAAGGAAGCCCTAAGAATTCGAAATTACACAGAGCTGTGTTTGGGTCTAACCTGGATATGGGAGGGTTAGGAGTAATTACACCCGACGGGGATTTGTCTATTGATGAGGTAGGTATTCCGGAGGAGAGCGCTTGGAAGATGTTCGAACCCTTTGTACTTCGTGATTTGCGTCAGAGTGGATTCAGTTCGCTTAACGCTATGCGTGAAGTTCTAGAAAGAACACCTGAAGCTAGGCGTGCATTGGAACGACAGATGGAGAAGCGCCCGATACTGGTTAATCGTGCTCCTACGCTGTGGCGGTATGGTATACAGGGATTCTATCCTAAGATAGTGAAAGATAAATCTATTCATGTAAATCCTAACATCTGTAAGGTCATGGGGGCCGACGCAGACGGTGACAAGATGTCCACACATGTTCCTGTATCTAGTGAAGCCATCGAAGCAATCAAAGAAAACATGCTTCCATCTAAGAACCTCATCTCCCCGCAAACAGGTAAGGCGCACTTCATTCCTAGAGATGGAGCAAATACTGGATTATATTTAGCTTCAAGGATGGGTAAAGGCACTCCTGTACGGTTCCGTACCGAGGAGGAGGCTGAAGAAGCCTATCGCAAAGGTTTGATTAAGATCGATACACCGATTGAGATTGGATAACAGCCATACGCTATAGTAACTTAGATAAGCAACATAGGAGTTATATAATGCCGACAAATACATTAAAAGAGTTATTCTCTCGCCAGGGGTTTAGGGACATGCGCGATAGTCTAAAAGACAATTTAATAAATGCAGGACAGGGAATCGTTGATGGATCTACTGCGGTGGCTACAGCTCCGGCTATGCTGGCTAATGCAATAGGTCAGCGATTTGTAAAAGATCCGAATAAGCGGAGAGCAATATCGTCTAGATATAACAATTACATCAATCGACTTACATCTCTCAACAATACCGTTAATCAGTACTGGGATGAGCGCAAAGCAGCAGACGGCAGAGACTGGAGTAGCAATAATACAGCTGCTAATGTAGCTAGAATGACCGCTGGAATTCTTCCGTCGGCGATAGTTGGCAAGTCCGTTGGTAGTGCTGTAGGGTCTGCGGCTAAGGCGGCTGCCGGAGGCCCTACAGCGGCAGAGGTGATTGGGCGAATACTTGCTGGTGGTCATCCACTGAGTTATGGGCCGGCAGCTATGCAAGCGGCACCTGACGCAGTTAGATGGATCGGTCGCATAGTTAAAGGTGTAGATCCACATAAAACGGAACAAATAGCCAGCAATGCACAGGCAGCCAGGTCCAACCCTATTTATAACGCGGTTAGCAAGGCTACTCTTCCAGGGTTTTTATATTCTAATTTACGCGAAGGTTTAGGCAGATCCCACGCTCAGCATATGATGTATCTACTAGGTCGGCCACATGCCTATAACAACCGGCAGTGGTATGAGCCTAAATTGAACGAAATTCCAGAAGTTGTAAATAATTTAGATAATCTATACAGAAACAACCCCAAGATGGCTGAGTTTGGTAGAGGTTTTGTAAAGGGTATTGGTGCTTTTCCGCAGAACAAACCGCAGGGAGTGCAGGTTGATGTGGCTGCTCCTGGAAGCTTTATCCAGCCATTTACTAAAATGAACTGGAAGGAGAACTCGCGAGCGTTTGCGCGAATGCTTCCGAGCCTCAAGAAGGCATGGAACGAAGCCGAGACCAGAAACAGCCAGAATACGACACAGCCTATGGATTCACAGGCACCTACAAACCCGGCAGATATGAAGGAATCACTGGACCAATTACGGGACCCTACTGTAGCTAAGCACGCTAGACGTATCTGGACTTATCGAGATCGCCCTAGAAAAGCTAGCCCTAATCGTATGAAGAGCTCCTGAAGCGCTTCTCCGGTAAACCGGTGCTATTCTACTGGTACCGAGCACATATAATTAGATGGTATGCACGATTACGCAGTTAGATAAAGGTCGGTGATGTTACCACTATACTGAAAAACTCCAGACAACAGTCACTACAACGTCCAGTAACTGAAAAGTTACCGGATTTTTCTTTTTTAGCTATTGATTAAACCCGTTTAGGGGTTATTTTATATGGCTAGAAAGGAGGATTACCTATGTACATAACACCAAGTATAGGTAGCTCAGCTCAGCAGGCGAAAAGCTTGTCTGATCTGGAGGAGATGATACACGAACTTAAGGATACCGGTATATATTTTGAAGAGGTTAAACCTGCAGAAACCTCGAATAATTGCACTAACATAGAGATAGTACAGCAAGTCATTGATAAGTATCTGACCAGAGAGCTCCCTAAACAAGTAGAAGAGGCTAGCGGTTGGGATAACTACTGGATTAAGGAGGCTTTCAAGGAGTTAGCTGAGGAGGATATAAAGTTGATGGAAAGTTACGGTATAGAGCTATAATTGGAGGTTATTTAGCGCTCGCGTACAGGACATAGCCGAATTGGCTATGTCCTTTTTGTTGTAGTATATTAGTTAGCATCGTCACTAACGCAAACAATCGTACTATAGCATGAGTAACAAACTATATTCAGGATTGTTGACCAGGTACAATCAAGCTAAACGGTTTTTCAGGCAGACAGGTCAGCAGCTAAAAAGAGATTACATAGATCCGGCTACAGACAGCAAGTTTTGGAAGGCTATCCCGTACTCTATGGGCTCGTGGTCGGATCAAGGCAAGCGCGCTGCTATTGCCATACCTGCTATGGTAGCTAACCTCCCGGCAGATGTAGCGAATGCGGTCAGTGTTCCCTGGAATATAGTAGCCGGTGTGAGTAATTGGGCACTGCAGAGACCTGTGTTTCCGTACATTCCTCTGCTGCAGAGAGCGCTAGGTGGGAAGGGTTCAGGAGCTCTTCTGGAACTCCGCGGAGAGTGGGGGAGGTCGGCTGATGCTGTGAACGGCGTTGACGTGGTCGGTGCGGCGGCTCCTGTACATGCTCTTACTTCAAAGACGTTGAGGGTCGCAGATGGGGTAACAAGGTCAATATCCCGAAATACTGCTAAACTTGCAGATAAAGTGCTCGGAGATGAGGTTGCTATAATGAGCGGAAGGAAGATGTCTGATTTAGCTAAGTCCGGCGGATTGCCTACGCATCGATCAAGGTTCCTGGGAGTAGTTCCCCAAGAGCCTAAAGTATCTGGGTCAGACATACGAAACCAGGCGCCGCTAATTCGGGAGGATACACCAAAATCAAGTTTGCCTGATGTTGAAGGTGCTTCATACGCCTCTGTTACTCCTGGAACCTGGTTCAGAGTCATGACTCCAAGCAACTCAGGACCCGGTGTCCGAGCACTTACAGATATAACTAAGCAACATACCTACTTTACTCCTAATCCAGGAGTAGCTACCATAGGCAGCTACTCAGCTTACGCTCCATCCAGTAAAAATACAGCAGTCACGCCGATAACCATAGCAGCCACTGGGAGGAATATGATATTGCGTTCCCCTCAGGGCCACCCTATAGCTGTGCCGGATTCTGGAGCCCGTTTCTTGTTTGATAAAAGAAATATGCCTAGATACGAAATTGTACAACTTCCTGAGATTCGACAAGACGCGTTCGACGGTCTGGGTCGTTTAGCAAATTCAGATAAGACCGGAGATGCTGTTCAGCAAGTAGCCAAAAAGTATCGTATGGAGTTGTTCGGAGATCCCACAGAGTCTGGACAACTAACGCACCATGAAAACGTTAGGTTTTCATCGCCGGCCACGGACGTTACTGACATGTTTGTGACCGATGTATCTAAAAACTCGCCAACGTCTATGCATTACGGCTTTCTAGGAACTAAGCCACGTGTATCCTTTGAAAGTTATGTTAAGCTACCTACGGAGTTGCGAAGAAGGTTGCCTAGATTATTTTTACGTAGACTACTACCTTATCTAGGACGGTAAATACTATTTTTCAGGTTTTAAACAACAGATTTCAGGAGATTATCGATGCCGGCATTCATAAAATCAGAAAAAGACGAGAAGGTTTGGGGTAGAGCCAAATCTTTAGTACATAAGCAATATCCGGATATTTCTGAAGATTCAGATAATTTTTGGAAATTGACCAATTCTATATATCGCAAGATACGGAAGGGTGCGGGTGTACCGAAATCCGCGTCAG
>JAEIGA010005439.1_pt1 | contig 19462 bp, 29 predicted proteins | sample 9270691 | NCBI WGS metagenome assembly JAEIGA01 (sample SAMN17057246, study PRJNA624740) | gut metagenome | biome: biome; isolation source: fecal sample | host: Bos grunniens | place: China: Xizang | collected 2019 | reverse complement strand
CGTAAAATCAAACAGAGTAGTATGATTTAAGTTATATAATACATACATAACAAGTCGAATCACAATTATAGTCTGAACCTTAAAGGTCGCCAGACAAGACGGCAATTGAGTTATGTTTGTAAACTTAAAATACGTTAATAAAAGAAGTCCGTAATGTAGTAATACCAACGGATAGAGGGTTTGTGTTTAACCCATGTACTTTTACATTAAAAAGAAAAAGTACTTAAGTTTTTTATTATATTATAATAAATTTAATGGAAAACATAACATAAAGATGTTCATGGACAATGGTTTCTCGTTTGTCAAGAACCGTCCAAAATTACTTACCAAACTTGAAGCACAACGCCTATATAGAGTCCACCAAAAAGAAGACTTCTACAGCGCACTTTGTAAGTACATGTCAAGCGATGTTTGTGTGGGTCTGTTGTTTCAACATGCCATGGAACCAAAAAAAGCGTTCAAAATTACGGGTGAACTGAAAGATAAAATCCGTGAGAAGTACGGTGAAAGTGATATGCGTAATGTACTACACAGCTCTGACAGCATAGAGAACATGGAACGTGAGGCTCGTATATTCTTTTAAAAATTTGTATACAATAAAAAAAGACCGTTGAAGCTTTCAGCGGTCTTTTCATTTTTATAGATTACATAATATTGCGATGTCTTCTAACAGCGGTTTTTTCGCGTCATCAGGTGTTACATAACGGCCTAATGTTATATTATATTTGGACTTATGCCATACATCACAACGCACGTCATTGTTTATCTGCTCTATCTCTTTCAATTTACGTGCTATGATAACCTCTTGTAATTCTTTTCGAGAGTTGAACAGGTCACATGCGCGTACAAATCTGTTCTCCCATGTGTCATTGCCATCACTTTGATAATGCACCATGACATTATAAGGATTTTCGCAGCTCTCATCTGCAACACGACAAATTTTAATTATCTCTACAGGTAAAACCTGTTGTAGCGTGTCACTATACCAAAAGTAGAATCTTCTTTGGTCCTTACGTTTTTTCGCTCTAAACTTTTCTATTATTTTTAGGCCTTCTAAAACATCGTTTCTCATCATTCATTGTTTTGTTATATTTTTTATATTTCGTTTTACCAACTGCGTGACTGCTCCTTCATAATATTGAGCACTGCCTTGATAATATATCTCTCAGTTTCAAACAATTCCAAGTTGCTGGTATAGTTCTTGAAAAGTTTTATCATAAACTTGTTATCGACAGTCAAGTCACGGGACAGCTCCTCGAATTTTTTAGTTAGTATACGGAAGAATTCTTCCTCGTTGTAAGTATCGACTGAATCGCTAATTGCTATGTCAAAGAGTTTTTTAGTATCAACTTCGTATACCTCTTCGTCAGCGTTGTATTTGAAATATTGCTCAAAAATGTCTTTTCTTATACCAGTTTTCATAACAATTTTATTTATGTAAGTTATTTATATTATGTTTGTTCTATAATTCTATGTTGCTTACGAACCATTCGATTAGGTCGCTTTCGCTCCATTCTGGGTTCATCAACATTTGATACATGCTTACTGTATAAAGTTGTTCGGCAATTGCTTTATTTTGCTTGTAAACATCTTCAAGCGCACTGCAAAAAATCCCGCATGCCATCAGTTTTGCTTTTGCTTCGTTTACTCTCTCTTCAACGTAACCACGCATTAAACTGTCAAGATTCATATTTGCCATTTTTCTTTTCTCCTATTTTTTTAAGTTCAACATTCATTTTCGTAGTAGACTCTCAATCGCCTTACATTTATATATAAATAAAACGGAGAAAAAATTAGGCAGGAACCCATTTTTTCTCCGTTTTTTGTTCAGTAAAGTCTTGTTATCAGCGTTCAAATACTCCTCTAACATTCGCACCGAGGACTCGACTCATCGAACGTTTATTTGCACCGTCGTTTTCGGTCATCACAATCATGTATGCGGTCTCTGGTTGCGAGCGGTCACAACTACCGGTCCAGTAGCAGCCCATTTCATTGAAGTTTTGTAGTGTGGTAAAACTTACCATGCCACCACACGGAAAAAAGATACTATTACCGTTAGGACCTGTTGCTCTATATCCGTTTATGCCGTTCTCGGTCGTCCATTCCCATCTGCAGCATCGTATAAGTTCATTGAATTCAACTACAGTAGGCAATCGCCAGCCATTCTCAAGGGTCTTCGTAACAACATCGTATTTGGAATTACCAGTAATATTTGTTAGTTGTAAATCGAGCGTATGGCAATGTGCCATATCATATGTTGGCTGTGTCGATGTCCCTCCCCAGTTGTAATAATCACCGCTCACGTCTAACGTCGTCGCACCGATATTCGTTTTGGCCCAAACGACTGATAGACCTAAGTCAACATACTCTTGCCCATTACGTACACCGTCTTTCGGTGCCTCAACACCTTCGTCGGTACAAGCAGATAGCGATAATGCCACCGCTAAAAATAAATACATCAATCTTTTCATAATTTTGTGTGATTTTTTAAATGAATTTTTTTACCCAAGCATTATCCTCCCATGCGGATATTCATCAAAGAATCGCTTTGCATAATATAAAGCTATCATATTCAGCTCCCACTGCTCACGAACCATATCGTGACTCAACTTTATGTGGTCTATATTGACTATGACATCACCATCACGAAAAACCTTATACACCGCGTTAGGATTTGCTTCGATGTACGCTTCAAATTCTTTAAAGCTATAAAACTCGCTGTCATAGTCGTGTATACGAAACCAATCACAACCAAAAGCAGTGTTGTTCCATCTCCACTCCTCGCCTTGGCTATGCTCCTGTATACGTCCATAGCTTCTCAACAACCCCAAGAGTTCACCTTTACGAAGTTTTTTACGTTTGTATAAACGGTATAGGTTCCGCTGTTCGCGTTTCCATTCAGACTTTTTCCACCCGCGCCTTAATGGGTCTGAATACCATAATACACGTTTTCTACAGTACTCGCTGACAATATCTTTATAGTCTTCTATAAAATGCTTAACACATTGCACCTCGCCGTCTTTAAATTCATCAAAGGTCTCACCATAGGTATTGTGGTACGTAGACCTTAAATAGTCTTTACATTCTTTTTTCAAGTATTTCAAATCTTTTTGAGTGATATATCTTATATCGTTCTCAAACCAAGTATGACATCCCATGTTACTCCTCCGTTTCTTTTTTTGTATCTTTATTATAATCGTAATCGCCTATCATAAATTTATATTTTGCAAGGTTGTATTCCTCTTGTGCCCAAATCTGCAACTGGCGTGCATCTTCAGCATAAAGTCTATTGTCTAATTGTGGTATGTCTTGCCATATTCTACCCTTCACGATTTGCTTACCGTTCCATTTGGTATATCTTATTTTGTAGACATACGTATAGATTGTTACTGTCAAAGTATCGACAACCTTACCGTCTTTAGTATAATTAAAATTGTGTGTGTATTTGAGCGTGCCGCACAGTGTCTCTTCTTTTTTCTTGTAAAAAATCATATTATTAGGGTTTTATTATTCTATGCAGTTCGTAATCGTACGCAAATTTTGTTGTTTCTGGGTTCGCATTTTTCGGAAGTGTAAACCGTAGCTTTATTTCATTACTACAATCACTGATAGGTACAAAATAACACTTACCATCGTATGTTGTGGCAATACCGTCAACTTGTGAAGCGTCATACCGGCCATTACTATTTTTACCTGGAAATACTATTCCAGACTCGTCGTCTAATAGTGATGACTTCTTGATTTGAACACGATACAGTTGCCCGTTTATATCCCAAATATGGTCGTATCGTGCACAATCACCATAAGGTATCGACACGACACCACCTATACTTGAAACATGAAGCTGTACCTCTAATTCGGTTGTTATTCCTGTTTTCATTGGTTCTAATCGGTTATTCGATAGTAGTATTCTTGAGCTTCAGAGTTCCAATTTTCATAAACCATGTTTTGTAGGTCGTGGAATTTTGCAGAGTAAAACTGCGAAAGCTCCATATTTTCTCTTTGATAGTGTTCCCATGCCTTGTGGTTGACACACATCACAAACTCGGTGAACATTTCAACGTCGCCAAACCAGTTTTTTACAACACGTTCGATAGTATCTTTCACTTCGTTTATTCCGAACCATTCAGCAATACTTAGGTCACTGAAAAAAGTCGTTTTGCGTTCGTAACCGGTTTCGGCAAAGATGTTTTCTATTACTCTCTCTTCACAAGCACCGTATTGAAGCGCGTTTTGTACATTATAACCTATATTCATCGGTTTTCAGTTTTTAAGTTCAACATTCATTTTCGTAGTAGGCATTCACTCGCCGTACAGTTATATATAAACGAAACGACGAAAAAATTAAATGAAACAACAAAAAAAAATATTGTTTCATCGATTATATTAAATGAAACAACAAAAAAAAATATTGTTTCATCGATTATATTAAATGAAAAAATGAAATTTTTTTTGAAGTGTTTTTACGCGTTTTAAGACATCGAAATAAATTTTTCGATAGTTTGTATTACAGGTATACCAAAAACTCCCCAGAAGTCACGAAAACGGCCTTAAACGATGTTTATTTCGTATGTATGTACTGAATGTTTTAGAAAAAATTAAAACGACAGCAAAAAAATTGAATTTTCACTGTCGTTGGTATGTTTAGTTTTCTATCATCACATGTATTTCGTCCAATCGTTTTTTTACGTCGATATTTTGTGTCGTGAAAAGATTATAATGACATACATTTTTATCAGACCTCAACCGGGCGTCCAACCACTGTATGGCAGCCTCAGCATGTTGCTGAAACTCCAAAGACACACTTCTGAAGCCGTCAGCGACTATCGGAAACATTGGCGGTATATGGTAATGCTGTATTTTTGGGTGTTTGTTTAAAAAATCAACCAATCGCGAATACAGGGTTTCCAAAGTGTCTAATGTGACATTACCATAGTCATACATAATCTTGGTATAAGCCATAACATCAAACATAGACCTGTCTGCAATGAAATTTTCTCGGTCATTTAGTGCTTCAACATACTTATCAAATAAATAGTACTGCGATTCATCATTACCGTTTTCATTGACTTTTACATTGCTGTTTTGTCGTACACAGGTACGAATTAGCTCGACAATAATATCATCTGGGTAGTCTTTTGCCAGTTCTTTTATCAATGTTGTCTTACCGACACATTGTGCTCCTACTAATACTATCTGCATAACTTAAATACAATCTTTATATAATTCTGAATACTTTAAATATAAGTCTTCAGGTATGTCGTGCTTTAATAATTCAACCATTTGTCTTACCAGTTTCTTAAGGTCCGGGTGTGCATGTTCTCTCTTACGAATATACTCTACCCATTCGTCTACAAATGCGGTATAGTATGTCTCTGTTTTGACTCCGAAGTTAAGTGCTCTACGGGCCATCTGAGGCGACCACCCAAGATTTATCAGCTTATTATAACAGTATGTCGATGTATAACATGAAAACAACCATACGTCCAAATCGGTTATTTCATCGTCGTGCTTGCCAAACCACATATTTTCAAATACCATCGGAGTGCGAGTATCGTCCCAGTCAGCACACTCTTCTGGTGTGAATGGTGACGCTGTAAACGTTATACCTTTTCGATTGTAGTTGATAAATCTTGTAGATTCTTCACTGATAGAATGTGCTCTGTGACGGTTACTATCTCGAGCAATACCTACATCGTGTACGAATTTAAATGTAACTCGCTTGCGATGATACTTAGTAGGTTCCTCAACTCTAAATACCAAGTCATCTTCCCAGCCGTTTTCAACCAATACACGGAAGTTAGTGGTTATATACACTTTATCTGGCTCGATATGTATTCTCGACCAATGATTATGCTCGTAATGCTCAATAAGATTCAAATACAAATACATGCCAGACTCAGAGTTGTCTACCGGACGTGGTACTACCAAATATATTGTGCCGTGCTCCAGAACGCTATTATGCTCTCGCTTACGAAGATTATCGATAAATTTTTGTGCAGATTCATCAGTCATCTTATCCTCGGACTTATAACATACTCTCCCGCATTTTTCAATGTGCTGCCATATCTTTTCCTGCGGGACTCGCTCAATACTATGCTCTACAAAATTACAATAACTCATGCTTTTTATTTCGTTTTAAAATTATTTTTATTATGTTGTTTGAAATCTTGCATTTTTTTCAAGGTGTCTACAGATTCTCGATTGAAATTTAACTCTCCATTCAATAGTATATAGATGGCTTGCTCAAAACGCATATACGGATTGGTAAGAAAAAATTCTTTAAGTAACTCAACAATCTCAAGATTACACGCTTGGCGTTGTTCTATCTTATCAGACGTGTCTGCAAGCATTTTAGATACGTCTGCAATTATCCGCATCATGTCCTGTTCATTACATTGTTTCATAACCAATTATTTTTTGTTCCTAAAATGTTCTTCTATTTTTACGACTTCGTACACTGATACAAAGCCATATGTTACCATAAATACTACTGTGCACAATGTAAACACAATATCGCTTTCAATAACATTAGCCAGGAAAAGTATACCTGTAAGCAATACGAGTGCGTTTATAATATTAATGGTAAACATTAATAATACTATCTTAACTGTGTTTTTCATGTTATAATATATAAAAAAAGGTCACCAATTTTACATTGGCAACCTTCAAAAAATATCAAATTATTATGGAAAAAACATTTTTAATACTTTTTACTAATACATTTTACTAATACCTTTTACTAATACCTTTTACCACCGCGTAATGATTGTAGATACATCTGTTCACGAATCATACGCTCAGCTTGTTTGGTATCGTCAACGTCTTCATATACCTTAGCAACGGTTGTGAAAGAACGAATCGATATTTCCATTTTAGAGCCTTTTTCAGCAAGGTCTTCAAGAAAACCAAGTGCTCTTTGTTTTGCTGCATTAGACAACTTGTCCGGCATAATATGCGGCATCAAACCATTGATGATTTCCAAACATTCTTCAACTGTAAACGCAAGGTCACAGATAAGTCCACGGTTACGTACTGCTGTATCAATTTGTCCAGCATTTTTGTTTGTGATAATAATGATACGACCTTGAGTCACGAATGATTTTGGGTACATATATACTACACCACCTTTATCAGTTTCTATAACCTGAACTTGACTTTGAAGCTCCAAAGGCAACGACATAAATTCATCACTGGTCATCAAGTGTGGTTTCGAAGTACCGTAACTTACTATACGTTCATCCGAGCTATCTGTAGCAGCCTTCAAAAGGTTTGTGATAACTTCGTCATTCAATACGTCGTCTGCGTCATCGAAGATAAGTATATCAGAAGGACGAGAGTATAAGAACAAATCTTGGTAACATGCTGTTGCGGTTTCTTTTCCTTTTACTACTTTGTAATTCAAACCAGAAGCCTTTATAGCTTTCATAACACGGAATGTCTTACCAACACCAGGCGCACCACATATCAACAATGAAGGTTGTAAGCCTTTAATGACCATGTTTATGTAATGCTCCATATCTGAAAAACGTTCTTCTGGAGTAGCCTTCATTTGGAATTCTTCCTCTTGTTTGGCAATTTCGTTCAAGAACCCTTGTTGTACTTTGGCAGTAACATTACCCTTTACAGAGTAAGCATTCGAAGCCAATTCGTCTTTAATCTGGTTCAAGCGTAGTTCTAAGTCAGAAAAATCTTCACCTTTCTTTTTACGATAGTTGATTTTTGTGTAGATAGCATGTCTTTCTTTCTTAAGGTCATCAACTAAATCTTCATTGATAGCACCTTGTTCATCATCTTGAAGATTTTCAAACATACCGTATTTGCTTACAAGTTCATGTAACTTGTGAGATACTGCTTTAATATTTATTGAGCCTGCAGTCAACACATCAACTATGAACGGTAACAAATTTACTAAACTCATATCTTTAACATACGCCATAACGTCAAATTTTGTTTTACCGCCATTCAATAATGCGCTGTAATAACTGTTGTTATCTTTTGTAAAAGACACCGAATGTACATAATTATGATTTCCGGAAACTTCCCACATAACATTACACCCATTATTTTGTTCCACTGAAAATATGTACACAATAATATATGTAGTATTTCCAACTGATACAAGCACAGGGTTTTTTGTCATGAATAAACCGCGTTTACTAATGTAATCACGTATAATATCAATGTATTTATCAAACATTGCATAATTTACACCTTCAAAAACGATATTTTTGACATTTAAGTATTCGATAAGATTCTTCATAAGAATTAATATTTTTATATATATTTATATAAATAATAACGAAATGCCATAAAACATTTAAGCCTGCATTTCGTTATTACTGTAATTATTCTTTTGGTACTTCGTTATTAATCAATTATTGCTATTGTAACATATCTTGAAGCACCTCCATAATTTCCTCATTTTGTTGTATATAACTGATTATTTTCTTGGTTATAATTGTTACACTGGCATTTGAAATATTGTACAATGCCGCAACGTCTTTTGATTTTTCGTAGTCATATTGTTTCAAGCCGTATACTCGATAAAAAATGTCGCAGTCACGTGCTGAAAAGTTTGCTTCAAGGTCCCTGGATAATACCTCACGGATATAGCTTATGTTACACGAGCGGTCTGCTTCAAGCTGTAAGAAGCTTTCATCTGAGTCGATATGACTTATCGATAACGGCTTACTTGTTTTGCGTTGGTAATAACCATGTTTAATTATGTTGGCTTCCGTATTGAAGGCATTTAAGATAGCATATCTTATTTGCCAACCGGCATATTGCGTGAATGTCTGTTTCTTGTCGTCTTTATAAGTCTGGAATGCGTTTATAAGTCCTTCATAACCGTATTGTACTATGTCTTCGTAAGGGACTGTAACTGTATTTTCGAATTGATGTGCAATCTTATGAACTAATGGTTCGTACTGTTTTACTTGTTCGTTAGTTATTTGTCTGTTCATGTTATTTATGTATAGTTTTTTATTTTTCATGGTAAAATGTCTTATTTATATTTTTTATTTGTCTTACGATTGTATATAAACAAAACGGTGAAAAAATTAAATACCGATAGAAAAAATATTTTATTTATTAAAAGAAAAAAGCCTTAACAAGCATGTTGTCAAGGCTTTTTATGGTATAGTAATTTTTCAAATAATTTTATATCATTAGTTTTGAACACAAGGTGTTATACAATTTACAATGTCCTGAATAATTCCATGTATTAAGTCATTATCGGAAAGCTGTAAAACTGGTAAAGTACTCGGACCATCGACTCTCGGTGATAATAGTATAGCAATTTGTCCGTTATATTTTACATACTTAGCACATAAATTCAAATTAAGTAATATATTAGAAAACGCGTCAGGCACAACAAGATTGTGGCCTATTGGATTTGATGAAAATACTTGCAGCATGTAATTAGGTTCGTTACAATAACGACCGGTAATGATATAATCTGTTTCATTGAGTGCGCGAATCTGTGTGTCTGTATAAGCTCCCCAGAAGTTACGATACATGCGCATAAACCCTTGCTTAAACAAGTCTTCGGTATTGCATGTAGGATTGTCTGGAACGTAATGACGTACCGGTTCACATACCTCGTTTTTAATATCGTTGAATCTTTTCATTTGTTGTTTAGTCTTCTTTTACGAAACCTTTGTTCAATATACCTATCAACTCACCCCACTCATTGTTGTCAACAAGCTCCTTATTGTCGTCAAGTATACCATCAATGGTTTTTTTCATTTTTTCTTCATCAAGTTCGTCACCAAAAACTTCTTTGAATTTGTTTTTAGCGTATTCACGGAATTCTTTTTCCGATTTTATTTCACCTTCGTTGATAACCAACGATTCAAACAAAAATTCTTGTAAACTTTTCATATAATTTTATTCTTTATTTTTTTCTGCAACCTTATTGACAAGGTGTTTGTTTTGCTGATTAAGAATATCAATAGTACGGGTGCTTGTTTCAGCAATTGCACCGTTGATAGCCTTCAATTCGCGTACTTCAGCGTCACGTACCGCAAGTATAGAATCCTTAGTATGTAGTACCGTTGTAAGACTGTCTATTTTACCGTTGTATTCCGCCTCGCGGAAAGCGATGTCTTGATTTTTCGAGCACGACTTACAGGTCTGTAACAATACAACTGCAAGTAGTGCTATAATAATTACTTTGTAGTATTTTTCTATAAATTTCATGTTATGTTATTTTTTCTATTAAAACCTTTTTAATATAATAAAAAACTTATATGTTTTTACATTAAAATGAAAAAAAAAACACATGGGTTAAACACAAACCCTCTATCCGTTGGTATTACTACATCACGAACTTCTTTTACTACAGTACTTAAGTTTACAAACATAACTCAATTGCCGTCTTGTCTGTTAATATTGATGTTCAGACTATAATTGTGATTCGACTTGTTATGTATGTATTATATAACTTAAAATCATACCGCTCTGTTGGGTTTTACGTCTAACCAGATTAAGTGAGACAACCCTATAGAATAAACACTTCAAAGAACTTAATTTTACATATTAATAATAATGTAATTAATATAAGTTTTTAATTGTTTTCTTTATTATATATTAAAAATTATGTTCCTTAAATTTATCACTGATTAATGCCATACGATTTAATATATCAATATCTGTCGAATTTTTTAATCGTTCAGTAGGATAAATATTTTCAAGGAAGTCCATATATATGTGTTTGCTTGTTTTATAGTTTTCGTCAATGAAGTCGAAATCTTTTTCCATACATTCAATCAAAAAGTCACGTATCTGTTCATTGTAGTTTTCCAAAACACCACCAACTTTATTGTTGAATTCTGTCTTGTCTTCCAAGCGAAGTATATTTTCCAACAATACATGTATGTCATCGTTGATAAGAGCGTCCATAATGTCTTCTCTGCTCTTGTCGTAGTTTTTAAGCATCAAACTTTCGAAACGATGATTATATAGCTCTTGAAGCAATTCTTTCGCATTGCGTTCACTTTGTATATACGAAATAATCTTTTTAGTGATAATGTTAACATTCGCAGGAGTTACTCCAAGTTCTTTAGCAATGTCTTTTTGTTTCATATCATCGTAACCGAACAAGCCGAATACCTTATAAAAGACAACACAGTCGCGTTGGGAGAATTTTTTCTCTATAATAGACTTCAATTGTCTCATTGTATCTGACAATTCATAATTATCGTTGTTAGATGTTCCAGATAAGCCTATCATTCTATCGATAGCCAAGCCTCTGTCTTCGTCATCTTTCGAAAGCCCGTCAACAGAAACAGTGTTGAAGTTACCAAGCGTATTACCTGCGGCAACGTTCTTTTTGTATTGATGTTGTGTAATCCGTACGGTACGAGAATACTCTTGAATGTCATTAAGTATCTGTTGTTTTATTCTCCAACCGGCATATTGTTTAAACGATAGCTTTTTGTACTTCTTGGCTTCTGTTTCGTTACCTTCAAGATTTGCATAATAGTCTGGTTGGCGGTAGTCACGCATAGCATTAGTAAGCCCCAGCATACCGGCACTAACCAAGCCATTCCATTCTAAACCCGAGTCACGATACTTATTAGCTATACCCATAACAAGACTCATATATTGTTTTGCAACTTTAGCTTTACCAGATTCAGAATTTAAGTCTATAGTAATATCTTCTAATGTACGGTCACCATTCATCAAGCCTTCAAATTCTTCAGGTTGTTGCAACATGGGAATAAGTCTTACCTTAGCAATATTAGTCTTTATAAGCTTTTGAGCAGATAACATATCATTCATATCCGCACCAATACGTTGTGTCAACTCAGACAATTGTGATTTGTTACCGCTTACGACAATTTCAACCGATTCTTTATCAAGGATATTGTTATCCAATAAAAAATTGATTATAAGTTTTATCTCTTTTGGAAGCTTTACTTTCTTCAAATATTCTTCAACTTCACCACGAGTAAGCTCGATATTTGCTTGGCGAGCTTCCATGATACGTTCCGAAAATTTTCGCATTATTTGTAACTATATTATTTACATATATAATAATATATTTTTTGAAAAAAATTCAATATTTTTGAAAATTTTTTCTCTCTAAAATATAATATCTATGAAACACACAAAAATACAAACAAATAAATGGACACTCGAACATACATCCGAGATAACTATGACTATATTCTCGCGAAAGCCAAGACCATGAAAAACTTCGATGAAGATGTATTTCAAGATACGATACTGTATCTTATCATCAACTCCGAACGATTCACCGAAGCAACCGTATATAATTACATTATCCATTCCTTAAAAGTCAACTTTATACGAGAGTTGCAATATGCGCGTAACAGGACCTGCGCTGACGTTCCGGACACTTCAGTATATTGTGATACTCACGATATAGATATGAGTATCATTATCAACAAAATAGAAAACAAATTCGGTGAAGACCTAAGCAATTGTTATCTACTTCATAAAGAAGGTTATACAATTGATGAAATCAAAGCTAACTACCCACATATTAAGTCTTTACGAAAGAAAATCAAAACCATCGAAAATTATATTCGCGATATAATTAAATAAAAAAACACACAAACAAAAAATGGAAATTAATGAACATGACATACCTTCGAAAGGTAAGGTAAACGCAGCCCTAACAACCGGTATAATCGGTACAGCTCTTGGTGGAATGAGTGTATTGGGCATAGGAAGAAACTTAGTAGGTAATCTTTTAGGCGGTAATTGTGGTAACACTGCATGTACACCTCAATGTGCAACAACATGCAGCGGGGTAACCGATTCAGACTTATGGTTGGAACGTAAGGAATGCCACGACTACCTTGAAATGACAAAACAGTATTACGAACAACAATTGGCTATGCAAGCCGGTCTTAACAACGCGTTCAACGGCTTAAAACAATATAATATCGATAATACATTTGCATTGTACAAGTACACCCGTGATTCTAATGACGCTATCAATCAAAGAATCAGCGATTTGAACGCTAAAGTAGACGTTATGAATGCTATTCGTCCATATCAAGACGCGCTTATAAACGCTAAAATAGATAATAACGCTCTTATCGGTGAGTTCAATCTTGCCCGCAGAACATGTCGTATGATAACCGGTGAGCTTGTATTACCAAGTACTCCTACAGTAACCGGATATGCTTCATACAACTCTTGCAATTGTCCTGCACAAACAACAACAGTAAACGGTTAACAACCTTAAAAAGACAGGGAGTCAATTCTCCCTGTCTTAATTATATAAAATATGCTATAGTAGTATGAGTAATAATATATACTTAAACCAAATAGACCCGCTCCTTCAAAACACTATGAGTCGGCAATATATACAGGAACCGAACTTTATCCAGAATCCGATACAGTATACCCCGAAAGATTATATAGGCATGTTAGATGACCGTCTAAGAAACCTAACAGATACCGAGAGAAGCATGCTAATGGAAAATGATGTGTTCACAAGCCTAAATGAAGCATTCAATTCGCTTGTGCAACGTGAGATAATGAATCTTATAAGAGGTAAACTAAATAGTGACGGTACCGTTGTAGATAACATAAACCATCAAATTGAGATAATCAATAATGTTGCGAATAAAGTAAAAAACCAAGAACGACAAAATTTATCAATGATGAATGATTATATTACTAATTATTCTAATATCAGTTTTGCAGAGTATCAAGCTATGCGAGCAGGCACAAAGCCCATTGAAACAGTTTCCGAAGCTAAACCAGCCGAAGATGACAGTAAAAAAAAGTTCTTTAGCCGATGAAAACAGCGCAATTGAAGATAAATATAGATAATGCGGTATCGAGTATTATAGATAATGTATTCCCGCAAACGACACTTACAAACCGGTTTATCGGTGCAACAGCACGTACTATATACAATCAAAAACGACATGTGCTATTCGACATGATTGACGCGCTCGCGGATAAGAATGGGGAAGTCGATGTAGAGTACATGGTAGACCAGTATGAACAGGCATTAATGCCGAACGGTACATTAGAGATAAACCTGAAAGAATTATCACAAAATATGGGGCTTAATCTTCCAGATTACATCGTCGGGAAGACCATAAAACTCGACAAAAATGATATAAAAAGGATATTTGGTTTATAATAGCAATGAGTGTTCGAAAACATACAATTTTCAGCACTCATTTTTTATTATGTAATGTACTGAATATAACTACGTTAAGGCGTTTTTGACGCTATATATAAATATATTTAAAAAAAATATCTCAAAACTATTAAAAGTTACATTAAAAAATTTATCATTTATGTATAACAAAACAACGGAAAATATGCCTCAAATAATTAATACAATACGGAATTATTTCAAAACACGAAAGTCACTTAAACGTGCATGTCAGGAAGAAAACCTGTTGAGCAACTTAAGTCAGTCTTTCGGCCATAAATTTAAAATGGACAAGCTCGGCAGAATATATACAGTTATCAATCCGTTAGTGCAGAACATCAATACCGGTGGTAATACAATTATATATGACGGCAATAATGAGCCGATGATACAGGAATATCTTATTAAAAACATGATGATTCTAAAAAGCTTTATCGGAGAAAACAACTTCTTTGATATACTCACATACGACATCGATAAGCTTGATGACGACCAGAATTATTTAGTTGTATTAAAACCGATTTTTTTAGATGATACCATTAAATATTTTAAGATTTTTTCGTATATTATAGTACTGTTGATTGCCGCAGCGGTTATCTGTGCAAACTTTATTTAGCTTATATTAAAGAAACAAATCAATAATTAAATAAAAATAACAAAAAACGATAAAATAATGAGTACTTTTATTTTAAATCACGACATCGATGTCGCTAACATGACTATTCAAGACATCGCAAAACATTATGAATCAGAAGTAAACCGTTACAGAGAACACATCAAAACATTCGGTGATGACCTTGAAGCATTGAGAGAAGAAGAAAAATTCGTCATCGGCATTATTGAAGCTGATGAAGCTCGCATAGCAAAATTCAAAGGTTATGAATTACCCGAAAGCATTGAGTTCTTGGGTGAAAAACTAACCAAAGGCGTTATCGCAACAAAAATACGTAAGATTTTAGAACGCTGTGAAGTACCGTTCTCGTATACTTTGGGTTATTTACAAGTATACACATTCTGGCAACAACCAACAAAGTATATCGAACACAAAATGTTGGATAGCACAACAAGAATGCTTGGTGACCCAAAATTGACTTTCAAAGGACCTAAGGAATGGGCAAGCGTATTGGCTATCGATTCTTACTTGCAACCTATGATGAAAGACTTCCACTTGAATAAAATATATCAAGTTTTGGGTATCGAGTTGCATAACGTAGTGTTGGACGCAATGAAAATTAATGACGTAATCGAAGATAATAAGGAATAAGATTCCTAAAAGTACGCATAAAATTATTTTTCATTTTCCGTGAGGACGTGTTGAAAACTCAGCACGTCCTTTTATTATTTATTTAAGAATAAAAAACTTTTGATAAGAAAATGAATAGTCCAAAACAAATTCCAAATAACGCATACACAGAAGACTTATATAATAAAGTAGAATGGGAAGACGCCGTTGATATGGCATTTATGCAACGCATCGTAAACGAGGTATCAGATACCTGTGTTCTACCCAATCCGTTATCCTTAGACAAGATACCTGACTATGTTATTCAGGCAGCCCAGTGGTTTTGGATGAATGATGACAATGCTGTTGAGCAACGCTTTTATTACATCAAAAACGATGAATTCTGTAAACAAAATGCCCTAAACAAAATCATAACATTGCCACGCCAAATAATGGCTGTACAGGGTGTTTATAAGACCTCTAATATTCGTTACGGTAACATGGGTGACTTCTCAGTTGAACGTATGATGATGAGTTCTTATTCAATGTTCGGCGGTGTCGGTTCAATCAATAGCGGCTTCGGTAGCGGCGGTGGTATGACAGGTTACAGTCTTATGGACTTGACAACGTCATTGTATGAAGTCGACACATTCCAACAGACACTGAACCCTACACTGTCATATAACTATAATCAAAACTCAAAGAAACTTATTATCTATGGGGACCTTGGTCATAGCTCAGTTGTCATAGACTGTTGGAAGCGCGTGCCAATACAATCACTGTATGATAACTATTACTTTTTCCGTATGTGTGTATGCTTTGTAAAACAAAAACTAAGCCAGATATACGGTACGTATACCTTCAAATACCCTGGCGGTGTTGAAATTAATCTGGACGTGTACAGAGACCCGGCAGAGAGTGAGTTAGAAGAGATAAAGGAATGGATAAACAATCAACACGCTGTTGATTACTTTTTCCAGCCTAATGTAATGTAAAAAATTGAGTAATGAAAATTGAGTAATGAAAATTGAGTAATATTATGATACCACTAACACAATATATAACAGAGTCTTTCGACAGGTACATGGAAATGTCTCCTAAGGACAAGCATGCCTTACTGAAGCTTGACAAGAAGTTCCATAAATACATGGAGGAATTTTGCCATGAGCAGGTTCACTTTATGAACGTCGCAAATCTGCAAGAAGAGATGGAACGTATTGTTAAGAAAGTAGAGAAAAATGAAGATTTTGAGGTCAAGATAAAACCTGAAAAGAACAAGTTCGAAGACGAATACTTTTGCCACAGACTTGCAGAAGCCTTCCAAGAGCTACGCCATGAGTTCACAACATTGAATTGCTTCCTGTCTAAGTACTATATCGAGTTATGTGAGGAAAAGATACGACAGATTGACTTTTTCAATACATATTATAAGAAAAAGAATCTTAAACCAAAGTACAATACTAAACCATCGAAACGTGTATACGACGAAGCGGTCAAGATACTCAAGAAGCATAAGTTTCAAAAGGTCGATAAGATGGATAAGAAGTTTCAAAGGAATGTATCACCTGAAAAGTCTCAGGAGCGTCTACAAAAGGCTATCGACGACCGAGGACTTGACTGGAAGGTAGTCATCGATGATAATATGGTTCCTCGTATGTCAGTACGTCCATATAGAGAGTTTCGTATATCCAGAACAAACTTATTCTCTGAAGTCGACCTACAGTCATTAGAGGTACACGAGGTAGAGGTACATACTGCCCGTAAGCACTGTGGACTTCAAACGGGATTGTATCTGTTCTTATATGGTTTGGGTGGTAGTAATATATTCGACGAAGGTATTGCAATATATAATTCATTAAACAAATGTAAGAACCAAAAACCGAATATATTATTCTACGTAGCTATAAAAATAGTCATCGCATATCATTTATATGAAATGGACGCACTCGAGCTATTTAAGTTCGTAAAAGACCTTACAGGTGCGCCAGATAAAGTTATTGCAAAGCAGATGGTACGTGTGAACCGTTGTATGGACAACACTACATTATTTTTCAGTTCTGCTAATTTTGGTAGTGCAGACCAAGACTATCTCAACGGTTACATGATGGTACGTGACATGTCCGAAGCCGAACGACAAGAGCTGATAAAATATCCTATCGGACCTGCCCAGATGTATGAGCTTGATAATATAAAGAAGTTTTTAAAGGTCAATAAATTTGAACCATTGGAATACAAGGAAGGTAGTAAAATAAAGGTATAATATACAAAAAAGACTCTCAATGTTTTTTTGAGAGTCTTTTTTAATTCTAATAATTGTAATGTTATTTGATTTTCATGTTAGATTTAATTACTTTTTATTCTTATTTTTAATCTTATTTACCAGTGGTTTTAGCTTGGTCCGGTGTTCTTGAAGTTCCTTTATCCATTCCCTATATTCTTTATCAAGCTCCAGTATAACATCTTCTACATTTGTAGATATGTTTCGTTCTGCCAGGCTTTCATACACACTAACATTATATATATTACCAGCGATAATATTCGTTATAGTACCTTTGTCTATTATTGGACGGTTACCGTCAAGCACCCAAAAATATACCTCATCACCTATTTTGTATTTCATTTTCATGCTTTTTTTCTCCTTATTATTGTTTTGTACGTTGTACCATATAAACCGTCATCAAATTTTACTCGACAGTTATATTCTATTGTTACTATCGTACCTTCTGGAAGATTCCATTTTTGGAGTTTTCTATATATCGCCTTACGAGACATAAACCCTCTTATATGAAATTCCGATGATACGCTACCTTCAGTACTATTGTTTCTCATATCCTCATATGCAAGCCAAACATCATTATGGTCGTGGTATGATATATAACTATCGTTGGGAAAATCTATCATTATTGCTGTCCAATAACACTTCCCATATTGACTTTTTCTTATATTTCGAAAATCCGGTGAGTCTTGTAGGTTTACCCTAATATTTTTACCCAGACCATTACGTTGGTACGAGTCATAATCAGACACTCTGTTTTTTATATCTTGATACGACGAATACTGACCTTCAAGGCTTGTTTGGATATATTCAAGCGGACAGTTTCTTATCAGCCATATATCTACGTATGTCGGGAATGACGCAACGGCTCTCCAGCCGTTTTTAAAATCGTCTTCGTCCATATCCCATAACAGTGTTACAGGTCTAAATGTATTACCGAAGTCATCAACAACGGTACCTTGGTTGTTCAACCAGTTCTTAAATTCGTTGTATGTTTCCCAACTATTTAAATATGTCTTATCTATTGCTGCCATCTTTCAATAATTTTAGTTCAACTTCTTGTGGTGAGTTCTCAAAGGTCACTTCTGGAAATAGATTTTTATCTATTATCGTACTACTTGGATTCAACCCACTATCAAACGGAACATACCATACTCCGCTATCAGCGCATATTGGCTTATTTAAGAATAATCCCAGTATGTTATCAATATCTCTTGCTATCCAAAGTTTCATGTTATGTTTTCTATTAAATCTATTATAATATAATAAAAAACTTATATGTTTTTACATTAAAATGAAAAAACATGTGGGTTAAACACAAACCCTCTATCCGTTGGTATTACTACATCACGGACTTCTTTTCTTAAAATATTTAATGACCCGTTTACATCTGCATTGAGCAACCTTCCAGTTTTAGAACGATACAAACCTCTACGTACGCGTTCTCCACTGAAAGCATCTTGTTTTTCTATTGGGTCACCATCTATAAAGCTCGCCTTCGAGGTGTACGCTTCCTCACGTTGAATAAATCGTATACCATTTAGAATACATTTATACTCTAACATAGATAAGAATAGACTGTGAGGAATAGAAACAAAAGACTGATTGTTCCGTGTGGCCATATTAATGTCTTGTTTCCAGCCCGAATTATAACCAACTACAATGGTATTTATAGCATTGGAAACTGCTTGATTCACTATATAGGTTGTACTTTTATGGAAATAATCCATTATTTTGTTTCTACGTTTCAATGTCATTCTACGTATACGCCTCGTTTTAGCCGTTCCACTAATTGACTGTAAGTGAGCTT
>JAEIGA010005438.1_pt1 | contig 19463 bp, 17 predicted proteins | sample 9270691 | NCBI WGS metagenome assembly JAEIGA01 (sample SAMN17057246, study PRJNA624740) | gut metagenome | biome: biome; isolation source: fecal sample | host: Bos grunniens | place: China: Xizang | collected 2019 | reverse complement strand
GAAGCTGGTTTGCATAATTATAACATCACCTCTTTTTAATAACGTAGAAAGACTGTCTTTTTCAAGATAAATAATAGCTTTTTTGTTTATTTCTTTTATACTAGAACTGTCTTGTAATGAAATAACATTAGCTTTTATCATTGTAGATTTTGGTTTGTCAATAGGTTGTTCTATTATTTTTACTATAAAAAAGCCTTGTTTGTTTTTATATGGGAATGAACTACTTTCTAATTGTTTATACGTTAAAAAGCCACCAATTGAAAAAAGAGTTAAAAAGGTTGCTAAACCAAAAATCCAATTATAATGAAAAATTAATTGCTCTTTTTTTTGTAGAAAGAAAAGTACAAATAGTACAACGCCAATTAGAAATAAGGATAATAGCCACCAAATAGAAATATTGAAAAAACTCGCAATTATTCCAATGGAAAGGGCTACTGTGAGTCTAAAAAATGGGGTGTTATGAAGGAAGTTTTTCATAAAAAAAGAGAGTCGAAATACGGATATGTGAATATCTCGAAAACGACTCTTTTTTTGGATGTATTAAAGAATTAATCAATAATTAGCATAGCGTCGCCATAAGAACCAAAGCGATAATTTTCTTTGATTGCAACTTCATAGGCATTCATTATTAAATCAAATCCACCAAATGCAGTTGCAACCATAAGTAATGATGAATATGGAAGGTGGAAGTTTGTAATAAGGCTATTTGCTACAGAAAAATTATAGGGAGGGAAAATAAATTTATTAGTCCATCCCTCGTATGGTTTTATGCGTCCATTTGTAGTAGCTGCTGTTTCTAATGCTTTGATTGTAGAGATACCTACTGCACAAATTTTATTTTTATTGTCTTTGGCTTTGTCAATAATAGATGTTATATTCTCATCGATGAAGAGTTGTTCTGAGTCCATTTTATGTTTAGTAAGGTCTTCTACATCTATAGAGCGGAAATTTCCTAATCCAAAATGTACGGTAACATAGCCAGTTTCTATACCTTTGATTTCAAGTCTTTTGAAAAGTTCACGACTAAAATGAGCACCTGCCATTGGAGCGACAACAGCACCTTCGTTTTTTGCAAAAATAGTTTGATAACGAGCAGCGTCAAGTTCTTCAACACTACGATTGATTGTTTTTGGTAATGGAGTTTCGCCTAATGAGAATAAAACTCGTTTGAATTCATCATGATCTCCATCAAAAAGGAAACGTAAAGTACGTCCTCTTGATGTTGTATTGTCAATAACTTCGGCTACTAATTCGTCATTTTCTCCAAAATAAAGTTTGTTCCCAATACGAATTTTTCTTGCGGGATCAACTAAAACATCCCATAGTCGCATCTCTTCGTTCAATTCTCGCAACAAGAAAACCTCTATTTTTGCACCTGTTTTTTCTTTATTTCCATACAACCTAGCAGGGAAAACTTGCGTGTCATTAAAAACTAAAACATCGTTTTCGTCAAAATATTCAAGAATGTCTTTAAATATTTTATGCTCTATTTCGCCAGTTTTTTTATGTACAACCATTAAGCGAGATTCATCACGATGTTCAGTAGGATAAAGTGCAATTTGATTTTCTGGTAATTTGAATTTGAATTTTGAGAGTTTCATATTTAATAATGTTTTTGTTTGCAAATAAATAATGTTTTAAAAAACGTACAAATATAATGTATTTTTATGAGTTGTCTTGTTCTTGCGAATTTTGCGTTTTATATTTTTCTTCGAAATCTTCAATGTTCAAGCAGTCGTTTAAAGTGACATTACCTATCTTTGTTCGTTTTAGAGCAGTAAGGTAAGCTCCGCTATTAAGGGCAGTCCCAATATCTCGTGCTAAAGCTCTTATGTATGTTCCTTTGCTGCAAACAATTCTTAATTCTAGTTTAGGTAAATCAAAATTTAATACCTCAATTTCATCAATAACAAGTGGTTTTGATTTTAAATTTACAGTTTCACCATTTCTCGCGTATTTATATGCTCGCTTTCCGTCAATTTTTACAGCAGAAAATAATGGTGGAGTTTGCATTATTTCACCTGTAAATTGAGGAAGAACTTCGTTTATCATTTCTTTGGTAATGTGCTCGTATGGGAATGTTTGGTCTACCTCGTGTTCCATATCAAACGAAGGAGTTGTTGCACCAAGTTGAAGTGTAGCTATATATTCTTTAGTTTGATATTGAAACGACTCAATTTTTTTTGTTGCTTTTCCAGTGCAAATAATCATTACGCCAGTAGCTAAAGGATCCAAAGCTCCTGCATGACCGACCTTTAATTTTTTTATACCAAATGCTTTGGATATAATCCAACGAATTCTCCCTACAAGTCGGAATGAAGTCCAAGTGTAAGGTTTGTTAAAATATAGTATTTCTCCCGACTCAAAATCCATTTTCTTAAATCAATGAAAATATTAATGTCGCAATTCCAATTATAGCACAATAAATGGCAAAGTAGATTAGTTTCCCTTTTTTTACAATATTAATCATCACTTTACATGCTAGGCATCCTGATAAAAATGCTGCTAAAAAACCAACAATTAATGCGGTAGTAGAAATATTACAAAATGCTTCAGAGAAACCATTTGTAAAAATTTTCACAACATCTAGTAATGCTTCTCCTAAAATAGGAGGTATAACCATTAAAAAAGAGAATTGGGCTAGTTGTTCTTTTTTATTTCCTATTAAGATTCCTGTTGCTATTGTTGTGCCGGAGCGTGATAGTCCGGGTAAGCATGCTAGTGCTTGCGAAAGTCCTATTATTAAAGCATCCCAAACTGATATGTGCTCTTTTTGGCGTGGTTTCGCGTAATAAGAAAAAGTTAAAAGTAATGCTGTAATAATCAGGCATATGCCTACTATAATGATGTTGGAAAATGTTGCTTCTATTGCGTCTTTGAAGCATATCCCAACAATACCGATAGGTATCATCGATATAAAAATATTTAAAGCATAATTTTGTTCATTGTTTAGAAAGTGAACTGCTCCTTTATAGTCGCTTTTTGCATTTTTAAAGTTGAATAATCCTTTGAATAACCAAACGATTTCTTTATTTAAAATTATTAGTGTACTAAATACTGTTGCTATATGAACAACAACAGCGAAAGGAAGGGTAGTTTCGGGATCGGTAATCCCAAAAAGTGCTGAACCTATCATTAAATGTCCGCTACTACTAACAGGAAGATATTCGGTCAGTCCTTGTAGTATTCCAAGAGCAAGAGCTTCTAACCAAGTCATTTTTTCTTATATAAAATTCCAATAATCATTAAAACGAAACCTCCAAGAACAATTATTGGAGCTAGGGTTATTCTGCGAAAACTGAAAATGTCGGGATTAAATTCTGTAGATGTAGAGCTACCATACATTAATACAAAGCCTAGTAGTATACATAAAATAGCAATACCAACTATAATGTAATTTGTTTTAGAGAAACAACTATTTTTCATATCGTTATTTAATAATAAAGTTTGTCGGTAGTAGTTCGTATATATTTGTTAACTGCAAAAAGAGCAGAAAACCATGTAATGAAAATGCCAACTATAAAAATGCATCCTGCAATAGGGATTAAGTATTCAGTAGATAAAAATTCTTTAAAAAGTGTATAATCTTTTTGTAGATAAAATATCGCACCAACTAGAGCTCCAAAAGCAAGAAAACTAGCAATGATTCCTGTGTAAATAGATTGCCAAATAAAAGGTCTACGAATAAAACTTGGCTTTGCACCAACAAGTTTCATTGTATTGATAATAAAACGCTTTGAGTAAATAGAAAGGCGTATTGTATTATTCATTAGAACAATGGCGATAAACAAAAGTACAGCAACAATACAAGTGAAAATAAATCTAATTCGATAGATATTTTGATTTAATAGCTGAAGGATGTCTTTTTGGTATGAAACATCGAAAATTATATCAAAGGTTTGTAGTCGTTGTGAAATATTTTTTAAGCTATCATTGTGGGCATAAGCTGCTTGCATTTTGAGTTCGTACGAAGCTAACAATGGATTGAAACCTAAAAAAGAAGAAGGATCTTCGCCTAAATCATTTATATATTCATTTAGAGCATCTTCTTTGCTAATGTATTGGTACGATTTTATATATGGAGCTATAGAAAGATAATTTTCTAATCGCTCTTTTTCAATATCATTTGTGGAGTCTCTTAAAATAAGTGTAACTGCTACATTTTCCCTTGTTTGAATAGAAATTTTATTGGCTAAAATAAAGGTAAAGGCTAAAAGACCTATTACAAATAAAACTAATGTTATGCTAAGAGTAGTCGTTATTCTCATATTGGAGAATCGGAGGTTATTTTTGTTGTGTATTTTAGGCATTTTAGTTGGTTTTTTATAAAGATTTGCAAATATAAGTGTTTTGTACTGAAAAGTCAATTTTTAATAATTAAAATAACTTGTTGTTTAAGTAGAAAGTTTGTATCTTTGCACACATTTTAATACATAATGTCTAACCCACTTTTAAAAAATTAAAAAATGGAAGAATTTAAAGAAAAAAATGGTGTAGTTCCAGCTAGTGATTTCGACTGGGATGCATTTGAAAAAGGATCGGTTGTTTCTGCTGAAGAAAAAGCTGAATTAACCAAAATGTATGACGACACTTTAAACACTGTGAAGGATAAAGAAGTCGTTGAGGGTACTATTATCTCGATGAATAAACGAGAGGCAGTTGTAAACATCGGTTTTAAATCAGATGGTATTGTTTCGATGAGCGAATTCCGTTACAATCCTGATTTGAAAGTAGGAGATAAGGTAGAAGTTTACATCGAAAGCCAAGAAGATAAAAAAGGACAATTAATCCTTTCTCACAAACAAGCTCGTGCTACTCGTTCATGGGATCGTGTAAACGAAGCTTTGGATAATGATGAAATAATTAAAGGTTATGTTAAATGCCGTACAAAAGGCGGTATGATTGTTGATGTGTTTGGTATAGAAGCGTTCTTGCCTGGCTCACAAATCGACGTTAAACCTATTCGTGACTACGATGTGTTTGTTGGTAAGACAATGGAATTTAAAGTCGTAAAAATTAATCACGAATTTAGAAATGTTGTTGTTTCTCACAAAGCTCTTATCGAAGCTGAACTAGAACAACAAAAGAAAGAAATTATCAGCAAATTGGAAAAAGGACAAATCCTTGAAGGTATTGTTAAGAATATTTGTTCTTATGGTGTATTTATTGATTTGGGCGGTGTTGATGGTTTGATTCATATTACAGACCTTTCTTGGGAAAGAGTAGTAAACCCAGAAGAAATTGTTCATTTAGACGAAAAAATCAATGTTGTTATTCTTGATTTTGATAATGAAAAGAAACGTATTGCTTTAGGTTTAAAACAATTAACACCTCATCCTTGGGATGCTTTGGATGCTAATTTGCAAGTTGGAGACAAAGTAAATGGTAAAGTTGTTGTTATGACTGACTATGGAGCATTTATCGAAATAGCTCCTGGTGTTGAAGGTTTGATTCACGTTTCTGAAATGAGCTGGAACCAACATTTGCGCAGTGCTCAAGATTTCTTGAAAGTTGGCGATGATGTTGAAGCTGTTATTTTGACTTTGGATCGCGATGAACGTAAAATGTCGCTTGGTATTAAACAATTAAAAGAAGATCCATGGTTGACTATTGACGAAAAATATGCAGTAGGCTCTAAACATCAAGCTAAAGTTCGTAATTTTACAAACTTTGGTGTGTTTGTTGAAATTGAAGAAGGTATCGATGGTTTGATTCATATTTCAGATTTAAGCTGGACAAGCAAAATTAAACACCCATCAGAATTTACTCATGTAGGTGCTGAAATAGAAGTGGTTGTTCTTGAAATCGACAAAGAAAATCGTCGTTTGAGCTTAGGTCACAAACAATTGGAAGAAAATCCTTGGGATGTATTTGAAACAATATTTACTGTTGGAAGTATGCACGAAGGTGTTATTACTGAAATGGTAGATAAAGGTGCTGTTGTTGAATTGCCTTATGGTGTAAAAGGTTTTTCTACTCCAAAACATTTGGTTAAAGAAGATGGAAGCCAAGCAAAACAAGAAGAAAAACTACAATTCAAGGTAATTGAGTTCAATAAAGATGCAAAACGCATTATTGTTTCTCATAGCCGTGTATTTGAGGATGCTCAAAAAGCAGCAGTTGTAGAAGAAGCTCCTAAAAAAACTCGCAAATCTAAAAAAGAAGTAGAACCAGTTATCGAAAAAACAACTTTAGGTGATTTGGATATCCTATCGGAATTGAAAGATAAAATGGTAGCAGATGCAAAAAATGCATTGGAAGAAAAGGAGGCTAAAAAAGCAACTAAAAAAGCAAAAAAAGAGGTAGAAGAAGGTGCTGAAGAAAAACCAGCAAAGAAAGCTACTAAAAAGGCTGCTAAAAAAGACGAAGCTGCAGAATAATATAATTCTATAGTATTTCTCAAGGAGAACACAAAAAAAGTGTTCTCCTTTTTTGTAAAAAATAAAATCTTTAATATTTGATTTTTAACCTTTTATATCGAAAATCGCTAAGAAAGTGTGGCGATATCTGCTATCCGATATATAAAAATTGTGTTTTATTTGAAAAATATTATTTTCTTTGCACCATTGAAAGAAATAGATTTTAATTCTTTTTAGTATGTTGATGGTAAATACAGGTAAGGAATTGATGCAAATCAATACTTTCAAGAATACAATTGAGTATTCTACAACACAAGGGAGCTTTTGGATTCCACGTTTTACAAGTAATGGTTATGGCGATTTAAATTCTTTTCCTGAGAATGGAAAGGAGTTATTAGCTACCACAACAAAAGGTTTGTGTACCTTCATTAATAGTGCAGATGTTGGATTAAAAGACGATAAAAAAGGGAATGTCGAAGCCCAAGAAGTAGGTGAAAATTATAATATTTATGATAAAAAAACAGAAGTTTAAAACCGCAGGGCTTATCGCGCTGTTGGCGGGCGGTTTGGCGGTTGGTGGTATTGCGTATAACAAAACAGCCACCGTACCAGAAGATGAAACCGTAAAAAAAACAGAAACCACATTATCTGAATTATCTGTTGAAGCAATAGAAAAGCGTATTGAAATCTTGACAGATCATATTAGAATATTTAATAAACGGTTAGAAACAAAAGATTTAAATCCCGAAGAACGTTTTGAAATAAGACAAGCAATCACTTTTGCACAAAACGAAATCCATAAATTTCAACAAGAATTGAAACAACGACAGGATAAAACGAAAAAAACATTTTATTTTAATACAGCACGCGACGGCAGATAGTTTTATTAAAATCTGTAATACTTGTAAATATCTGCATGTGTCTTTTTGCTATATACTTGGTAAAAGTCGGTGACATTCAAAAATATATAACAGCCGTGGAGAAATAATCATCATGCAAATTACAACTTTTCATAAATATCGTTTTTTTATATATTGATGATGTGTGGGCACAGTTTAGGGTGAATGCTATTTGTCCTTGACATATTGATGCAAAGTCCAATTTGTCTGTAAAAGATTGAATCTGAGATTTAACTTGTTCGTGTAAACGTTATTTATTCAAAAGATTTCTCTTGTCCGAAGATGATTGTATAATAGAAGTATAATATGAAAAAATAGTTGAACAGAATAAAAGTTTAAGTGTTTTGGGTAAAAACGTTAAGAATTGTGATACTCTATAGTGCAAGTATGGTATGGCACTAAATAATGAAAATAAAATTTTATGCAGAGAAATTATTTCTATTGAATGGTTGTTTGAGTGTAAATCAACAGAATTTATTGAAGTAATGGAAGAAACTTTAAGGGAGTGTCTTTTGTATTGTATGAAGAATAGATAGAGAAAAAATAAGTTTTTTTACAAAAAAAGCAAAAAATGTTTTGGAGTTTATAAAAAGTGTACTATCTTTGCAACCGCAAACACGGATAAAAGATGTGTGATGGCCCATTCGTCTATCGGTTAGGACGCAAGATTTTCATTCTTGAAAGAGCGGTTCGATTCCGCTATGGGCTGCAAAATTTAAATAAATATTTTTTTTAATATAATGGCAAATCATAAATCATCAGTAAAAAGAATACGTCAAATCGCAACACGTCGTCTTCATAATAAATACTATGCAAAAACAGCTCGTAATGCTGTACGTGCTTTGCGTAATACAACAGATAAAAATGTAGCGGCAGAAATGTTACCAAAAGTAAGTTCGATGCTAGATAAATTAGTTAAAAAGAATATTATTCATCGTAACAAAGCTGGTAATTTAAAATCGAAACTTACACTACACGTAAATAAATTATCTTAATAGAAAAAGTTTTTTTCATAATATAAGTTTTTGGCCAAACGTAATGTTTGGTCTTTTTTTGTTTTTAGGTAAACTTTGGCAAGATTTTTGTGTATAATTATATGAAACCTTTAAAATAAAAAATTATGAAACTGATAAAAAAAATACAAAAATCTGCTGTTGATGTTACTTGCTTCTTGTTTGAAGAAAATCGTTTGTTTTTTGCTTTAGCAGAAACGAAAGAGGCACTACTTGATCAGTTTAAATGTAAAACTCAACCAACAGAGTGTTTTATATCTCAGGTAGATGGTCAACGAGTCGCAGGAAGTTATGTGGTAGAAGTGGAAATGTAATTTGTGTTTAGATAATAAAAAAGCCTTCAATTATAGAAGGCTTTTTTTTGTGTGTAATTATTCTTTAGAAGAAAATTAATTGGACAAGAATATATAATGGTAATAATACGATAAGTGAGAACTTAATCATATAACCAAAGAAACTTGGCATTTTTATACCATTTTCTTCTGCGATAGCTTTTACCATAAAGTTTGGACCATTGCCAATGTATGTCATTGCTCCAAAGAACACAGATCCAATAGAGATAGCTTTTAATAATATTTCAGGAATATCTGCAACAAGTTTACTGCCAAAGCTTGATATAGTTGTTGCGTCTAAACCTTGAGCCAAGCTGTGGAATGCTACAGCAGTAGGTGCGTTGTCTAGAAAAGCACTTAATGCTCCTGTGCAATAGTAGAATTGCCATGGTGCTGTTAACCCAAGAGAAGATGCATTTGCTTTTAGGTATTCCATAGCAGGAATCATTGTGATAAAAATACCTAAAAAGACTACCGCAACCTCAATAATTGGTCCCCATGAATATTGATTTGCTGTTCTAACTTCTTTTTTAGTAGTGTATAGAGAAAGTAAAATAACAACAATTAAAACAATTTCACGAAGAAGTTTTATGTATAAAGGAGCATTTTCTTCACCCATTTGAGGAATATAGCCTTCATTGATAAATGCTACCGATAATATAATTGCTGCTAGGTAAATAAAGTTGATGCATCCTGTTATACGTAAAGGTTTAACTTCTTGTGTATCATTCTTAATGTCAGCTTTATCTTCTTTTTTATAGAAATAACTATCCAAAATGAAATAAATTATCAGTAAAGAAACACCAACAAATGCCCATTGTGGTAGCAAATTCATAAACCAACCAAATTCGGCTTTTCGTAAATAAAGTAAAAATAAAGGTGGATCTCCTAATGGTGTAAGCAAACCACCGCAATTGGCTACTAATGCAATGAAAAATAAAACTGTATGAACTGTGTGTTTGCGTTCAGAATTAGTTGCCAATAGTGGTCTAATTAAAAGCATTGCTGCACCTGTAGTTCCCATAAATGATGCTAATATCCATCCTAATGCTAAAAATATAGTATTAATTGCAGGTTTAGCTTTGATGTCTCCAGAGAGATGAATACCTCCTGTTGTTACAAACAATGAACATAGCAAAATAATAAAAGGTACATAATCGTATAGAAGTTGATGTTCTACGTTATGTAATAGTCCATTGCAAATTAGATAAGTTGCAGTTGGAACACCTAATAAAAGCGAAACAATAAGTTTGTTTCTGTTGTTTTCCCACCAATGTTCAGCTATGAGCGGACCAATGGCAATTGTTAGAAGCATAATCCCAAAAGGAATTATCATCCAACTTTGAATTTCAAAAGTCGTTGATAATAACATGATTTTATAAGTAATAGTTAGTAATAAAAAATAACGTGCAAAGGTAAGCAATTTATAAAGAATAAGAGATAATATTAATAACGAAAAATAAGTCTATTTTTGTTTAAAAAATATGAAGAGTTTTTATCTTTGTTTTTTTGTTTTTCTGTTGTGGAATTATCGAATTTTTATAGAGAAATTTATAGTCGGCATCCTCTCATAAATGAGTTTTGCCAATGGTGTACTGCAGGAGAAAAAAGATCTTCGGTTTATTCTTTGTCAGGATTACAAACTTCTGCTCGAGCTCTATTTTTGGCAAATGTTTACGAGCAATTGAAAAATGTATTTGTAGTAGTTTGCGATGATGAAGAAAGTGCGGTCTACTTTTACAATGATTTAAAGAAAATTCTTTCAGATACTTATTTTTTCCCTCCTGTAAAAAAAAATGATGCTTCAACAACAATACTTCGTACAGAAGTTTTGGATTTGTTTGTAACAAAAAAAAAGTGTTTTGTAGTTACAACCCTAGATGCTTTGCGAGAAAAAGTACCTAGTCAAAAAACTTTATCGGTAAACACATTTTCTTTAAGGGAAGGAGATACGCTTGAGCTTGATTTTTTGCAAGAAACATTAGTAACTTATGGTTTTGAGCAGGTGGATTTTGTATATGAACCTGGTCAATATTCTTTGAGGGGTAGTATTGTCGATGTATTCTCATTTACAAGCAATTATCCATTTCGAATAGATTTTTTTGGAAATATAATTGAAAGCATTCGCATTTTTGATATTGAGAAACAATTGTCAATTGATAGAGTAGAAAATGTTACGATTGTTTCTGACCTAAATGGTGAACAAGAAGAAAATAAAGTTGCTATTTTTGAACTTTTGGACAACCAGAAAACAATATTTTTTGTTAATAATTTAGAGCAGATAAAATCAAATATTGAGGTTTCTGAAGAGTATGTTCAGTTAGTTGACTTGCTAAATCAATATTTGCTAGTAGAGTTTAAAAAGACAGTAAGTAATAAGTTTAAAATTCTACCTCAACCTCTTTTTCATAAGAATTTTGAATTGATTAGTGATAATTTGAAACAATTGCAAGATGACGAGTTTAGGATTTTTATAGCTAGCGATTCTTCAAAACAAACAGATAGAATCGCCTCTATTTTCGAAGATAGAAATGATGGTATAAATTTTACTCCAATAAAAAATACTTTACACGAAGGGTTTGTAGATTATGATTTGAAAATATGTTGTTATACTGATCATCAAATTTTCGACCGTTTCCATAAATACAATATAAAAACTGAACATCTAAAAAGTGGGAAATCGGCTTTGATGCTTAAGGAGTTAAACCAGATACAAATAGGAGATTATATTGTTCATATAGATCATGGAATAGGAAAGTTTGGTGGACTTCAAAAATTAGATGTAAACGGAAAAGAGCAAGAAGTTATAAAACTTATTTATAAAAATGACGATGTAATATTTGTTAGTATCCATGGTCTTCATCGTATTTCTAAATATAAAGGTAAGGATGGCGAAGCTCCAACAATAAATAAGTTAGGTACAGGGGCATGGGAGCGAATGAAGGATCGGACAAAGAAAAAAATAAAAGATATTGCTCGTGATTTGATTAAGCTTTATGCCCAACGATTAAAAGAAAAAGGATTTGCATTTTCTCCTGATACTTATCTACAACAAGAGTTAGAAGCATCTTTTGTTTACGAAGATACTCCTGATCAACAAAAGGTTACTGCAGATATTAAGCACGATATGGAATCAGAGATTCCTATGGATAGGCTCGTTTGTGGTGATGTTGGATTTGGAAAAACTGAAATTGCAATAAGAGCAGCATTTAAAGCTATAGCAGATAATAAACAAGTTGCAGTTCTTGTTCCTACCACGGTATTAGCCTTTCAACATTATAAAACGTTTTCAGAACGTTTGAAAAATTTTCCTTGTAGAATTGACTATATCAGTAGATTGAGGAAATCTGCAGATGTAAAAAAAGTAATAACAGATACAGCATTAGGAAAAATTGATATACTAATTGGTACGCATCGGTTGATTGGAAAAGATATTGTTTTCAATGATTTAGGTTTGCTAATAATTGACGAAGAGCAAAAATTTGGAGTGTCAGTAAAAGAAAAATTAAAACAATTAAAAGTCAATGTGGATACTCTCACTTTGACTGCTACGCCAATTCCACGGACATTACAATTTTCGTTAATGGGTGCACGAGATTTATCGGTGATAACAACTGCACCCCCTAATCGTTATCCAATAACAACCGAAATATGTGTTTTTGACGAAGCAATTATTAAAAATGCAATCCAAAATGAATTAGATAGGAATGGACAGGTATTTTTTATTCACAACCGAGTGCAAACTATAGAACGTGTAAAACAGATGTTACAGCGTTTAATTCCTGATTTGCGAGTAGCAATAGCTCATGGTCAAATGCCTGTTGAAGAATTAGAGGGAACTTTACTTGATTTTATTGATTATGAATACGATGTACTTGTAGCAACTACAGTAGTTGAATCGGGTATCGATATTCCAAATGTAAATACAATAATTATAAATAATGCACAATCCTTTGGTTTGACTGATTTACATCAGTTGAGAGGTCGTGTTGGGCGTAGTAATCGTAAAGCATATTGTTATTTACTTTCTCCTCCTTTCAATTTGTTAACAGAGGAGGCACGAAGACGTTTACAAGCAATTGAAAGTTTTTCGGAATTGGGTAGTGGCTTCAATATTGCAATGCAAGATTTAGATATACGTGGAGCAGGCAATATGCTTGGTGCAGAACAGAGTGGATTTATAGCCGATGTAGGTTATGAAACTTATCAAAAAATTTTAGATGAAGCTGTTTTGGAACTCCAAAATGAAGAATTCTCAGATTTAAAACCAAATGTTCGTAGAGAATTCGTTTCAGATTGTTTTGTGGAATCAGATTTAGAACTATTATTTCCTGATAATTATATAGAAAACGTTGCAGAAAGGATAACTCTTTATCGCGAATTAGATAATATTAATAACGAAGAGAATTTAAATGCCTTTATAAGAAGATTAGAGGATCGTTTTGGTGCATTGCCAAAACCTGCTGAAAATTTAATACAAATGCTCCAACTTCGCTGGTTAGCAAAATCGTTAGGTTTTGAACGTCTAATTCTTAAAAAAGGGCAAATGCTTCTTTATTTTGTTGAAAACAAAGAAGCTTATTATCAATCAGAAATATTTGGAAAAGTACTACAATTTATTGCAAGCAACCCTTGTTCCTGTAAGTTACGTGAGCAAAACAATAAGCGTTCTATCTTAATACAAGATGTCAGAACAGTATCTACAGCTTATCAATTACTAAAAAATATCCTTTAAAATACTTGTTTGAGATTTAAATATATTTCAGTAGAGTAGGATAGTGTAGATTATATCGCAAGGATTTCGATTTTTATATTTTTTATAAAAATAAATAGAAACATTTGTGAATTTTACATTTGTTTTAATCATTCGTTCTGTTTTTGCAATAGTTTATAGTATAGAAATGTAACAAATTTACAAAAGTCAAATATACAAATAATCCTTTATTAACATTTTAGATTATTTTGTTGTAAATATATAAAAACTAGCAAATTAGCATTGCGTATTTAAAGTGTTTTATTGTTTTTATAACACCTTGATCATTTAATATTCGTACAAGTGTTAAAATGATTATTAAATACATTATAAATCAGTTTATTGTGAATAAATATTAAAGTATAGTCTTTAATATTGTGATTATTCTTTTTGCTGTGTATTAGCAATTTGTCGTAAAGTGGTAAAAGTTACAAATGTAATCTATATTGTTGCATAAAATAAGATTGTTTAAAAAAGTAAATAGTTTATAATTGTAAATAATTTTGTTATATTTGTAAATGAAAAAAGAACATTATTATGACAGAAAAAGAACGATTACAAAAAATAATGGAGCAGGAAAATCTTTCTCAAACTCAATTTGCTGATAGAATAGGAATAAATCGTCCTACGTTATCGCATATAATGAAAGGAAGAAATGCTCCTAGTCTTGATGTTTTACAAAAAACGCTGCATGTTTTTCGTTCGATAAGTACAGATTGGCTTATTTTAGGAGTTGGGCCAATGTATCGTACTAATTCTTTTTCGCAGCAAACGTTGTTTGATGTAAAGCCGGAAGTTGTTTCCGAAAAAGAGGTTCAGACTATTGATTTGCCTATAAAAGAGGTAGAAAGTGTGCCTTCGCAGAGTATTATTAAACCTGTGGTAGAAGATTCCATTACTGAAAAATCTACGAAAACTATTTCAAAAATAGTGGTATTTTATTCTGATAATACATTTGAAGAGTTGATGAAATAAAAACCAATAATTCATACCTTTGTGATATGGTTTATAAGGTTTCAAAATTTATTGACACTCATCAATTGTTTGATGTAAATTCTAAATTATTACTTGCTGTAAGTGGTGGTGTAGATTCAATTGTATTGCTTCATTTGTTACATTTGTTGCAATATAATTGCGTTGTGGCTCATTGTAATTTTCATTTGCGAGGAGAAGAATCGGACAGCGATGCTGATTTTGTAAAAAAAACGGCGGAGTTTTTAGGTTTAAAATTTTTAAAAATAGATTTTGAAACGCAAAAATTTGCTTCAAAAGAGAAGATTTCGATTGAGATGGCGGCTCGAAATTTGCGTTACGATTGGTTTGAAAAAGTAAGGCAACAAGAGGGGTGCGATTGTATTGTAGTAGCTCATCATAACGACGATTCGATAGAAACTTTTTTCTTGAATCTTGTTCGTGGAACAGGAATAAAAGGTTTGTCGGGTATTGCTCCAAAAAATGGTTTTGTTGTACGACCTTTGTTAGAATGCTCTCGAGAAGAGATAATCAATTATGCTAAAAATCATTCCTTAAGTTATTGTGTAGATTCTACGAATAAAGATAATTCTTATCGTAGAAACTTCATTAGAAATAAAATAATGCCACTTTTCGACGAATTGAATCCGTCGTTTCGGAGTATGATGCTCGAAAATATGAAACGTATTGCGAATGCTAGTGATTTTATTTTTAATTATATTAGTTCGTATTGTAACGATTTGATAATTAGTGTAGATGATGAAACGCGAATTTCTATTGATATACTACAAAAACAACCTTCTCCAAGCCTTGTTTTGTATGAGTTGTTAACACCTTTTGGGTTTAATAGTAGGGTAATAGAGCAGATTTTTCAGCACTTATCATCAGAGTCGGGCAAACGATTTTTTTCTTCGTCGCATCAGCTTATAAAAGATCGTAGCTACCTTATTGTTGCTCCTATAAAGTCTACTGATGAAGAAATATTTTTGATAAATGAAGGAGATTCTGTAGTGGAATCACCACTAAAAATCACGATAAAAAAGGGTCTAGTTGCCGATTGTTTAATACAAAAAACAAACTGCGTAGCAACACTTGATTTGCAAAAATTGAGCTTCCCTTTGAAATTGCGTCGGTGGAAAAATGGCGACTGGTTTGTGCCTTTTGGTATGAAAGGAAGAAAAAAATTGAGCGATTTTTTTGCCGATAAAAAATATTCGTTGTTGGATAAAGAAAACTGTTGGTTACTTGTGGATAGTAAAGATACGATAGTTTGGGTGGTGGGAGAAAGAACTGACAATCGTTTTAGAATAACAGAACAAACTACCTTTTATTATCAATTAGAACTAAAAAAATAGCAAAAATAATGCTAGTAAAAATAGTGTTATTCGCTTAAATCTCGTTATTTTTACATACTTTAATTAAGGGATTTTATGGCAAAAGATAAATTTGTAACCTTGGCTATTCATACAAAAGAACGTGCAAAAATGCTTAAAGCGATTCTTGAGGCTGAAGGTATTGAAACAAAGATAGTAAACTTAAATATTCTTAATCCTATTCACTCGGCTGGCGTACGGATTCGTGTTCATGAGAGCGATTTGCCACAGGCATTGCAACTAATGGAAGCAATGAAAATCACAAACGAAGTCTTGCAAGACAACACCAAACGTATTTTGCTACCCGTAGATTTTTCTGAATATTCGAAGAAAATATGTGAAATAGGCTTCCGTTTTGCACAAAAAATAGATGCTGAGGTTGTGTTGATGCATGCCTATGACATGCCTGATTATTCTATTTTTGCACGAAATACAAATATTGTAGATTTCAAAGAATTAGAGCAACGTAGAAATAAAGTTGTAAAATCGGAATCGGCTGATTTTAAAAACTTTGTGCAAGGAATAAAAGACAAAATAGAGCGTGGCGAATTGCCTGATAGAAAGATTATCACTTTGATGGAAGAAGGCGTTCCTGAAGATGTTATTATTGAAACATCTCAAAAATATAACACCGTTTTGATTGTTATGGGAACTCGGGGCAAAAACATCGAAGAAATTGAGCTTCTTGGCAGTGTAACGGCAGAAGTTATTGAACGTACAAAAATACCTGTGCTTGCAATTCCTGAAAATGTTGATACAGAGCGATTTGAAAAATTAGAAAACATTCTTTATGCAACTACATTGAACAATGCAATGTTGAGTTCGGTAGATGTAATTATGAATTTGTTTAAAGATTTTTCGTTCAAGTTGTTTTTCACGCATTTTGAACAAAAAGAAGATGCTTGGAATGAGATTAAACTCGTTGGCTTAAAAGATTACCTTGAGCGAATTTATACGAACATCAAAGTGGAATATGCTTTGCTGAAAATGCAAAATGACAATTTGTTGTCGGCGTTCGATAAATTCGTTTTAAACAACAAAATCGATTTGATTGTTTTAAATACGCATCGTAGAAGTATTTTTATGCGATTGTTTAATCCGAGCATGGCACGCAAGATGTTATTTCATACCGATACACCAATTTTAGCGGTTAGAAATTAGCTCAAAAATCAACTATTATAAAATTCCTATAATTAATATTATGTTAAATAGGATTCTAGAAAAACAACTCCACTGCAAATATTTCTATTTTTAGTGGAGTTTTCCTTGCAATATTTCTGCTAATTATTTCCCCGACTTACTTCTGTTGCATTCTCGGCAAAGCATTTGGCAGTTTTCCGTTGAGGTTTTGCCGCCGGCGTGCCATGGCGTGATGTGGTCGGATTCCATTTGTGCGAGTTCGAAATGCTGGCTACATTTTGCACAGATACCTTGCTGACGTTCGTAGGCCGACAATTTTTGCGCATCACTAAATGCTCGGATATTCAAATGTTTCTCTTTGCGAGTAAGCACGTAGGCATAGATTCCTTTTTTGTTCGTAACGTCGTCGTCGAGAATCAGGCGGCGAATTTCTTCCTCGATGGCTTGCGTGTCGAGCACTTGTGCGTGAAACGCATCGTACAATTCGCCCCAGTTGATACCTTTCATGATGCGCTGACGCTCTGCGGTATGCACAAAAGTGCCTTCGAGCCAAGTGATTACGCTTTGGAAATATTGCCACAATTGTAACGCATTTTTGTCGTGCTGATGCTCGCTCATATACACCTCAATGTTGCCTTTGGAGAGCCACGAAATGGCCGTTTCGAGGTACTCTTGTCTGATGGCCGATCCGCTTAAATACTTGCCCCCGATTTGGTACGCCACGCAACCATTTTTGCTGAAATAACGCTTGGCATCGCTCACCCACGAACCCGAATAAACCGCATTGCGAAGCTCCTGTTGGGTGAGTTCTTTGCCTGCTATGTTGATGGTTTCGAACCACTTAAGTTTTTCGCTATCAGTGCCTTCGCAGAGGTAAACCATCAGTTTGTAGTTGAGAATTTGCTCTTGCTCATCTTTCTTGAGGTTGTGAAAAGTACGAAACATATAGGCAAAATCTCCCTTAACGTACTGGCAAATGCTGATGGTTCGCTGCTGACCGTCGATGATTTCGTACGTGCCGTCTTCGCGAACTGCCCAATACATTACGTTCAGCGGAAAGCCCTGCATTACGGTGTCTATCACCGCCATACGCTCCTTGTCGCCATAGACAAACTCGCGCTGATACGGAGGACGAACGTCCAATTTTCCGCCGTACGCTACTACTCCATTCTCCTGATTGTCAGCGTATTCTGCTACCAACTCTCTGATTGCGATTTCTTTTAGTTCTATTTTCATAACTCTTTTTTATTGTTTTTTCTTGATAAGTATTCTGAAATATGGGCATTTACCATTTATAGATAAATCCTTATCATCATCTCCTTTTCTAAATTTTATAATCTCAAATTGTTCTGGATTGTATTTATCTAAAAATGTGATGGGAACGCCCATTGCTCCGTCGTAATCGCAAGGAATATCAGTATATGTATTAACATTGATTGCGTTGTAGTTATCATAATGAGGATATTCTTCCGGAGTATAATGTTTGTAGAGAATTAAATCTTCGGTATGTTTTTTCACTGGTAAATTAGTAAACCAGCACGATGTGGAAACACGTGCTATTTTCCGTTCATTTTCTAAATGATGAAATTTTTCATACGAATTAGGAACTGCGAAAAACATTCCCACGTTGAAATTGGTATAACCTGTTCTTATTTTATCTTCTTGAAATAATTTGAATACTTCTTTGTATGTCAATGCGTTTGTGTTTCCTATAATGATAAAATGTTTTCCGTATTTAACCAATTGCACTACGTATTCACGAAACAGCGAAAAAGGCGGATTGGTAACCACGATGTCGGCTTCTTTCAGTAATTCAACGCACTCTTCGCTACGGAAATCGCCATTGCCTTTGAGAATGGAGATAGCGTTTTTGTCGTTCTGCAATAGGTAACGTACGTCTGCAAGGTCTATTGCCCCGTCGCCATTGGCGTCGTGCACCTCGCTGATTTCTATTTTGTAGGCGATTTTTTTCGGCTCCTCGGGGTTGTCGGTGTCGAACTGCAAAAGCAATTCGTTGCCCTGCACGGGCGAGCCGTTGTAGCACGTTGCAATGAGGCGTTTCAGCCCTAAGTGGTTGAAATTCATCGCAAAGTATTTGAAAAAGTTGCTTTCGTAGGGGTCGTCGCAGTTGCAGAAAACCACTTTCCCGCGAAAGTGTTCGGTGTAGTGTCGCAACTCTTTTTCGATGTCAGCGAGTTGCGTGTAGAATTCGTCTTGTCTTGCTCTATTAGCAGCATGTAAAGCTTCGTTTCTTGGAGGCATAAAGATTGATAGTTTTTGTGCATCACTATCAATCCACGCAACGCAAAAAGAAAGTGCGAGTTTCTTATCGCGTTACCAAGGCACCGACCAAGGAGACCTTTCCTAACATAAAAAACTCACACAAACGTGTAAGCATTCTATATTCGTTAGGAAAAGCATCTTTTGTTAAAATGCCTTATACATTATTATTTGCGGTTTATCTCCTTATAAAACTTGGTCGGTTTTCGGTAAACGCGAAATAATAGTTAATGCTTAGTTAAAAAATAAAATGTCGTTGCACGCTTGCAACGTATGGGCAAAGGTAGGCATTTTTTTGAGTTGTACTACTCTACTTTTATAGAATAAAAAAATCCACTCTCG
>JAEIGA010005437.1_pt1 | contig 19466 bp, 19 predicted proteins | sample 9270691 | NCBI WGS metagenome assembly JAEIGA01 (sample SAMN17057246, study PRJNA624740) | gut metagenome | biome: biome; isolation source: fecal sample | host: Bos grunniens | place: China: Xizang | collected 2019 | reverse complement strand
CGACGAATTGACTCTACAAATTCGTAATAGGTTGGCACCTTGTATGGTTCGAGCAGTGATTTGATATGTCTTGCTACGGTGCGTGCATTAGGCTCGCAATCTTCGCGAGGTACTGCCAATAACTTCAACACCGTACCAATAACAGGGTGTGTAGCAGCGATGCAGATGCAATCCTGAATCTCTGGGTGCGAAGCGGCAGCCGACTCCACCTCCGTAGGGTCAACCTTGAAGCCTCCCATATTTATCACATCGCCCTCACGGCCTCGGATATGTAGCATACCCTCCTCGTCTATATAACCCAAGTCGGAGGTGTGTATCTTGCCGTCTTTTAGCACCTTGCGGGTGTTCTCCTCGTCGCCTACATATCCAAGCATCAGAGTTTTGCCCGATACGATGATGTTGCCTTCCGACGAAATCTCTACATCGGAGGTCTTCAACGGATAGCCGACACACCCCTCAATATGTCGTCCATCATTGAAGTCGTAGGTACATACTGCGCCCATCTCTGTCGCTCCGAGTGTGTTGTATAGACGCGAATTTGGCAGAGCCTTGCAGAGCTGCTCCATATCCTGCTTGGTTATAGGAGCCGCCCCCGTCTCAATAAAACTTATCTTGTCGCTCGCTTGGCATAGTTTGTCGTATGCCAATTGCAATAGAAGATGAATGCTTGCAGGTACAAGGAAGGTGGCGAACTTCTTGAATGGCAAGTTAAGCGTATCAAAAAGCGTATTCACATCTCTCAAACCGTCAAGAATACATATCGCGCCACCGACATTGAGTGTTGGGTGCAACTTCAGAAGCGAAGCGATATGGTTTAGCGGACCACTGATTACAAAGAGCAGATCCTCTGAAAATGGCATTGTCGCAAGGAAATTCTCGGTACAAGCGTCCAATGCCCTTACGGGGAGCATTACGCCCTTTGATTTACCTGTCGTACCTGTTGTGTAGAGAATGTCGTATGTTGTCTCGTCAAATTCGCACGACTCAACCTCTTGCTTGATAGTGAGTAGAGCCGCCTCTGGAATTTTACTCTCCAAAGGTACAGCTATCGCGTTGGCGCAATGAACGGCACAATAGGTGATTAGAAACTCTACGCTCTGCGTGGTGCGGAACACGAATGGGCGATGTGGGCGCAATCCTGAACTCTGCAACTGCTCTCTTCGCTCCTCAATCATCTGCCACAGGGTTGAGTAGCTGATAAACCTCTCGCCATCAACGACCGCAACTCTCTCGGGCGAAGTGTGCGCAAAGCGACGAATACTCTCTTCTAAATACATTGTTTTGGCGTTATTTAGCGGTTTTCAAGCTTTGTCTGCACCATCGCAACGATGGCGTCAAGCGACTTGAAGTTTTTAGGTGTAATATCCATTGAATCAAACGATACCTTGTACTCATCGGACAAGATGGCAAAGATGGTGACAATGCTCACCGAGTCCAACTCTCCAAAGAGGAAATCCTCCTCAAAGTCCACAGCCGGAAGGGCTTCGGACAGAAGTGTATAGATTCTATCTCTCATATCTGCGGTAAACTTTATTCAAATATACTCTTTAACTCTTGAATAACTTCTTACTGTCAACCGCATAGGCGTATATTCCGAGTAGCAACTCTCGTACCTCCTTGCGGTCAAATTGCGGGTCAATCTTGGCTTCGCACTCCTCAACATAGGCCAAAAATTGTTGCTTTTCCTCTGCTGTGTAGTGAGATGCGTAGCAGTCGGAGTTGTTCAGCATATCGTGGGCGATATAGTTGTTTGGCCATAGGCGATAGCTGCTGCACACGCGCTTGTCTATGAGGCTGGCAATCATCTTGTTAAACTCGTTTGATGTGAGGTCTGCATAGGGCGCAATCTCCTCTTCGGTTAGAGGCGCGCAAATCTCAAAGTGTACTCGCCCCTTGTGGCTCGTGATACCCGACAAGATGCTCTCCAAATCCTCATTCTCCCTCTTTTTGTATGTTTGGCGACGACTAATGTAAAGCTCGCACACCTTCTGCACACAGCACGGCTCCCACTCGTAGGAGACGGCAATCGGGAGGATGTTGAGGTCGGCAATAGAGTTGACGCTTGATTTTGGACAACTCATTCTGAACATATTTATTATACCTTGGTCGGTGCGGTCAACACCGTCCTTGGTGCGTCCGTTGCGTTGCGCAATCCAGGCGGACTCCCTCTGCTCGGTGATGATGTGGCGCATATACTCGGATAGGTGTACCGAGGCGCGATAGAACTCGCGTAGGTTGCTGCTTGGTCGCTCTACGCGGAACATCTTGTTTGACTTGCCGATATCAATAACAAGCTCGTTGCACATCAAGTTTGCTCCGAATGTTATCTGGCTTGTTGGCAGATTATGGTCCATAAGTATATTCTGCAACAACGAAGCGTCCAACATAATGTCGCGATGGTTTGAGACGAAGAGGTAGCCTTTGTCGCGCTCTATATTCTCAACGCCACCGAAGGTCATCTCGGTTATGGAGGTGTCAATAATTCGCTGATTGACCCTGTGCATTATTTGGTGCTGGAAGTTGTATGTGTTTCCCATCGCGAGAAGCCTCTCGCGGGCAGTTTGAGTATCAAGTTCGGGGAAGACAAACGATGCGATAATCGCAAATAACGGACTATCGGCAATGCGTTGCAGGGCCTCTGGTACTTCGGAGTCGTAGTACGGGCGTATGTCGTCAAATCTACTGCTTATCATTGTCAAGTGAGTTTATCTTGTTTAACACATAATTTCTGCCGAGTATAGCCTCGCTGGTGTTGATTGCCGTGAGTGGTACTCCGCAGAAGCCGTGTACATTGCAGTTTTGTCCCGTGAACAAGAGGTTTTTAATCTTTGTTACGACGGGTACCTGCGATAGCATTATGTTGTTGCAATCTTTTGAGTATCCGCACATTGCGCCCTCCTTTACGGCGTAGTAGTCGCGTATGGTAAGTGGTGACGCGGAGTTGATATCCTCAATATAGCTGCGGAAGTCGGGGTATATCTCCTCAATTCGCGAGAGTAACGCCTCGGTACACTCCCTCTTCCACTCCTCATACTCCTTGCCGCGATGTCCGACGCGTGTATCCTCCCACTGCTTTACCTTGTCCCAAGTCATCGGGGCGGTGATAATCATCTTGGTAGAGAACTCGCCCTGGTCAATATCGGGAGGTGTCATATAGAGAAAGCCCAAAGGCCACTTCCACTCCTCTCGTCCGAAGTTCCATATCTCGTCGTACCTACTCATATAGTAGGCCGAGTGGTTGATGTAGCGGAAGGTATTGGGTTTGAGCTTGATATTGAGCGTGAATGCCGAGTATGAGTTTGGAATCTCCCTTAATCTGTTCGCGTAGGCCTTCGGGAACGCCGATGGGTCATCAAATAGCGAGAGCAGTGAACACGGGTGTATGGCCGAGATGTAGTAGTCGGCCGAAAAGATTCTGCCTTTACGCGTGGTAACACTTGTGATAAGTTTGTCTTGGGTTGCAATATGTTCTACGCCATCGTTCGTGATAACCTCTCCTCCACGCTCTACGATAGAGTCGCGCAAGGCCTCGGCAAAGCGATAGCTGCCACCCGCAAAGCGGCTTGGCCCATTTATATATAGTACGCATATAAGGGCGTGAATATATGCAGGTGTCATATTCTCGCGACCAGCGTAGAGTGGATTCATATAGGCTAACACGGCAGCGAGTTTGCTGTCAGTGATATACTTGCCTATAAATTGATTTGCAGCCATCATAAACTCGTCGGAGTGGACTGCTATATAGTCATTTGAGGGGCGCAGGAAGAATAGGTCAAGCTCGCCTACAATGTTGTAGATAGCCTCTACATACCTCGTGAGATTCTCTCGCTGGTCGGGGAACGACTCGGCCAACCTATTCACGAAGCCCTCTTTACCTTGCGATATGCAGTATCTCTTTTTGTCTTCGGCGAAATAGAGCGTGTCAATAACATCATCATCAACATCTTTGATGTGAATCTTATCCGTAATGCCTATGTAGTCGCATATACGGCGGATATTGTCGCCTGGGCACATACCGCCTATGACATGCATTCCGGTATCAAAGACTTCGCCAAAGCGCGTGAAGCTCTGCAATCCGCCACCTATGGTCGCATTCTTCTCTATTACAGAGACCTTGACGCCCTCCTTTGCAAGAATAGCTCCTGTGAACAGACCACCCAAGCCTCCGCCTATTATAACTGCACTCTTTGTCATATCTATACGCTTAACTCATTTATCTGTTTGTATATCTTCTCGGCCGACACCAACTCGCTGCAAGTGACAAGTGTGCCAACTATAACGCCCATTATGCCGTGTGAGTTGACATTCTGTCCGGCAAGAAGCAGGTTTGGAATCTTGGTGCGATATGGCACTCGCCCTGCCGCTCCGAGGTTTATATCTTTGACTACGCCGTACATTGAGCCGCCCTCCGTACCCGTATAGTCAAGGTAGGTGAGTGGGGTAGAGGTGAAGTAACACTCTATCGCAGCCGTTAGCCCTGGGTGGTGCTTCTCTACCTCGGCAATCAGCTTCAAGGCGTGCTGACGCTTGAACTCTTCGTACTCCTCGCCGCGTCGCCCTATTGCGCTACCTTGCCACTTGGCGACATCTGCCATATTCATATATGATATCAGCACACCACTCTTTGCAAATTGAGGCGTTCCCTTCTCGCACATATGCATATAGAGGAAACCCTTTGGCCACTCCTCTGTGGTATAGTTCTCGCAGTTCCAAGGCGAGCTGGTTGCATAGCCGTAGTAGTTTGTGTTCATATAGGGCATTGCACCATCCTTGAACTTCAAGTAGACCGCGAAACAGGATGTGGTCTGCGGTATGTTGGATATGCGGCTTCTGAACGCTGGGCGAATGAGCTTTGTCTCCAACATCTCCAAGAGTCGGTTGGGGTGAATAGTGCTTATAACATAGTCGGCACCATAGAAGACCTCGTCGTCGGTAATAACTCCGATAGCCTTCGTGTCATCACAACACACCTTCGTAACACGCTTGCGTGTCAATATCTCTCCGCCCATCTGTCGTATGTTCGCCGCAAGAGTGGTTGCGATAGCGTCGCTGCCGCCCTCTACGCGGAACGAGCTGTTGTTGTAGAAGTCCATAATGTAGGCGTGTTGCGAGAAAGGCGTCTTATCCAACTCGGCAGCGTATAGTGGCAAATCGCCTACAAGGGCGTTTTTCAGCAACTTATCTTTGAAGATGGAGTCCATAACGCTATTTATGGAGAGCGAATGGTACGAGGTGTCGGCAAAGGCGTCGCGTTGCTCCGATGTAAGTGAGTTTAGCGTAGATGATTTTGCAATTTTGTCAACAATGTTGAGATACTTGACCAAACCATCTCGCTCTTTTGGGAAGTAGCCCGCAAAACGCTCCAAGAACTGCTCTCTGCCATTTGGAAATCGGAATATATCGCCCGCCAACGAGACGGTATTGTATCCATCGGTGTCAAGCTCGCTCAACTTTATGCTATCCAATAGACCGAAGTAGCGCATTATCTGTCCTATTGTTTGGTCGGGCTTTGCCGAGCCGATAAAGTGCATACCCGTCTCAAACTTGGCACCTTTGCGGTAGAAGCATTGCAGACAGCCTCCTATCTGCACACCCTGTTCAAGAATGGTTACTTCGTACCCACTCTTTTGCAAAATATATCCGCAAGTCAGACCGCCAAGTCCCGAACCTATGATGATAATTTTAGACATTTTGCTCTATTCGGTTTGCGAGTTTTGCATACTCTTGTTTGTAGTATTGTCGCATATACGATGTTCGCGCCATAAGAGTATCTCCAAAGGACTTAAACTCCTTTGATGAGATACGCTTGCATATCTCCAAGTGCATCGGCCACCTTCGTAAAATGCGTCCGTGCTTTGGCAGAGCCTTTCCTGAACCATACAATACCATCGGTATAATATCCAAGTTCAACTCCTCGGCGATATGGAATGCCCCCTTATGGAAACGCCCTATATCGCAATTTTTAGAGCGGGTACCTTCGGGATATACCGCTATGTGATAACCGCGTTCAACCAACGACTTTAATTGAGGCATAATTGCCTCTACGCCTCTTGATGCAGGCAGATATTCGGCATTGCGTATTGTGTAGCGATAGACGGGGTTGTTCCAGACCCAGTCGGCAGTTAGAACAATCAGTTTCGGTGTCTGTGCAAGCATCGGCATCAAGTCAAGGTGTGACTGATGGTTGCAGATTATTACAGAGGGCTTGTCAAATGTTTCGTTGTAAGGGTTGCCTTGGGTGTACTTCACACCGGGAATTTTGTGGTAGAGTAGTATGAAGCGTGCCGCAAAGTTCAATAATCTATGCAGGTTGTAGCGTTTTCGCTCGGTTATCTTGCCTATGAGCAGATAGATATGCGTCAAAGGTGTCATCACGCAGATAGTGAAGAACAGAAAGATAAACAGCGCATACGCTGTTCGCAGGAGCGCAACCACTGCGCGAAGAACTTTAAGCGGCAGGCCATATATCGCAGCAAGACCGCATAAAATGGTGTTCAGTAGAAAGATACGGACAAAGTCGGCTATTGGGCGAAAATGGGATACTCGCTCTTCGCGCGAAGGGTAATAGACATTCACAGGCACCGAAACAAGCTCTACTCCGTGCCACGAAGCAAATACCATCAACTCCAACTCTGCCTCGTAGCGAGAGGTCAGTAGCGACAGCCCGTGTAGTTTTTTTAGCGGATATAGTCTATATCCCGTCTGTGTGTCTTTGAGGTAGTTCCAAGTCTGTACGGCAAACCAAAAATTGCTGAATGAATTGGCAAACTTGCTACCGGCACTTCGGTCGGCCGAGTCAAGGTCTTTGCGCTCGCCTACGATAAGCGCACCTGGGTGCTTTTGATTTGCTTGTAGTAGAGTTGCGATATCCTCCGGGAAGTGCTGCCCGTCGCCGTCAAGAGTTATTGCGTAGGCAAATCCTCTGTTGAGAGCCTCCCTGAAACCTGCTTTTAGCGCATAGCCTTTGCCCGAATTTTTGGATAACTCCACAATGATGGGTGGAGTATCCAGATTTTGAAGCAACGATAGCGTATTGTCTGTACAGCCATCGCAGACCACTATAACATCAGAGCACTGCACAATAGCGCGTTGCACAACATCGGCAATCGTCCCCGCATTGTTGTATGTAGGGATAATTACGCATATGCCTCTGTCGCGTAGTGTTTGTTGCTGCTCTGTCATCGGTTTGGTCTATTAACGCTGCTTTCGGAAGATGATTGAGAGTTTGGCGAGAGCCTCATCTTCGGCCATAACGCTCACTTGGCACTTTACCGACTCCTCCTCAAAAACCAGCTTTTGGAATGCGTAGCTTACGACGGGTGTCGCATCGGGTGTTATCACGCGGAGGAACTTCACATTCTTGACGCAGTCTATCTCCAACTTCGCGTCGCAATGCACCTCCAACAACTCGTGAGCAATCTGCAAGATGCAGACGCCAGGGGTGATAGGCTCGCCAGGAAAGTGCGCCTTGTAGATGAAGTGCTCAGCATTCAGTCCGATTGTAAATATCGGACCATTGTCTGTTAGCTCTGTTGAGGCTATGGTGTATAAGCTATCAAGTAATCTCATTTTGTAAAAATACGCTTTATTGTAAAGACCTACTTTCGTGCGAGGAGAATGCTTCGTGCATACAACTCTTGCGGTGGTGTTTTGCCTTCGCGTTCAGCAAAGTCGGTGAATGTCGGGGTCGACTCGTCAAAGAGGCTTACAAGAACACTCTTCGCCTTGCCTGTGGCGATAAGTCGCTCCGCATCACGCATTGCCCACTTCATAGAGTCGTCGCCCTGCGAGTAGGTGATGTTGTAGCCGTGGCACTTGGTGCGTATCGCGATTGCCGAGCTGAGTGTGTTTTGGGTGCTCTGCATAAATAGGGTAGGCTTCAAAAGCTCCTCTCCGTTTGCCAGCATCTCCTCCAAGAACTGTGTGCTTGTTTCAAGCATACCTCGCGCTGTCGCCGTTACGATTGCGTCAGGTGTCTCCATTCTCGCCTCTTTCAATGCTCGTAGAGAGGCCAGATGTGCCGCCTTCATAAGCTTACCCATACGGCGACTCTCCATCGGAGAGATGAACTCGCGCAACTCCGATAGCTCCTCTTTGGAGGTTATCTCTACATCGGCAACAACGGTTGAGGTGTACTCTTTTTCGTTGGCGATAGAGGCTGTTTGAGGCTCTACGCTGAAAACCATTGAGGAGTCATTGCCTCCAAAACCGAATGAGTTGCAGACCACATTGCGTAACGATACCCCTTCGCGCCCCAATGTCGGCGTAATAACCCCTTCTGCCTGATTTGCCCAACCGATGTTGGCAGGTGTGAAGTTGTTCTGCATCGCCAACAAGCATATTGCCGCCTCAATTGAGCCTGATGCAGAGGTTGTGTGGCCTGTGAATGATTTGGTGCTTGACACCTCTGGCATATTGTCGCCAAAGATGCGTTTTAGTGCTGCGCTCTCGGTAATATCATTGTTTGGCGTTCCTGTGCCGTGAGCATTCACATATTGAATCTCCGAAGGCTCCAATCCTGCCATATCAAGAGCCTCTTTCATCGCAAGATAGGCGCCTTCGCCATTCTCGGAAGAGGCCGTTTGGTGGAAGGCGTCGCAGTGGTTTCCGTAGCCTGTTACATAGGCCAAACCCTCAACATCTTTTTGCAAAACGACAAATGCTGCACCCTCTCCGAGATTTAGACCTGCGCGGGTGTCGTCAAATGGACGGCACTGCTCTTTGTCCAAAATCATCAGCGTATTGAAGCCGTTGAGGTGGAATAGGCTCAACGCCTCCGAGCCTCCCGCAATGACGATATCCACCTCGTCTTGAAGGAGCATCTCGGCTCCTATTATGATTGAGTTCAAGGCCGAGGAGCAGGCTGTTGTGATAGTACACACCTCGGCATCGTGAAGTCCTGCGACATCAGCTATCTCCTTGGTGTTATCTCCGCAGTCATTGCTCTTCGGCATCCACAATAGCGAGTCATCGGACTTCATCTGCTCAAATACCTGCTCGGCGATATCCATACCGCCTACTGTCGTACCCGATATTAGAGCAACACGCCTTCCCGAGAGGTCGGTAATGCCCGCGTGCTTCAACGCCTGACGGACGGCAATCGCGCCCATAAGCGTAGTACGGCTCATAGGCTTTGGGTTCTCTATTCCGAGAATCTGCTTCATCTCGTCGTTTGAGAGCTGGACTTCGCCTACGGGAATATAGTTGTGTTTTGATGGGAGATACTTCATCGGCCGAATACCCGTTCTGCGATTACGCAGTGAGTCAAGCACCGATGTAGCATCGTTACCAATTGCGCAGATTATGCCAAGACCTGTTATTGAGATTGTTCCGTTCATTATTTAGTTCTATTCTTTGCGATAAAATCGGCTATTGAATTTATGCTCTTGAAGATACTCTTTCCTTCTGCCGGGTTCTCCAACTTAATGCCGTAGTAGCGGTCCAAGATTACGATAATCTCCAACGCATCTATGGAGTCAAGGCCGAGTCCGTCGCCAAAGAGAGGCGCATCGTTGTCGATATCCTCTGGGGAGATCTCTTCAAGGTTGAGAGCCTCAATAATCTGTTGTTTGAGAGTTAAAGTCAAATCTTCCATACTGTCTATTTTTTAGTTAAAATTTTAATTTCTGCCTCAAAAGTGTTGTCGTCGCTGCAATCTATCCAGCCGGTTATTAACCTCTCGCGGTCGCTGTTAAGAAGTGATACTGTTGCGACGGTGTCTATAATCTCGCTACACTTTCGGTCAAGAATGTAGAGAGATGTTTCGCCCTTAAACGAGTTCTGTATAGCAACCTCTCCCGTGGCGATATTTGGTAGTGTATGTAGAAATACCGAAGGGCTTGGGTAGAAGTTTTCGCTATCGGCAATTGTGCGCAAGTGGTTTAGGTCTGCCACAATTGACGAGGAGTTGTTGAATAGAACTATATCGTGACACTTTGCTCTATCCTCTTCGTTCTCGCGTTGTAGCAGTATGCTTGACGCCAATACCGCCAAGCGACTCAAAGCGTCCATCTTGTGGAACTTCGTGCAGTCGCCAATGTAACCCTTGTATAGCTCTTTTAGTAGAGCCATACCTGTTGCAGTGGTTGCGATATGCTTGCCATTAACCACTGCTGATGTAGGCGTAATGTGTATTGAATCCGTGCAAACAACCTCGCCTGTGCGGTTGCTTGTGGTGTTGTTTCGCGTACCCTTGGCGTAGAACAATACGCCGTTGCAACTACCAAAGCCCGATATTATCTTCAAGAGGCTCTTTTTGTCGCATTTGCGCTCTTGATTGCTTATGTTGACACGCCCGCCAACGCCAATCTCGCTAAATCCGCGCACCGGAAGTACGATGCCGTCATCTAATGCGCGCATCGCAAGAATTGTTTCAAGTACGCCGGCCGCACCGAGTGTATGTCCGTAGTAGCCTTTGAGTGCTGATATCGGAATATCTGAAAGGCCGCTACGCTCAATCGCCTTTGACTCCATCTGGTCGTTGAACATCGTAGCCGTGCCGTGTACACAGATTACGCCTATATCCTCAACACTAACCTTATCTAACACCCTTTTAAGTGCCTCAACCGTACCCTCGCCAACGGGTGACGGGGTGCTGGTGTGATAGGCATCATTGCTGAGTTGCCCATCTACGATTTGCCACCTCTCCGACGCGGTGTTTGTGTTGTCGGCTCGCCCGAAGATGATAGTTGCAGCGCCATCGCCGAGATTAAGACCTAACCTCTCAATATCAAACGGTCTGCACTCCATCGGAGATAGTGTCTTGAACGAGAGGAAGCCTGACGCGACGAAAGGAGTTACCGCGTCGGCACCACACACAATCGCAACATCGTAGATGCCAGCCGAGAGTAATCTGTCGGCAAGCACTTGCGCTGTTACGCCCGATATGCAGGCGTTGCAGACGACTATCGGCTCACTCGTTATTCCGAAATGGGCTGCAACCTTCTTGGCGGTTGCGGCAGGAGAGAGATACTTGCCGTACTCCTCCGACTTCGGGTCAAGAGCGTCTATGTTGGCCTTTGTGGTGCTTAAAATGAGTATTGTGCGCGGCGACGAAATATCTATGTCGCAGTGGAGTAGAGCCTCCCGAATGGAACGAACGATAGAGGACTCAAATAGTGTAAAACCCTCTATCTTTATCGTTTTTGCCAGCTCCTCATTAAAGATTGAAGCGGTAAATTTGTTTGGAATACCTCGCCACCCGCAATGAGACTCCAAAGCAGAACGCCCCGCTCTCACAGCGCGGTAGTTCTCCTCCGTAGTCAAACCTAATGGTGAAACTATATTTGTGGCGAGAATCTCAATCATAACAAACCTACCTCTTTTTTCCACTCCGTATAGAAGTCGGGGCTATACCACATCAACTTATACTCCCTGTCCATAAAGACCTGTACGCTGTGTGCGGTTAGATACACTGTTCCGCTCTCGGGGTCGTATATCTCGTAATCAAAGATTATTTTTGCGCCCTCGGTCGGACGATATGTAATCTTTATCGTAGGGCGCATACCATATCGCAAAGGCTGCTTGTAGTTCATCGTAAGCTCAACGATTGGTGCAAATATCTCTTCGCTGATATATCTCTCGTACGACAACCCGTACCTCTTACCAAAGGCTTCGCGTGCGTCCTCCAAGTATAGCGGATATGCTCCGTGCCAAACAACACTCATCATATCCACCTCGCTGAATCTTACCTCAAACTGCGATTCAACCGATAAGACCAAATCCTCTTTCATCGCCATTCTGTCTGTTAGTTCTATTCAATGGAGCGTATAGAGAGCTTAATCTCGGCGGTGGCGAGAACCCTGTCACCACATCTAACCTCTGCGTTGGCGAGAGTCATACCGAAGACCTCCTCCAAAATATCAACCTTTGTGATGATGGTTGAACCAACCTTCGGAAGTTCGTTTACGACATAGTTACGAATAGCGCCGATAAAGCCAACCTGAACATCCTTTTTGAGGATATATTTGTTGTAGAAGCCGATACGCGCAGCGCAAGTCTGGGCGATATTCTCCATCAAGCCCGAAGCGGAGAAGGTGTCGTTATCAACGAATATATTCTCCCCTTTTATCTCGGTCTCGGTTGTAGAGGTTGTCATCTCAAACGAGGTCAAGGTGCCAACCATCACGAATGGCTCCTGCTGTGGCAGTATTGCGTGAACATCTATTGAGCGGAGGAACTCCTCTGTAATGTTTATTGTCTCCATTAAATCCAAAAGTTATAGAAGTTGAACCATTGTGTCGGGTGCTCCTTTACGCACTTTTCAAGTGCAGCAATATACCCGCGAGAGAGCTGTTTTGTCTGCTCTTTGCGTGGGGCGCTCTTGTCGTACTCCAATTGCGTAAACGACAACTTGTATCTGTTCCACGCCACCTTCGTTACATTTGCCGCCAAGGCATCAAGCCCGCGCATAGTTACAACATTGAGAGGCCCCAACGGGAACTTGGCCGTATAGCCTAAAAACTCCCCCTCAATGGACTTTGTAGCACCTGCCGAGCGGTCGGCGTGAAGCGTTACGATATTGCCACTGCGGAGTTCGTTGTCAATCTCGTAAAGGTGGCTCATATTCTCCTCAATCGCTATCATCTGGACATTGTTTTTGTCAAACAGATTGCTGCGATTGCGCATCACCGAGGCCTTTTCGTGGGCGAATACCAAGATGTTCATTCGCTTTGCGCCAGAGGAGAAGGTGTAGCCGGCAATCTCGTAGTTGCCAATGTGGGAACTCAAAATAACAAAACCCTCACTCTTCGCCTCCAACCTGTGATATGACTCCGCGCCCTCTACCTCTACCAAGAATCGTTTGCCGGCATACATCGCAAATTTGTCAATGACAACCTGTGCAAACTTGTAGTGGTTTAGGTAGACATTCCAAACGCTCTTCCACCACCCATAGTTCAAGCGGTTGCGGAAGTAGTCGTACGCGCTCTTTCGGCTCTTGTTTACGACCGAGCAGATAGGGACAATGAAGAGTGCGGCGAATGCGTATACCAATCTTATGTCAATATATCGCAACGCCACAATGAGTGATTTGTGCAACCACTCGCCTCCAAATGTTGTTCCCTTCCACTGGCGTGCCATTGCTTAATTTACTTTGGTCTCAATATAGTCGCAGAACTTGCTGAAAGTATCAACGCCTACCATCTCCTCGGCCTTGATTTTGAAGCCAAAGTTGCGCTCAACGATAACTACGATATCTACGAAGTCCAAGCTGTCAATGCCCATATCGTCCTTCAACTTTGCATCAGGGAAGATCTTCTCTTCGTCAATTTCAAGTTCGTCAATCAAGAAGGCCTTTACCTTCTCCTCAATCTCTACACGATTCATAATTCAAAAATTTTTAATGGTTATATGATTTTGTTCTTATATCTTCTTTACGACGATTGCGCTGTTTGTTCCACCGAAGCCAAACGAGTTGCTCAATACGGTGTCAATCTTTGTATCTACACACTTTGAAGTGATGTTGAGTTGCGCAGCGTACTCGTCAGGTGTTTCAAGGTTGATGTTTGGTGCTACGAAGTCGTTCTGCATCATTATCAGTGAATAGACCAACTCGCTGGCTCCCGCCATCCAACACTCGTGTCCTGTCATACTCTTGGTGCTTGATATGTAGGCGTGTTCGCCACCGAAGAGCTTGCCGAGAGCCATTGCCTCAAACATATCGCCCTGGCGTGTGCTGGTTGCGTGAGCGTTGATGTAGTCAATATCGGAAGGTTGCATACCTGCATCTTCCAACGCACGGCGCATCGCACGCAAGCAACCCTCGTCGCTCGGTTGGCTGATTACCGATGTTCCGTTTGAAGAGAAACCGTAGCCTACAACCTCGGCGATGATGTTTGCGCCACGAGCCACAGCGTGGTCATAATCTTCAAGGATAAGTGCCGCTGCACCACCGCTTGGAACGAGTCCGTCGCGATTATCGTCAAATGGTCGGCTTGCCTTTGTTGGCTCCTCCATATTCTTGGAGAATGCTCCCAGCGCATCAAATGAAGCCATAGAGTAGAAGTTGGTCTCCTGCGCACCACCGCATAGAACGACATTCTGCAAACCGTTTTTGATAAGCAGATAGGCCAGGCCTATTGAGTGGCTACCGCTGGCACACGCTGCGCTGACTGTGAAGTTTACACCTTTGAGGCGAAAGATAGTGCTGATATTCATCGTCACGGTAGAGTTCATCGCCTGGAAGATGAACGATTGGCCGAGAAGCTCTGTGTCGTGCTTCGCGTCCATAATTCTCGCCGCCTCAATGACGGGCTTTGCCGACGAGTCGTTGCCAAAGATACAACCAACCTCATTAGCGTCAAGGTATGCGTCGTCTATGTTGGCCATCTCAAAGGCTTGCGCGCTTGCCATAAAGGCATATTCGGCCTCCTCCGACATTCCGCGACGCAGGTGTCTGTCAATGCGGCCTTTGAGTTCTGGCTTCTTGACGATACCCGTCAAGGCTGATTGGTATCCATACTCCAAACGCTCCGCCTCAATGCCGATGCCCGACTTGCCGTTATAGAGCGACTCTTTGACCTCCTCAATACTTGTTCCAAGGCAGGACCAGATGCCCATACCCGTAATAACTACTCTTCCCATTTAGAATATCTGCTTTTTAGTATAAACCTCCATTTATGCTTATCACCTCACCCGTGATGTAGCTCGCCTCGTCCGAACAGAGGAAGCCTACCAGAGCTGCAACCTCCTCTGGTTTGCCGAAACGCTTCATCGGAACCAACTTCTGCAACTCCTCTTGTGGCAGGTCTTTGGTCATATCGGTCTCAATAAAGCCGGGGGCTACGGCATTAACCGTTACATTGCGAGCTGCTGCCTCTTGTGCCAAGGCCTTGGTTGCTCCAATGAGTCCCGCCTTTGCTGCGCTGTAATTAGTCTGTCCGGCAATACCTTTGAGGCCAGATAGAGATGCCATATTGACAATTCGGCCACCGTGCTTGCGCATCATCATCTTTGGCAGAAGTTGTCTTGTGACATAGAAAAATCCGTTCAGCGAGGTATCCATCACCGCCTGCCAATCCGATGTTGGCATCATAAACATTACATTATCTCTGCGAATGCCTGCATTGTTTACAAGGTATGCGATATAGTCCTCGGGGTGGTTGCTCTCCCACTGCGAAAGCACCTCGGTAACCTCACTCTCATTAGAAACATCAAAGCGGAGTAGCTCTGCCTCTCCGCCACTATTTCGGATAATATCTCGCACCTCTTCGGCTGCTGTCTGATTAGATTGGTAGTTGATAAGCACAGGGATACCCATCTCTGCCAATTTACAACATATTGCACGGCCTAATCCGCGCGACCCACCGGTTACAAGAGCGTATTTCATAATTATTGCCTAACTGCTATGGTTATTTTTATTAAAAATAATTAATTGGCAAAAATATGAAAAAAAGTTCAATATATCAAATTATTGGTCGTAAAAGGGATGTTTTGGAGTGGAGAGGCGTGGAGAGTTTCCTGTTGATTAGATTTAGAACGGTGGCAAAGGGTGTTGCTTCTGTGAAAAAATGGCAAAAAAGCGGCTGAATAAAATTTTTTTCGGTTTGAAATTTAACTTTTTATACCTATCTTTGTCTTATATATAAGACGAACCTACAAAATTAACCTTTACGGATTATGGGCTTAAAGATTTACTCTTCAACTCTTGATCTGGGCAGGGGGCTTGCAATCGCTGTTAAAGAGGTGTTGCAGGGTGTCCCTACCAACTCTATTTGCGGACTTCTATTCTATGGCACTTGCGACGGGGTGGAGTATCACCAACTCCTCGCAGATATAAGAGCCGCTGTCGTTCAATATCTCGGTCGCAACCTTCCTATAACGCTTATTCCTCAAACAATTCTTCCCGAAGGAGGAGTTGCTGTTGAGGTCTACGCTCTTGAAGGTGCTGATGTAACCATTCAAGAGCGCAATGGTGTCTGCTACGGCCTTGTCGGCAACGACGAGGAGTCGATACTCTTTTTTGAAGGAGTACCTGCGGCAGACTTCTCAAAAAGTGTTGGTAACCAGAGCGAAGAGGTCTTTGGTAGAGTCAATGATTTACTCTCGGCGTACGGCTTTGAGGTGGACGATATTGTGCGCCAATGGAACTTTATTGGAGATATCGTTGCACACCGCGACGGCAAGCAGAACTACCAAGAGTTTAACGATGCCCGCACCCGCTACTACGCTCACGGGGCGTGGAAGAACGGCTACCCCGCAGCAACGGGTATCGGAACTTCGGGCAACGGCATAATCGTTGGTGGCATCGCTTTCAAAAAGAGAGAGGCCGAGAATGGAGGTATCTATCCGATTGACAACCCGTTGCAGATAGCGGCGCATATCTACTCAAAGAGTGTGCTGGTGGATAGTGACGAGCGAGCAATGAAGAGTACACCTAAATTTGAGCGTGCGAAGTTGATTGAGACCTCGCGTGGAGCGTGCTGTTTTGTCTCGGGAACGGCGGCAATTCGTGGCGAGGAGAGTATGGACGCTTCGTCGGCGAGGTTGCAGACTGTAAAGACGATTGAGAACATTGAGTATCTCGTATCAAAGGATAATTTGGTGCGTTTCGGTTGCAAGCCATACGAACTTAAATATGCCAAGTTGTTGGTCTATATCAAGCATAAGGAGGACTACGACGAGGTACGCCGAGTGGTAGAGGAGAGATTTTCGCAACTGCCTGTGATTTACACCATTGCAGATGTATGTAGAAGTGAACTTTTAGTTGAAATAGAGGGTATTTTAATATCGTGAGATTATGAAAAAATGTCTAATAATTGTAGCCTGTATCTTGGCTCCGATAATTCAGGCTGTGGCCTCAAATCAGTGCAGAGATGAGGTCTTTTTAAGGAGGGCATACCTTACCGTAACGGGTGCGCTTCCATCGCCGCAAGAGTGCGAAAGATTTTTAGATGACAAACGCTCCGACAAGCGCGAAAGGCTTATCAACAGACTCTTGGATAGAGAGATTGCTACGCAATATACGCTGATGCATTGGGGCGATATCCTTCGTATCAAGTCGGAGTTTCCGAGCAACTTGTGGCCTAATGGTGTACAGGCATACAACCGATGGATATACGAGAGGTTGTTGAATAATGTGCCGTACGACGAGATGGTGCGTGAGTTGTTGCTTTCAAGCGGCAGCAACTTCCGCTCTCCTGCGGTCAACTTCTACCGCGGTTTCCAGGAGCGTTCGCCAGAGAACTACTATGCCAACATCAACCTTTTGTTCCTTGGCAACCGCGATTGCAGAGATGACGGCTATCTGTGCTTCTCGCAGATAAAATTCAAATCTACCAAGGAGTGGAAGGAGGAGATAATCTACATTGACTACCGCAAGGAGTTGCCTTGGCAGCAGATTAAGCTTGCTGATGGTACTATCCTCAAACCCGACTACAATACCGATTGGAGAGAGTCGTATGTAAATTGGCTCACTTCGCCAAATAACCGCCGTTTCGCCGAGGTTTTGGTCAACCGAATGTGGTTTTGGGTCTTTGGTAAGGGTATTGTTCACGAGCCAGACGATTGGCGTGAGGATAATCTGCCGTCCGACCCTGCTCTGTTGAAGGAGCTTACCGACTTCTTTGTGGAGAGCAAATACGATATGAAGGCTCTGATGAAGAGGATTCTTATGTCGGAGCAGTTCAACTCAAAGATGGCTCCCGAGGGTAGCTATCAGCCACAACGACTCCCGGCCGAGGTTATTGTTGACGCAATCGCTTCATCTACGGGGCGTTGGAACAAATATAGCAGCCGAGTGCCAGAGCCATTTACCTTCTATCCGCCACAGACCAGAGCGACCCACCTGGGCGACGCTACGGTCTCATCTACGGAGTTGGAGCTCTTTGGTAAGGTGTCGCGTGATGTATCGTTGGAGAGCCAGCGCAACAACGCACTCACCTCTCGCCAATTGCTCTATTTGATGAACTCTTCGGCGTTGGAGCAGCGCATCAGAAATAGCCCTGCGTTGAAGAAGATATGCGAACAACACACGACCGTTGAGCAGGTGGCAAACGCTATCACTTTGAGGGTTCTGTCGCGCCGAGCTACGCCACAAGAGGTGGAGTTGTATACTAAACATATGACGAATAACTCGCTATCCATAAACGAGTTGGCGTACGATATTATGTGGATGCAGATGAATAGTAACGAATTTTTATATAACCACTAATTCTGAAATACTATGAGAAAGATATATCTGACCTTAATTCTATTGTTGGCAATCTCTTTCGCAGCCGAGGCTCAACGAGCAAAGTCTGTGATTTTGATATACCTTGATGGTGGCCCAGCGCAAACCGACACCTTTGACCCTAAACCCGCAGCGGGCAGAAACTATACGGGCAACTACAAAGGTGTAGCCAAGACAAATGTTGAGGGTGTGGAGATTGGCGAGAAGTTGCCGTTGCTGGCCACTATGGCGGATAAATATACGCTTATCAGAAGTATGACTCACGGTAGCAATGCGCACGAAACGGGTCACTACGCTATGATTACGGGCGACACCTCAAAGGGTGCGGTGGTCTATCCGTCGTTTGGAGCTGTGATATCCTATATGTTGAAGGATAAATATAAGGGAATCTTACCTCGCTATATCTCGGTAACGAGTGCAAATAGCCGTTTTAACGAAGGCGGTTTCTTGGGCAACGAGTACAAGTCTTTTGATACGGGCGGTAGACCAGAGTCAAAGTTGTATGAGGTTGACGGTGTGGTAAATAAGTTCGTCAATCGCGAGCGAATGGATAGCCGAATGGCTATGCTTGCCGAGTTTGAGAAGGGAACGATGGATAAGCAACTTATTGACTCGTTGCGAGGTGTGAATATGGAGTTTATATGGGGCGAGAGTCGCGAACTCTTCAACCTTGCCAGCGAGCCTGACTCGGTGCGAGTGCGATACGGCAAGTCCAGACTCGGTCAGTCGTGCCTTGTTGCTCGCAAGTTGGTTGAGGCGGGAGTACCTTTTGTGAATGTTCGTATGACGGGTTGGGATACCCACAAAAAGCACTTCCAGAAGATGAATTCAATGCTTACAAACCTTGACAAAGCCCTCTCGGCTCTGCTTGCCGACTTGGACGAGCGAGGTCTGCTTGATAGTACGATAGTCCTTTGCGGAGGCGAGTTTGGTCGTACTCCAAAGGTGTTGTGGGAGGCTCCGTGGAACGGAGGTCGCGCTCACTACGGAAAGACATTCAGCTACCTGGTTGCAGGTGGTGGCTTCCACGGCGGCAAGGTTGTCGGCGTGACCGACAAGACGGGCGAGAATGTTGTTGAGCGTCCTGTGCGCCCTTGCGACTTGATTGGTACGGTCTATCTTTTGATGGGTATTGACCCTTATGGCACTCTGCCTCATGTTTCGGAGGGCAATCTGCCTATCCTTCCATCGCTGATTAAGAACGAGCAGAGCGGTGGACTACTCTATGAAATTATTGATATTAAAAAGCCTGATTATGAAAAGAAGTAAACGCTTAATAATCACTCTTCTGTGCCTG
>JAEIGA010005436.1_pt1 | contig 19469 bp, 16 predicted proteins | sample 9270691 | NCBI WGS metagenome assembly JAEIGA01 (sample SAMN17057246, study PRJNA624740) | gut metagenome | biome: biome; isolation source: fecal sample | host: Bos grunniens | place: China: Xizang | collected 2019 | reverse complement strand
GACCTGTGTACCAGCAAGCGATACCAGCAGAGTGGCGTTCAAATGGATTGAGTCCTTCTAACGAGAATCCGTTGGAGTTGTATTCCCCTTCAGAGATTTCCACTTTTCCTCCCTTGCCTTCTTCTACTTTCACACTGATAGGCGCGACCATAGCTTGGCGCGCATATTCGTCTGTGCCAGTGTGGCGATGGTAGAATACATACCATTGCCCGTTGATTTCGCAGATACTGCCATGAGTGTTACCGTCGATAGTCGCAGAAGCAATGACATTGCCTTGCTCATCGATTTCGCGTCCGCGTCCGTCAATGATTGTACCTCCATAGGTGAAAGGACCGAGTGGCTGGTCGCTGTAAGCGTAGGCAAGAGTGTAGTTGGATGTAGGAAGTCCGAACTCTCCGTCTTCGGTGAAACGGCTATAGATGAATACGTACTTGTCTTTGATTTTGCGGATAGAAGAAGCTTCAAAGAAACGGAATACGCCTGGCTGATTTCGTGCTGAAACCATGTCTTCTACAATCTCTGTGCCGGGCTTCACTGTCGCCATTGTTGTGGGGTCTAATTCTGCACCGTAAGAACGTTCAAATCCCCAGTAGCCATACACTCGGCCATCGTCATCAACAAAGACTGCTGGGTCGAAGGCAAGAACGCCATCCGTTTGGTTGGGCTTTTCGCTGTGCCAGTTGCAAACCTCGAAAGGCCCATCAGGACGGGTACTCTTGGCAATCATTCCATTACGTCCTCCTGCCTGGTTGTTTGGGTAAAGATAGTAGGTCTTGTTGCCATCAGTGTCAGTCACAAGGGTTACATCAGGTGCATAAAGCACGTCGGCGAGTCCTTCGGGATGAAGCAATTCCCCTTGCGCATTCTTGTCTACTTGGAAGATGACGCCGTCATACCGCCAATGAGTGAGGCTATCCACTGGTGCAGACCATACTACGAGTTCGCGTCCGCAATAGCCTGTAATCATGCTGTCGTGCGAGCCGTACACATACACACGCTGCTTGCCGGGCTGGTCGGGGTCTTCGAACACGTAAGGCTCTCCGTCTGGAATGTGTTCCCAGAGAGGAAGAAATGGATTGCCGACGGTTGTGAGTTCGTCGGGTGCTTTTTCACTTTTTGCTGTTGTACAAGCCGTTGTTCCTGTTAGACAGCAGGCTGCCGCAACGAGTAGCCCAGAAAGGCTTTGATTGAATGTGTGAAGATTCATAAGCGGTTTAGTTGTTTTGAGGGTTATGATTTGGATTGTATGATGATTCTTGAAGAAGGTTTTCTTTTATTCGGCCCAGAGCGGTTTGTCAAGTGGAGTTTCGAGGAAACTTCTCAGCGCTTTTGCAAAGGTGGCAGAATGGTCTGAAACTCTGCCCATACCAAGGATGTAGGGGTTTATATATCGTTTTTTTGCAATGACGACTTTAGCTTCAGGATGGTTGCTGCCAGAGAAGATGTGTCGTAGCTGCCTGAATTGATTCCAGTCTGCTGTTGCCATAGTGTCGTTGCTTAAAAGGCTGATGACTTCCTTTTCTGTTCGGTAAAGGTCGGCTACGTTAAGGATGCCTCGTGCAATGTTTTTCTTCAGTAGTTCCGCAAGAGACTGCATGGCAAATCTGTCTTCATCTGCAACATAAATTCGCGAGGTGTGAAGTGCTGCAAGGCTGAACTGCTCAGCAATGTCTAAATTGCTGAACATCAATTCTTCTTCGTTGTGTTCGTTGCTGTCTGCAACAAGATTGTCGAACCAAACTTTCGCTTTTTCGTATGAGGCGATATGGTAGTTGACGATGTTCGTTAAAGTGTATTCCAGTCTGTCTGCTGAGAGTTTGGGCGAGTCGTTGTCTGCGATAGGGTATTGGTGATAGTCTGCTACGTCTTTGAGTGTTAACCCGATAGTATTGAGCATGGTCATGATTTCTGAAGAAGCTTCTATGGTAGTGGCGGTATCACTTTCGGTTGACTCCTGTTTCATGTAGTCGCCATTCAGAAAGTCGATGACGTGGGCGAAGGTCGGTGTCGAAATGTCGTGAAGGAGTGCAGCAATGGTTTGCTTAACATCCTGTGTGAATTTCCATACAATGAGTGCGCACCCGATACTGTGACTGTATCGTGAGTAGTTTTTCAGATTTTTGAATAAAGGGAAGGAGGTGTATTCGCATCCGCAGTTCATGCCTACGCCTTTTAACCGCTGTATAGCAGGGGTGCAGGCTAGGTCGTGGATAAAACTGGGGATGGAAGGGTTGTACAGTTTCCACATGAACTCAGTGTTCTGTTCGTGCTGTGCCATCATGCGATACCTAACAGTTCTATATCGAAGATAAGTGTAGAGCCGCCAGGTATACCTGGCTGAGAAAACTTGCCGTAACCTAATTCGGCAGGGATGTAGATTTCCCATCTGTCGCCTATATGCATCTGTTGTAGGGCAATGACCCAGCCTTCAATCAGGTCGCAGAGACGGCATGCCAGAGGGACTCCGCTGCGGCTACTGTCGAATTTTTTGCCGTTGATGGTCTTGCCAGTGTAGTGTGCAGTGATGATGCTGCGTGTTGTTGGATGAACCCCGCTAGGGTCTCCTTTGCTAATCACCTTGTAGCAGATGCCTTTGGGAAGGGTCTTCACGCCCTCTTCCTTCGCTTTTGCGATGAGCCATTCTTTGTTGGCCTGTATGTAGTCTCGTTTTGCCGTCATTTTCTTGTTTAATAAGGTTGTTGCTGAAAAAGAGCAATGTGCGTGAGTGGTAAACCACTTTGCATATTGCTCTTTTGATGGGCTTTTTTTAGGGGAAACCTTTGGGCAAATGTTAATATTCCTCCTCGTCCCAGAGGAAATCTTCTTTAGAAGGGTAATCGGGCCAAATCTCTTCGATAGACTCGTAGATATCGCCTTCATCTTCAATTTCTTCAAGGTTTTCTATAACTTCAAGAGGTGCGCCAGAACGTGTGGCGTAGTCAATCAGCTCTTCTTTAGTAGCTGGCCATGGAGCATCTTCAAGTTTAGATGCAAGTTCAAGTGTCCAATACATATTTATATAAAGATTTTGTTTTTTTTGCAAAGATAATATAATTCATATATAAAACAAAATAAAACGATTTTTATTTTAATGATACTGAATTTATGCCTTTCTCTTGTTTTGCAATATACTGGAAAATCGTAGTGCTCCACATTGGCATAGTGGTATGGGGCACTACGAAATGCCGATGTGGAGCATTGCGATTCTTTTTAGTGTTCAAGAAGGAATATCTGGGAAAGATACCCCGAAAAGGTATGTTTATTGCGCAGACGGAATGCTGGCTGGTGTCCAGCAGACTTCTGGTTGCTTTCCGTCAAGATTGAGTTTGCGGGACAGGACGAAAAAGTAGTCGCTGAGCCGATTGATGTAGGCAAGTGCGGAAGGCTCAATGATTGTATTTTCTTTGGTGAGGTTGAGCATACAGCGTTCAGCGCGTCGGCAGATGGTTCGGCAAACGTGACAGATGGCAGCCGCTCGGCATCCTCCAGGCAATATGAAAGAACGCAACTGTGGCAATTGGGCTGTGATTGCGTCAATCTGCTGTTCGATTTCTTGCAGGTCACTGCCTGCGATGGAACAGGTTGTAACAGGGCGTTCTGGAGATGGTTCTGTTGCAAGATGCCCTCCAATTTCGAAGAGCATATTCTGTATGTGTGCCAAGTTCGTTCTGTCGTTGTCATCTTTGCAGTAGGTGATGAGCAGTCCTGTTTGTGCGTTGAGCTCATCTATTGTGCCGTAGGCTTCAATGCGTGAACAGGTTTTGCTGACCCGCTGTCCGCTTGCTAGCGATGTCATGCCTGCATCTCCCGTTTTTGTGTATATTTTCATAAGAGGTAATTTTGTTTGATGCGTTTAGGGTCAAATGTGACGATGCCGCGACGCCCCAAGTCGAAAGTGACGATGGCGTTCGGGTCATTGACGATATATTGCCATAGAGCCGCATTGTGATGGTGGATGTGCTCTATGATAAGTATCGTGGATGGGGTTGTGTTCTGTAGGGCTTTTTTGTATTGATTTGCAGCCTCTTGCCCCTTCTTCTCAATGATGGTAATAGGGTGATTTCGGTAATGATTCTGAATACGGAACAATTGCTGTTCTTGCCGTGTATTCAGTTGCTTGTCTTGATAAGCGTAGTAGTGATGCCGTTCGAAAAATACATCGCGTATGAGTTCATAGGCCCATGGCGAATGTATGCCGAACCCGCGTCGGTGTATAGCTCTTGGCAACGCGGTGAGAATGAGATGGGTAGTGCGTTGCAAGTTCATGATGGAATATGATTGTCAGCAAACTTTGATTCGGATTCTTTAGTGTTAGAGTGGCTTGGCACGGTGAATACGAAGCGCGCTCCTTCTGTATAGCTTGTGTCAAGATAGATGTCGCCTCCGAGCGCCTGAGCGATGAGGTTGCAGACGTACAGGCCAAGACCGAGCCCGGGACTGTAGTGGTCGAGCTTCTCGAAATGTTCAAATATTTTTTTTGCTTTGTCAGCAGGAATACCTACGCCTGTGTCTGTAACGATGAATTGTACATTGTTAGAACTGTCGTGTTCAACCTGAAGTGTAATACTGCCATTGGTCGTGTTCTTGCAAGCGTTGGACAGGAGGTTTTGCAGTACTTGTCCCACCCTTCTTTTGTCAGTGTAGAGCTTGAGTCCTTCTTCCGAGGAATGATAGATGTACTGAACGCCTTGAGGAAGAAAGTCTTTGGTTTCCTCCATTTTATCTTGGCAGAGCTGGTCAATGTTGGTGTCTTCAAAATGAAAATTGAATGTGCCTACTTCCATGTTGCTGACGTCGATGATGTCGTCGAGTGTGGAAAGTAGCTGATTATTGCTCTCCATAATGTACTCGCTGTAGAGGTCTCTTTCCTCTTGTGGAAGATCGTTTGACATGAGTTGGGCAAATCCCATAATAGCATTGAGCGGAGTGCGTATTTCGTGTCTCATGTTTTGTATGAACACGTTTTTGATGCGGTCAGCAATATTGGCTTGGTCGAGTGCTGTCTGCAGCGCATCGGCTCTTTTCTTCTCTTCTGCATTGTTATTGTGTCGCCATCCAATATAGAACGCGGCCCCGATGGCAAGCGCCAGCAGCGTGAAGATGAGCGAGAGGGAGTCCCGTTTCAGTTTGTTGGAATGTGCAATTTGTTCCTGCTGCTCGTTATATTCTCTGTTGATGACCGGAAAGTTCCGGGAAATTTCGAGCGCAAGACTTCTTGACGGATAGATGTTGGCGTCTTCCATTGTACAGATGAGGTACTTGTATGCGTGGTCGTTGTCGCCTTGCTCATGCAGTAGTTGCACAAGATATGGAAGTGCTTGATAGTCAGTTACTCCGTTTTTTATGTCTTCGGCTGCAGTTACAGCGAGATAGTAGATGCTGTTGGTGCTGTCCTGTAGCAGTTCGTAAGTAGAAGCCAGTGTGGAACGTAGGTATAGATAGTTGCTCCCGTCTGCTTTTCCTAAGTATCGCATGGCGATATAAAGCGCTTTACTGAGATTTTTCTGGCTCATTTCCCGTGTCGCAAACGTGATGTCCTTGCTAAAACCTTCGGGATGCAGTATGAGGATGCTGTCTGCATAAGCTTGTATTCTGCTGTAATAGGTGCTGTCATCCGTTTGCAGATGGGATGTGTATTCTTCGATTTTCTGATAGTTGCTGAAGCAGGTTCGATAATAAAGCAGGCGAGCTTCTTTGGAGAGGGGAGACGGGTCTATCTCGTTGGTGATGGCATTAGCTTTGTGGTATAAACCCATGGTTCCGTAAATTTGCGATTTGTTGAGCAATACCCATGCCTTCAGGTTGATGTTGCTGTCGTACTCATCTGTCTTTTCAATCCGTTCAAGCACTTTTAGGGCCCTGTTACCGTCAGTGTCGTAGAGTTCCCAATACAATTTTTGGCACATCTCAACATATTCTTCTGGAGGACAGGTGTTTACTTGCTGCTCTATGCTGTCTGCGCGTACCTTTCGTATGGTTTGGTAGGTCTTTTTATTGGCAATAACGCTATCAAGCATGACCAAAGCTTCCTTTATCTTCTTTTCGTTGTGGCCGTTTTGAGCCAGTACGGATAAAGGTAATAGGGCAATGAATGCTATGATGAGACGGAAAAACCGCATGTGGTCGTGCTTTCTTTGATATAGTTTTTAGATTTCTTTTAGTATTTCTAAGTTTCTTTCGCAAATATAGGTTTTTGTTTGTTAAAAACGTAAGAAATGAATCAGTTTTTGTTGTGAATTTGCTAAAATTGGTTTTTCGGAGGTGTTTTTATCGCATTTTATGTTAACTTTGCAAAAAAAACAAGCAATGGAGAACGTCTATCGGATTAACCTTCCTGTGGCAGATTCTACCAATCTTTTTGTTCGTGAGATGTTGGAAGAACAGCGTTCAGGACAGGTTGTTTCGCCAGGGATATTGCCGGGATTTACGCTGGTTGTAGCGGATTACCAGACTGCAGGCCGAGGTCAGCAGGGCAACTTCTGGGAATCTGAGCGAGGGAAGAACCTCACGTTCTCGTTGCTGTGTCACCCCGATTTTGTCAAACCGTCCCATCAGTTTCTGCTTTCGCAGTGCATGGCCATTTCTGTCAGGGAGGCCTTGCTGCGTTATGTGGCGGGTGTGGAAGTGAAGTGGCCAAATGACATTTATGTGAATGATAAAAAAATTAGCGGAACGCTGATTGAGTGCGACTTGCAAGGAGGAAAGATATCGAACTGTATCATTGGCGTTGGTGTCAATGTTAATCAGGAACTGTTCAGAAGTAATGCGCCTAATCCTGTGTCATTAAAGCAATTGACCAGTGTACAGGTGGAGCGTGAGGAAGTGCTCAGTGCTATTGTCAGTCGTTTTGGACACTATTACGAATTGCTGCGTGAGGGCAAGGCATGCGAAGTGCGCCAGATGTATATGGATGCTCTCTACAGGCGAGTGGGCAGGCATCGTTATGCCGATATACGTGGCGAGTTCATGGCTGAAATAGCAGGAGTGGAACCAACTGGTCACATTCTTCTGCGTTTCGACGATGGCAACGTGGTGCGCTATGAGTTTAAGGAAGTCCGTTTTGTTCTTGATAGTTAAGTAAGATGATGAATCCAAAGACGATACATATATCCGATTATTGGTATGATTTGCCAGATGAACGTATTGCCAAGTTTCCATTAGCAGAGCGTGATGCGAGCAAATTGCTGATTTACAATCAAGGAGAAGTAAGAGAAGATGTTTTCACCTCCCTGCCGGCCTATCTTCCTGCAGGCTCGTTGATGGTCTTCAATAACACCAAAGTGATTCAGGCTCGGTTGCACTTTCGCAAGGCTTCGTCCAATGGCGTGTTGGGGGCACTTATCGAAGTGTTCTGCCTCGAACCTTCTGCTCCTCATGATTATCAGCTCAATTTCTCTCAGAGAGGCCATGTACAGTGGTTTTGTCTGATTGGGAACTTGAAAAAGTGGAAGAGTGGTAAACTCTGTCGAGAGATAGTGATGCCTGATGGTTCAAGTATTACTTTGTGGTGTGACCGAAAAGAGATTAGTGGAACATCGCATATTGTTGATTTCGAATGGGAAGGTAATTATACTTGGGCGGAAGTGCTCGACGCTATAGGTGAACTCCCGATTCCTCCTTACCTGAATAGGGAAACGCAGGAGAGCGATAAGCAGACCTATCAAACTGTGTACTCGAAGATAAAAGGCTCAGTGGCAGCGCCTACGGCGGGTCTGCATTTTACGGATCGTGTTCTCGCAGCTCTTGATGAGGCGGGGATTGTTCGTGAGGAATTGACGCTCCATGTGGGTGCAGGGACTTTTAAGCCTGTAAAAAGCAGGGAGATAGGAGATCATGATATGCACACAGAACATATTGCGGTACGCCGTCAAACAATAGAGCGCCTGATTAGCCACGATGGACATGCTATTGCTGTTGGAACGACGAGCGTCCGTACATTGGAGAGCCTCTATTATATGGGCGTTTTAGCCGCTCAAGGCAAAGAAGAATTGCATGTGCCTCAGTGGCTCCCTTACGAATACGATGGAAGCATGACAACGGTTGAAGCATTGCAGGCGTTGTGCTCCTATCTGGTTGAAAGGCAGCTTGATGTGCTTCAGTCATCTACGCAGATTATCATTGCTCCAGGCTATCAGTATCATGTCGTGACACGTATGGTCACCAATTTCCATCAGCCGCAATCCACTTTGCTCCTTCTTGTATCGGCTTTTTTGAAAGGCGATTGGAAAAAAGTGTATGATTATGCGTTGACACACGATTTTCGTTTTTTGAGTTATGGAGATTCCTCTCTGCTAATACCTTGATATGATGAAAGATAACAGCAAAGAAATGTTCCCCGTTGTTGATGCGGAAGGCAATATCATTGGGGCGGCTACTCGGGCAGAATGTCATGGTGGCAGCAAACTTTTGCATCCAGTTGTGCATCTTCATGTGTTCAACAGCAAAGGTGAGCTTTATCTGCAGCACCGCCCTGCTTGGAAAGATATCCAGCCCGACAAGTGGGATACGGCAGTTGGTGGTCATGTGGATTTGGGCGAGTGTGCAGGAGATGCCTTGAAGCGTGAAGCGCATGAGGAGTTGGGAATCAGCGACTTTACTCCAGAGCATCTGGAACAATATGTTTTTGAGAGTGAGCGTGAGCGCGAACTGGTCTTTGTCTATAAGACAGTATATGATGGCGAAATAGCTCCTTCTGATGAACTGGATGGCGGCCGTTTTTGGAGTATGGCAGATATCAAGGCAAATTTAGGTCAAGGAGTCTTTACGCCCAATTTTGAGAGCGAAATAGAACGAGTTAAGTTAATAAAAGAATAACCTGTATGAAAAAGTTACTTTCACTTTTAGTTTTTAGTTTCTTGTTTTTTACAGTTCATGCCCAAAGTGACATCTGGTTAGATATCAATGGCGTACGTGACCTTACTGCGGACTCTATAAGTATCCTCAAACAGGCGCGTCCCATCCCGGGCAGCAGTCGCCAGGGCGATAATCCCGTATTGTTTCTTGTGGGCAACAGTACTATGCGAACAGGAACTCTTGGCAATGGCAACAATGGCCAGTGGGGATGGGGATATTATGTTCACGAATATTTTGATGAAAACAAGATAACTGTTGAGAATCATGCTCTTGGGGGTACATCTCCTCGCACTTTCTATGATAGTTTCTGGAAGCCGGTTGTTGAAGCGGTAAGGCAAGGTGACTACGTGTTCCTTGAACTCGGGCATAACGATAATGGTCCTATTGATTCCATTCGTGCACGTTCCAGCTATCGTCCTCATGGCCGATTGGAGATAGCAGAAGATTCCACTATTATACATAATAAAATAACGAATAAAAAGGAAACAGTTTATACTTTTGGAGGTTATATACGTCGATTTATCAGTGAGATACGTGCAAAAGGAGCAACGCCAATCCTCTTTACTCTCACTCCACGCAATGCTTATGAAGCCGATGCGCCTGGCAAAATTCAGCGAAAGCTTGCCGACTTCACGCCAGCCATCTTTGCTATTGGAGAAGAAACAGGGACTCCTGTTATTGACTTGAATGATATTTCTGCTACTAAATTAGAGAAGTATGGTCCATGGAAAACCGACTATCACTTTTATCTTGATAAGATACACACATCCGCTTATGGTGCACGTATGAATGCTCAAAGTGCCGCCGAGGGTATCCTTGCCTGCGATGATTCTCAAGTGGCATTCCTCAAATCGTGCTTGAATGACAGGGTGCATCCTAAACGTTGCGACCAGAAACGCAAGCAGGGACTTCCTATGGTCTTTCTTTGCGGAGATTCTACAGGCAAGAACGAAGATAAGAATCCTGATGGAATGTGGGGATGGGGCAGTCAAGGCTACACCGTTTTCGACTCAACCAAGTGTGTTTTCCAGAATCAGGCACGGGCAGGCCGTTCTACTCGCACTTTCGTGGACGAGGGATTGTGGGAAGTTGTCTATAACTCTCTCGAACCAGGTGATTATGTGCTGATTCAGTTCGGTCACAACGATATAGGTGGTATCAAAGACGGCAAGGAACGTGGTGTTATAGCTACAGCAAAAGATTCCAGCCATGTCTATCGCCTTGAAAGCACAGGGCAGTTCCAAGTCGTTTATTCATATGGATGGTATCTCAAAAAGATGATTCAAGACACCCTTGAGAAAGGCGCAACTCCCATCCTTCTATCCCTTACGCCGCGTAACGAATGGCACGTTGGCGATGGACATCCTCGTGGTTTCATCTATCCAGTCAAGGAAAAGAAAGGCAAAATGTATATAGAGCGCCGCAACGAGACTTATGGCTCATGGTGTCGCTCCGTTGCAAAAGAAACGGGTGTCCTTTTTGTCGATGTCCACAACATCACAGCCGATGCGCTCGACAAGATGGGGCAGAAGAAAGCCGCTTCCTATTTCAACCGTGACCATACCCATCTTTCGCTCATTGGCGCACAGCTCAATGCTAAAAGTGTAGGCAAAGGACTTCGTGATGCTGAAAGCCCAGCTGCAGCTTTGCTCAGAAAGAAGTTCTAAGCATTTGTTCGCGAGAAATAAGCTCTTTTAGCGGAAAAAGCAGTGTTGAGGATTCGGGAAACCATGTTTTTTTTCTTGTATAGAACAAAAAAGGACAATTTATTTGAAGATGTTGTATTTTGTCGTATATTTGTGGCGGATTAACATAATTCTATTCCAATGAAAAATAAAATTATTACTTCGATCTTCGCGCTGATGCTCGGTACGGCTGTATATGCAGGAACGTACGTTGTCATGGTAAGAAACACACGTTACCAGACAATCACAGGCTTCGGTGCTGCATGTTGCGATGGTGCCATGTGTCCTCATGGCAATGACACGCAGCCAGTTAAATTACTTTATGGACCTCAGTCTAGAATTGGTCTGAACATTCTGCGTATGGAGATTTCGCCTAATTTTAAGGGCGACATCAATGCTTCAGATATAGGTTGGGATACTCCTTATGACTGGCATGGCTCGCTTCCTTCAGCCAAGCTGGTTAAGCAGCGTGGCGGTATTGTGTTCGGTACACCTTGGTCACCTCCAGGAGAATACAAGACTAATGGTACAGCTCAGGGCGGAAACTCTGATGATCAGGGCAATCAGCGCGGTGAACTGCGTGCTGACAGTTACGAGAAGTTCTTCCCATGGCTCAATACATTCTTGGCTTATATGAAGAAAAACGGTGTCAACATGGATGCGGTTTCCATTCAGAATGAGCCAGACTGGTGGGTGAATTATTCAGGCTGTCTTTACACACCGGAGCAGCAGCTTAAGCTCGTGAAGAATCATGCAGACAAGCTTGACAGAGAGACTTACAAGGGCGTTCGACTGATCAGCGCAGAGCCATTGGGCTTCGATCCAAGATATTCAGACATGCTGCTGAAAGACCCTGTGGCACGTGAGCACATCGACATCATAGCGGGTCACCTTTATGGACACCCACCATTGAATAACATGAAGAATGCGGCTGTTTTGGCTGCCAAGTATGGCAAGGAAGTGTGGATGACAGAGCACTCTGTGACAGACTATCTTCAAGACCGTCTGCCAAACTGGTCTGAACAGTTGGATTTTGCGAAGGAGTTGAATGAATGCATGTTGTCAGGCTGTACGGGCTACATCTATTGGTATATGCGTGCTCACTGGGCTTTTGTCGGAACAGGTGAAGCGAAGTACAATCCAGGCAATACGAAGAATGCTCTGCTTCCTCGTGCATACGTGATGTCACACTTCTCTAAGCACGTGACTGGTTCAACCCGTCTGGACACCAGAGGAACAATCACCACTACAACTGGTTCTGCTCTCCAAAGTTCTGCTTACATCAAGGGAGACTCTATCATCGTGATGGCAATCAATTCTACCGCATCAAATCACAAGCTGAAAATTAAGCTGCCTTTCTATGCAAAAAGTGGTACACACTTGTTGTCAACAGGCAATCTGAAGTCGCAGCTCTGCCAGACATCAGACATAGCGATGGCAGAACCTCTGACAGAAACTCTCGTGGAAATGCCCGCTAACAGCTTGAATACTTATATCTTCATGATAGACCATGAAGCTACAGATATCAACGCTATGCAGCAGCTTGAAGACGAAAAGCCTGTAGCATACTACGATTTGCTGGGACGACGAATAGATAAGCCTCAGGGCTTCTGTATAGAGAAGTATGCCGATGGCTATTCTCGAAAAGTTTATATCAATGAATAAGAATATTGAGGGGGATTTCTCCCTCAATATTTTCTTATAGCTTCTTTGATTCATTTCTCAATTCTCCACCTTTGAATTATTCACCATCTCAATCCAGCATGACCATTGATGAACGATACATGTCTTTGGCGCTCAGCGAAGCCAAAGCAGCCTTGCAGCAAGACGAGATACCCATTGGTGCAGTGATTGTAGCCAATGGCGAGATTATCGGCAGGGGGCACAATCTCACAGAGACCCTGCATGATGTGACGGCTCATGCTGAGATGCAGGCCATCACCGCAGCCGCAGAAACTTTGGGCGGCAAGTATCTCGACAAGTGTACGCTCTATGTGACAGTCGAGCCCTGCGTCATGTGTGCTGGAGCCATCGCGTGGAGTCAGATGGGACGCCTCGTTTTTGGAGCCAGCGATGAAAAGCGAGGTTACCGCAGGTATGCGCCCGATGCCCTCCATCCCAAGACAGAGGTGGTCAGCGGAATATTGGAGGAAGAGTGCGCATCGCTGATGAAAGATTTTTTTAAGGGAAAAAGAAAGTGACGAAAGACATGACAGTGGGAAGACCCTTCCCGCTGATACTCAATTTTGCTTTGCCGCTTTTGCTCGGCAATCTGCTCATCCAGGCCTATAGTCTTGTCGATGCCGCCATTGTGGGACAGACGATAGGCTTGAATGCGCTGGCTGGTGTGGGTGCCAGTTCCAGCGTCTTGTTTCTCATTCTCGGATTTTGTACTGGACTCACCGGGGGCTTTGGAATTCCTGTGGCGCAAGCCTTTGGCGCACATGACTATGCACGAATGCGGCGTTATGTGAAGGTGAGCTATATGTTGAGCGTCTTCTTTGCCGTCCTGCTGTCGGTTGCCTGTTCGTTATTATGTGACGACATCCTTCGCTGGATGCAGACTCCAGAAGAAATATTCGATGATGCCTACATCTATCTTTTCATCACTTTCGTCACCATCCCTTGCAACCTTGCCTACAATTTGCTGGCAAGCATTATCCGCGCATTGGGTGACAGCAAGACACCTTTCTACTTTCTGCTGATAGGGTCAGTGCTCAACATCGGCCTTGACTTCCTGCTCATCCTTGTGTTCCACATGGGAGTGGCAGGAGCCTCTATTGCTACAGCCATTGCACAGACGGTCAGCTTCTTGCTGTGCGCCATCTACATGAACAAGGCGTTCCCTATCCTCAAGTCTCCTGCACCTTCTGCAGAGCGAGTGCTTTGGCGCGATGCCTGGTTCGCACTCTCCATAGGCGTTCCCATGGGTTTGCAGTTCTCTATTACAGCCATTGGCTCCATCATGCTGCAAAGTGCCAACAATGCATTGGGTACGATGTACGCTACAGCCTTCACTGCAGCCATGCGCATCAAGATGTTTTTCATCTGTCCCTTTGAAAATTTAGGTGTGGCACTTGCTACCTATTGCGGGCAGAATCTGGGCGCGAAGAAGTTCGACCGCATCCGTGCCGGATTGAAAGATGCCATCTACATCATGCTGGCATACAGCCTTATCGCCTTCTTTGTGGTGTGGTTCTTTGCGCGCGACCTTTCCACGCTTTTCATTGCTGCCAACGAGACCTTGCTGCTTGACCATAGCGTGATGTTCCTGCGCACCTCCTGCTGCTGTTATGCCTTTTTAGGTATTCTTACCATATTCCGCTACTCCTTGCAAGGTGTGGGCAAAGCCAAACTCAGCATTGGCTCAGGTGTCAGTGAACTGCTTGCCCGCGGACTGGTCAGCCTCTTCCTAGTCCCAGTAGCAGGATTCTTCGGAGTCTGTGTCGGTGACCCCCTGGCATGGATTGCAGCCGACCTCTTCCTCGTACCCACCTTTTTCTTCGTCCTGAAACGTTTGAAAAAATCCGAACTTGAAACCCCTGGTTCTCCTGTGTAACCTCAATCAACGAAAGACAACAGATTAAGCGATTTCTACGATTCATTTTTATTCTCTCACAGATTTCACCGATTTCACGGATTTGAGCCTTGCGCGGCTCTTGGGATATAGTTGCAGTCGGCAACGTAAAAAATCTGTGAAATCAGTGGCATCCGTGAGAAAAATCTTCTCAATCCACTCCATCGTTCCAACGGAACAGGTCTTATAAAATACCGCTTCGTGATGATTAAACAGACTGAGCGGATATGAGCTTTGCACGGCTCTAGAGATAACCACATATATGCGGTGAATCTTTGTTGCCTTCCCCTCGACCGAACCTTGTTTTTCATGTCATTTTATCATTGCTGTCCCCCCCCTCTTTTTGTGCCTCAAAAGGGGTGAGAGTCTCACCTATACCATAGGTAAGAGTCTGACCTGTACCACAGGTGAGACTCTCACCTGTTTTGGTGTGTAAAAAGCACTGTTTTTGCGGGTGTTTTTTTGTGCCCTTTGGGGAGGACTTTGTGACCGACAGCCTTGATGACGCGTCCACTGTGTGCATCATATTTAAAACACCGTGTTTGCATTATTATGCGCACGGTGTTTGAATGATTATATACACGGCAAGAAGGGAAAGAGGTATCGCCGTGGCAACTGTATAGATGGTTCGTCACACAAACTGCAATACCTTAAATGAGGTGAGTCGATGTAAGAATAGTTATGTGAAGGGGCTGCATCCACCACGGACATAGCCCCTTCGTATAACTATTCTTTAATTGCTAACTACCAAAGTAACTTGTTGATTTCATTCTCAAAGTCCAGGCGCCCATTGGCTGCAGGGTCAAGAAGACCGCCTTCATCAATGCCGCCGAACAGGATATCCTCAACAACGCCGCCGCCACCGTTCACGCTGCCGCACAGTGGAAGCTCTTCATCAATCTGCATCTGCTCCATCATGGGAGCTACATATTCTCTTTTCATATCTGTCAGTTTTTTAGATGATTTATTTTACAATTACTTTCTTGCCGTTCACAAGGTAGATGCCTGCAGGAAGCGTCTTCATGTCAACATCGTAGCCCACCAGCTGCCCCTTGAGCGTATAGACTGCGCCCGACTGGTCGGCTGCGGAAGGCAGTCCCTCGATGGAAGTCACCTCGCCGTCAATCACGTAGCGGACATTGGCCTCAAAGTCTGTCTCCTTGTCAAGCACGGCGCCTAACTCAAGCCACGCGCGGAACGCCTTGATGTTGGTGGAGCCTGTTGAATAGTAGAACTTGTTGTCATAGATGAAAAGTCCGTCAGCAGGAACCTTCGTCTTCACAAGAGAGCCTGTGAAGACACCGGGAGTTTCATACTCGTCTGACTTGCTGACATTGGTCACTTCGCCAACCAGCGTGCACTCCTCTGCCTCAAACTGCGCGATGTCCTTCGAGGTCTTGATGAGGAAAGGCTTTCCGCCTGTCATGCCCTTCTTGCCAGTCATGGTGTAAGTAGAGAAGTTGATGGTGATACCATCTGGAGTGACGTCCTCCTCGTCGGCATACTCCACCTCGAAGCCGCTGAACTCGGCAAGCTGCACATCGCTGCCGAAGGCTGCCTCGGCCTTGGTTTTAGTCAGCGTGAAGGGCAGCACAATGGTGTTCCACTTGTCTGCGACAATGGTGCGGAACATGCGCACATTGCCCTTCTCCCCTGCGGTATAGTCTGGAAGGGTTGCGGATGTCTCATAGAACTTGATGAAGCCGTCGTCAGGAGCATCGATGGTGATGGTGAAGGTCACGTCCTCGAGGGTGGTCTGGTTTTCCTCCGCGTCTGACATGACGCAGCCTGAGAGCGTAGCTGTGATTGTTGCGCCCTGTGTCAGCTCGGCATCTGGAACGAGGGTCAGCGTGGCCACGGTGCCGCTGGTGCCTGCAAGAACATCTTTCTGCATGTTGTATGCCAGAATCTGGTAGCCTTGCTCATTCTGGTTGCCCTGAAGATTGAAGCCTTCGGGGTAGCGGCCAGACTTGCTGATGCCGCTCACGGCTACTTCCTTGTCGAACGAGAGCAGGCACTGGAAGCCGCGGCACTCGCTGGCGGAGTTGTTCAGTCCTATCTCCAGCTTGGCGGTGCCTCCCTGGGGAATGGTGATGTCAGACACGACGAAGCCGTCGCCTGCCATTGCACGGCTGGCTGCGAAGAGCACTGCCAGTGCGGTCATAATCATTTTTTTCATATTTCTATTAGTTTATTTGTTGGTTGTATTAGTTTTTACTGAGGATCCAACTCAAATGGCATTCTTGACTTGGCGTCTACCGGGCTGCCGCCGAGGATGAGGTTGGCGATGCTGATGATGTCGGTCACGTTAACTGAGCCGTCGCCGTTCATGTCAGCAGCGAAGGAATCGAACGAGCCTGATGTGTCGCCGAGGATGTAGTTGGCCACGCTGATGATGTCGGTCACATTGACTGAACCGTCTTTGTTGGCGTCGCCAATCTCTGCCTCAACCAGCGTCACCTTGCCTGACACGTTGAAAGGCTTGATTTCAAGTGCGGAGGGCTCGGTCAGGACGGTGTTGAGGACTTGCACTTCGTAGTCGCCGTTGGCCAGTTCATCGGAGATGTTCACCTCAAGGCTGATGATGTTGCCGCTGTTGCCCTTCACGGTTTCGCCGATGCCGTAAGCCAGCACGCGTGCTTTGCCGTCAACGAGGGAGACCATCACGGTCATGCCGTTCAGGCGGCTGCTCTTGGTGAACTTGGGCTTGCCGCTGCCGTCAAGGCTGAAGCTCATGCCCGCTGGCAACTGAACGTCGAACTGCACGCCGGCAAGCGCGTCCTCGTTATTCAGGTCTACCTTCAGCGTGGTCTTGCCGCCGCTGATGCCCTTGCTGTCCTGGAGGGACAGCTTGTTGTGGATGGCTTTGCCGTTCTCGAGAATCTCCAGCTCGAAGTCGCTGATGATGACCCAATGATCTCTTCCCATCTCTTCCGTGTTGCGCACTCCGATGGTCAGCACATTGTCAACTACTTCCACATCAAGCGAATCCATATAGTATCCTGCATCGAAATAAGCACGAACAGCTTCCTGATTGTTTGGAGCATACAGTCCATTATAAGAAAAAACGCTGCCGACACCTAAGTGGGTCTCAGTCGCTCCCTTCCACATGTTCTGGAGTGTCTTCACTGAGTTGTTGGCATAGACCACAGCAGATGCATTGTCTGTGCCACCAAAATAGCCACTGCCATAGTCGCCCGGACGGTGGAAGCCTTTCCACTTCAGACGATAGAGACCATTAGGAACGCCGACGATGCGCTGGCTCATGTTGAAGTTTTGCTGGAAGAACTCAACCGTTTCATACAGTGTATTGTCTGCCACGCCCTCTGAGATTGATGCGCCCAACCAGCCTTGCGGCGTATTGTCTTCGAAACGAGGGTTGCTGATAAGAACGGTCATGTCAACAGGCTGTCCTTTCTTTGGCATGCCGAGCTGAGCGTTCAGCAGTACAATCATGTCTTTCACTTCCTGATAAGCGGCATCTGCCTGGTCGTACAGTTTCTCTGCATTGGCAAGCAGCTCTGCATTCACTTCAGATGCCTTCTTCATGCGCTCCATGGCATCATAGAGCTGATGCTTTGCCATGATAACATCGCCCTCTTCCTTAGAAACCACCAGCCAGCGGCAGCAGGCATTCGGATCGTCTGTCAAGATTACGTCATCATGCGTGTCCAGTTCCTTCTCTTGCTCGTAGTCATAGTCCTTTCTTGTTGGGACATTGCCCAGCACCAAGGTTTCATTTGCCGCATTGGAGATGATGTAACCGCCTTCTGGAGCAGGAGCAAAGAGCCAAGAAGCGCAACCGTTATTGTTATAGTCTGTAAATACACAATTAGTCCAGTCATCCAAGAAGAGTTTCTGTTCAAATCTTGTCCCTTCATAGAAGAACACTTCCCATGCGCCCTCTTCGTTCTGAGTCAACTTGAGCGGCGCGCCCAGTTCTGACAGAACGGACTGAGCACCATAAGAATTGCCAGCATTCAGGAAGGCTCCAGTCTCTATATTATACAGATAGACGGTGTCTTCGCTGCTCACCAGTTCAGAAGCGGCTGGTGCAGGAGGCATGCCATTGATGTAAGAGAGCTTGAAGTTGTCGAGAGCAATCCATCTGACGTTGGAGTTCTCAACATGAAGACCGAGCTTCACGTCCTTCGCAGTCAGCACCTCCAGATCGAGTGTCACATGCTCAGGCTTCCCATCGGCTGTAGAGATGGCAATCTTCTGGTTGTTCATCACCAGCGAAACGCCCTCGACATCCGGATTGGATGGATCCTGGGTGGTAGCCAGCACGTCAATCTCAATGCGGTAGTGCCCGGCTGGAAGACCTGTCAGCGTCTGTGTCATCTCGCAGTCTTCCAGATGTCTATACGACCATCGCTCCAGGAACTTGTTGATGGTGACATCTCCATTCACATAATCTTCATAATCCTGAACATGCGCATTCACGGCACTGTCAATCTTCTCTCCTGTGTAGAACACATCCCATCCTATCGCTTCATGGTCGAAGTAAGGGTTCTTGATGAAGGCTGTCACTTCTGTGTTCTTTGCAAGAGAGACCTTGCCGGCAAAGTTCTTCACGGCAGCCTTGATGGCGTCAATCTGTCCGACGATGCCGACATAAGAAGTCATGGTGTCAACCTTGGCAGCTGCCAAGCCGAGCGTTTCGTTCAGCTCGTCCTTTGCGGCTCCGTCTGCCAAGCCGGCAGCGAATTCATTGATGCCGGCAAGCTCGTCAGCAAAGACGCTGCGCATCCATCCAATCTTGCTCAGGTCAGAGATGTTGTAGTATCCATAGTGAATGAAATCACCCGCGCTGCCCTCTGGAATGTCGAAATAGCATCTGGTGTACTGGTCGCCCTTGCCAAAGAGGGTTGAAGGGTTAGTCAAATGCAGAAAAGGCATCTTCACATACGTCAGCTGGTTGCAGCCTTCGAACATGCCCCATGTCGTGTTTGCATCCCACCAGCCGCGAGCAAGATTAGAGGGAAGCGACACCCTTGTCAGGTTTGTACAATACTTAAAAGCATAAGGGTCAATAAAAAGTGGTGAACTGTTGCCCTCCTCGAAAGTGACAGATTCCAGTGAGTAGCAATATGAGAATGCTCCTATCCCGATTGCTGTCACGCCAGATGAAATGGTGATGGAAGTCAGAGATGTACAATAAGTAAAGGCCCAATCCCCTATGCTTGTCACGCTGGATGGGATGGTGATGGAAGTCAGGGATGAACAACTATCAAAGGCACTATAACCAATGCTTGTCACGCCAGATGGAAGGGTGATGGAAGTCAGGGATGAACATAAGTAAAAGGCATAAATCCCTATGCTTGTCACGCCAGATGGAATGGTGATGGAGG
>JAEIGA010005435.1_pt1 | contig 19470 bp, 40 predicted proteins | sample 9270691 | NCBI WGS metagenome assembly JAEIGA01 (sample SAMN17057246, study PRJNA624740) | gut metagenome | biome: biome; isolation source: fecal sample | host: Bos grunniens | place: China: Xizang | collected 2019 | reverse complement strand
TTTTCCAAACAATCCGTTACATCAAACGATGATGCGCATATTTACAAATTATTGTTGGATGGGAGAAAAGGAAAAACAAAAGGTTGCAAATTGACATTCGGAACGGATGATATTTATATTTCCGCCGGATATTTCTTTGCATCTAATCGATTGATCGAAGTTTCATCAATGGAAACAGTTGCAACGCCGGTTATTACTTCCGGAACAACATATTGCCGTTTGGTATTCGAAATCGATTTAACCAAAACAAACACAAACACAGAGTTTAATCAAGGTTATTTCCGCGTATTATCAAGCGCGGCAGATTATCCAACTGTTACACAAGAAGATCTTGAAAACGGCGGCAATGTGTATCAATTGCCATTTGCGAAATTTACAAAGAGCGTTTCCGGCATTGGATCTTTCGTTTCCGAACTTGAATCAATCGGAATCAACGAAGCAAACAAAGCAATCTATGTTTCAAAATCCGGGAACGATGCCGCAGGAGATGGAACGGAGAGTTCCCCATTTGCAACAATCCAATATGCAATTGATAGCATTTCAAAGGATCTCAACAATAAAGAAATCACTATTGTTGTTGCATCCGGTACATACGCGGAAAATGTGAAAATTTTCGGCTTTTATGGCGGAATGCTTCGAATCAATTTCAACGGCGTAACAATCACTTCATTAACAATCGCGGATTCAATCGTTACAATCGCCGGAACAAATTTGACAGTTGGCAATAGCACAAGTTTAACAACCGTTTACATCAATAACGGCGCAAATGTAATTTGTCAAGTTCCTTTAACAGTTATCGGCGGATTGTCCGGATTGCATGTGAACAACGGCAGCCGATTTATTGCAACTCAAAATGTAACAATCAATACGGCAATGTATGCGCTTTTGTCCGAACATGCTTCAATTGCTTACATTTATAGTTTAAAAGGATCCGGAAGCGATACCGGAGTTCTCGCGGATTCTGCTTTTGTTATTTTGCATTCAATCGCCGCAGGCATTGCAAGCACTCAATACGCCACAGAATCCGGCGGAAGAATCTATTCAAATGCACAAGCAAGCATTCCAAACTATTAAAGGAGGATAAAAAATGAAAATTACTCATTGCAATAGAACGTATGAATGCGCGGTTGCGGTTAAATGCGAAAGCGATAAATATATCAAATTATACGATGAAAACGGCGGAGAAATAGCGGCATTTCATGGCATTTCCGATTTCTACGATTATGAAATTAGCGGCGGATCCTTCGTTGATCCGTGCGGCTGCAAAATGCCGATTGCGCTTTCTACTTATTCCATCGGAGGGCGCACAATTACAACAAACAATTGGATTTTGGGCGATGATAATCGCTATTATTACGAAATCGAAAATGATTTGATTTCCGCCAACGTTACAACATGCAATATTTTGATCTTGTTTGCACCGGGAACGGATTTCGAATATGAAGCAGCGCAGGAAGCAGGAAAATTGACTTTATACACAGATGCAGCGCCGCTTGATGATATTGTAATCGATAGCGTTCAAGTAACAAGAATCTAAAGCGTTAATAAACAAGAGAGGAAAAATCGAAATGGCAATTCGTGATAATTTAAAAACGGGCGGAAGTTCGAAAAAGTTATATGAAGCGTTGCAATTTTCGGGATTAGTTACGGAAGAAATGACATTCGCGGAAATGTGCGAAGAATTGGCGGCGTATTTCCCGGAAATCCTTACATTGTATAAAAACGGCGTGAATGGCGGCGGGTTTGAATCTTTTGCATGCACTACATTGAGCCATACGCCACAAAAACCATCTGTAACATTTGCAGAAGGCATGACAATCAAAGTAAGCGGCACGGCAGGATCTTCCGCGTGGGTTTATCCATGCGGCTCTATAATTTCAAAAGAAATAGACTTGACAAGTTTTGATACTTTGAAATTTAATTTTAGCGGCGCAAAATCCGATATGACAGATTATTCCGGCAATACTGCTATCGCTTCTGTATTTATAACAGAAAACAAAACAAGTAAAATTTCTGCCGTTGCTAGTAAAATGTTTTATAACAGAGCAAACGGCAATAATTTAGATGGCGTTGTTGAATTAGACATCAAATCATTAAATGGCAAACACTATATTGGCATTGAGTTATTGTCTAATGGATGGAGTGGGAAAACTTGTTATACGGAAGTTACTATCAACAATATGCGTTTGGAATAAATAAAGACAACCGCACAATTTGCAGGAAGGAGGAACATCCATGTTTGCAATCATTCTTGACGAAGAAAATTACGTTGTAGCATATTCGAGAAAATACAGAACGCCGGGAAGCGTTCTTGTTGACAAATTACCGGAAGAAGATCCGGAGAAATTGAAATGTTATCAATACATCGATGGCGAATTTGTTTTCGATGCGGATAAATGGGCGGCATACGAAGCAACGCAGGCAGAAAACGCACGCAGAAGCGAAATCATGCAGCATATCGCCGGATTAAAAGAAACACTTGAATCAAGCGATTATCAAATCATTAAATGCTATGAATACGCATTGAACAATCTTCCGTTGCCTTATGATGTAGCAGCATTGCACGAAGAACGGCAGGCGTTGCGCGATCAAATCAACGAATTAGAGCAGCAATTAAACGCATAAACAAAATACAAAAGAATAATGCAGAGATAAAGCCGGATGCCGTTTGCGCATTCGGCTTTTATGTATTAAGCGCAGGAGGACACAACATGATCGATTTATCAACGCTGCTTTCAATCCTTGCGGTTGTAATCGCCGGGATCGGTCTTTTCTACAATTTGAAGAAGGGCAATAAAGCAGAAGATCAAAAAGAAGCAACCGAAATCACAACGGTTATTGTTAAATTGGAAAATATACACAACGCAACAACGGAGATCAAAAACGAGTTGCGAAACATTCGAAACGAAGTCGGCGAATTGCGCGAACGCGTTATTGTTGCGGAGCAATCATCAAAATCATTGCATCGCCGCGTTGATACTATCGAAAACAGATTTTGCAACGCGAAAAATAGTGAAGGGAGATAAAAAGCATGTTTAAAAACAATGTATTCAAAGTTTCTGTAAATACTGTTAAATGGGCGAAAGCCGCAGCAATTAGAGCAATTAAAACAATGGCGCAAACCGCCGTTGCAACAATTAGCACAAGCGCGATCATTTCCGATGTTGATTGGTTGATGGTTGCATCTGCATCCGCACTTGCCGGCGTTCTTTCTTTGCTCACAAGCATTGCAGGCATTCCCGAAGTGGAGGAAAGTGAGGGAGAATAAATGAATACTTCCGAATTTATCGCCAAAATTGCGGCATACGTTCAAAAATACGCGCCGCAATACGGCATTTTGGTACATAGTCCGATTATAGCACAAGCGATCCTTGAATCCGGGCGCGGAACAAGTGAACTTGCCACAAATGCAAATAATTATTTCGGTTTGAAATATCGCAAAGGCAGATGCCCTACATCAACCGGCGTTTATGTCAAACAAGGATCCGAACAGAATCCCGATGGAAGCTATGCTTCAAGCGTAATGCAATGGTGCATCTTCCCGGATATGGAAGCAGGCGTTCAAGGATATTTTGATTTCATCAATAATTCTTCGCGCTATGATAATTTGAAGGGCGTTACAGATCCCGAAACATACTTGAAATTGATTCGTGAAGATGGTTACGCAACATCATTGAAGTATGTTGAAAACCTTTTGAACGTGATCGAAAGTTACGATTTGACAAAATACGATGTAAAAACGCAGGAGGAAAAGCGCATGCATAAAGTTTGTATTGATGCCGGGCATTATGACAAATATAACAGATCTCCGGGCGTTCCGGAGTATTACGAAAGCGAAATCGTTTGGAAACTTCATTTGCTGCAAAAGAAATATCTCGAAGCGTTGGGAATCGAAGTTATTACCACACGCAGCGATCAAAAGAAAGATCTCGCATTGCAATCACGCGGCAAAAAGGCGAAGGGATGCGAACTTTTCATTTCCAATCATACAAATGCCGTTGGTGGCGGAATGAACGAAAAAATCGATCATGTTGCCGTTTACCATCTTGTTAATGATACAACCACAAATGCGGATGATATAAGCGCAGAGATCGCGAAATTGATTGCGCCCGTTATTGCCGAATGCATGGGAACAAAGCAAGGATTCAAGGTTGTTACACGCCAATCAAACAATGATCGTAATAATGATGGTTTAATGAACGATAATTATTACGGCGTATTGCATGGCGCGCGTTTGGTTAATGTTCCCGGCTTGATTTTGGAACATTCATTCCACACAAACACGAACGCCGTGAAATGGCTTTTAAACGATGCAAATCTTGATAAATTGGCGAAAGCCGAAGCGGAATGCATCGCAGCATATTTGAAGCGCGGAGAAAACGCCGGAAACGGCGCAGAAACGGGCGAAAAAGCAGAGAACGAGGAAAAACACGTTGAAGAAGTTTCAACGCCCTATTTGGCGAAAATAACAGCGGAAAATACCGATGTAAGAGCAGCCGCAGGATCCAAATATAAAAAGAAAACCACAGTAAAGCGCGGCGAAGTGTTTACAATCGTTGCGGTACTTGATGGATGGGGAAAACTCAAATCCGGCGCAGGATGGATTTGGCTTGCCGATACCGAAAAGATGGAAGATGCGAAGAAAGAGGATCCAAAAGAATCCGCAAGCGCATTTCCCTATTTGGTAAAGATCGCCGCCGATGTTCTCAATGTAAGAGCAGGCGCAGGCTTGACATACAAAGTAAATACCACAGTAAAACGCGGCGAAGTATATACAATCGTTGACGAATGCGAAGGATGGGGAAAACTCAAATCCGGCGCAGGATGGATATCGTTAAAGTATACCGAAAGACATTAGAAGGAAGGCTTTTTGCCTTCCTTTTTTTGTTGCTCAAAAAGTATATGGGAACATATACAAAATAGACAAGAAATCAATGCAAAGTTTGTTCATTTTGTCAATGGAAATATATGGGGGCATATATTATAATAATATCATAAGGAACGGGAAATAAACCGACAAGCAAAGGAGAATAAAAAATGAAATACACAATCGTAAAAATGGACTACGAAAGATTTTATACACATGCTTATTTTAAAACCGGCGCGGAAGATTTAAGCAAGTTCGAAATAGTAGGATATGCAAATACTAAAGCCGAAGCAAGCGCGAAAGTGAAAGAATTAGGCTTCTACATTTTAAAATAAACAATAAGCCGACCGGGGGCGGCAAATCCCCCGGAGAACGGAGAATATAAAATGTACGAAACAGTAAAAATCGTTAAAGGTTATGAAATAACAAGAATGAAAGGAACAAAAGGCGTTTTTCATGTAAACGTAAGAGAAGGCAAAGGCTTTAGAGAGTTCCACACTTTCAAAACTATCAAAGCGGCAACCGCCTTTATTGAAAAAACATTATAAACCACAAAAACCGGATCCGGGGGGCGGCTAATCCCCCGGCGACAACTTAAAACGTGTATTTTATGGAGGTTTTCAAAATGAATAAAAGTGAATTTGTTCGCAAGATGGAAAGTGCAAAGAAATTATATGACAAAGCACAAGAGAAAGAACATCATATATTTGATGAATTAGGAAAACAGTTCCCAAAAATAGATTTAGATAATTGCACAACTGATGCTGAAAACGCTAATAGCATACAAGAAGCAATTACTTGTTATTTACAGTATGGAGAATATACTCCCGAAAATATTTGGGATGAAATTATTATGGCTAATATGGCACAAAGTTAAATCAATAAAACTACTGTTTTAAAATGGAGGGCAGCACATGGGCGCACAATACACCAAAGCGCAGGCGGCAGCATCGCGCAGGCATCTTAAAAAAATGGATGAAATCAAATTGCGAGTTCCAAAGGGCAAGCGCGAAGAATACAAGCGGCAGGCGGAAGCAGAGGGAAAATCATTGAATCAATACATCATCGATTGCATAGAAAAAGGGCGGAATTAGATCCGCCCTTTTTTAGTGTTCTTCAATTGTCAAATGAACATAATATTTGTTTGAATCGCGATCAACAAGAATCTTTCCATCTTCGTAATATACACGAATATATTTTCCTCCGCCAATTTCGCAATCGATCTTTTCGATGCGATTTTCTGCAATTAGTTTCAAAACATGCTTGCATGATCCGGCTTTGATATATCCGACAAATTCGCCGCCAACAATTACTTTGATCGCGTTCGGATCATACGGATTCGTTGGATCCGGAATCAATTCCGTTTGCATACGCGGAAAGTAATATTGATAGATATTTTGATTGCATGCATTCGCGGCAACGAGATCTTTCGGATTCATGCTATACGCTGCATTTGGTTGCGCGAATTTTAAGATGGTTTTTTCGTAATGTGTAACGCCGGCAATTTTGTATGTTTTTAATACGCCCATGATTTTAAATCCTCCCTATGATTTGCATAATATCATAGATGGCAAAATAAGGGAATACCAAAACGAAAGCAGCATGCAGGCGCGAAGCCTTATATACCAACGTTTTAGAATCATTTCCATCATTGGGGCGCAAGTTCATACGCCCTCGTATGATGGAAGTGAAAAACAAAAAAATTATAGCCTTAATTTTATATCAAGTTCAATTTGCGGATCGCTCCAATTTCCGCCCGTTTTCAACGGCGATGTGTGCCGTGTTTTCTTCAATTCTTTATCATAATATCTTGTTTGTTGGCTTGTGATTCTTTCCGCCTTTTCGCGCTTGTAATCAATGCGATCAATGCAGGCTTTCAATAAATTGTTTTTTTGGATTGCCGGAACTTCCGGATCGCGCAATGCTTCAAGAGCATCTTTGAAACGATAAAACTTTTCTTCGTAGTCGATGCGTTCGGGCATAGATTCGGCAGCCTTGCACAATGCTTCTTGAACTTCCGCTTTTTCTTGCAATACTTTTTCGTTAAGCGCATCGAAGATATGTTTCGGCATGCTTTCTTCCGTGTATTTTTCCCATTGACTAATTTCTTTTTTTAGTAATTCTTCCTGCTTCTTTTTAAGCCTTGCAATAAGCGATGCATGATGCTTTATTGAATCATCATTATTGCTATTGATACGAACTTCAAAATCCGCAATGCATTGTTCCAAAACATCGCAAACGCGTTCGATAATTTCATCGTAAAGGCATGATGAAGTTTTGCAATATGATTGATTGTCACACAGTAAACGCGGCGCGGATCGTTCGCTGCCATCTTTATTTTTGTACGTGCGAAGGGACATTGCGCGCCCACATTGGCAATATAGCAAGCCGGCAAGCGGATTTCGCACGCGTGTTGTTGGTTTTGCTCGATGGTTGCGCCCTTGCTTTTCACGCGCAGCATAAAAGAGATCTTCCGCAATGATTGCTTCGTGCCTGCCATCATAAACCAAATATTCGCCGATTTCCGTTTTCGGGCGAATTGCGCGAATTTCGCCATCTTCAACGATTTTCACAGTTTTGCGCCAATTCCAACGTACTTTTCCAATATAATGTTCGTTTTCAAGTAGATCTTTGATTGCATCTTGTTTCCACAATCCGCCCTTCGCCGATTTTATATTCAAATCGTTTAAATGCTTTGCGATGTTCACTCTACCCATATTTTGATTTACATACATATCGAAAATCATGCGAACAACTTCCGCTTGTTCATCGAGAATTTCTAAAGTATGGCATTTTTTCTTGCCATCTAAAACAACGATTTTTTTATAGCCGTATGGCGCAATGGATCCGATGAAGTTTCCTTGTTTTACGGATTGTTCACGCCCGCGATTCATAATCTTTTTTTGATATTCCAAAAATTCATTTCCGCGCTTCAATTCACGTTCGAAATTATCGCGATCATATTCATCGCGAAGATCGTAAACTTTCGGCGGCGTGCAAATCAATGTGTTCGAATATCTAAATAATTTAATTATGCGCCCGGCATCTTCAAGATCTCCACGCGATAAACGTTGCGGCTCTACAATCAAAATTGCTTGCGCTTTTGGCGATTCTATGATTGAAAGCAATCGGATCATTTCCGGGCGATCATCGATTGTTTCGCCGGAAACAACTTCGCGCAAAATATTTTCTTCCGGGATCTTTTGCCCGAAATTATCAAACGCCCATTCCTGCAAGCGTTCTTCGTGCTTTTGAAGAACTTCTTCAACCGTTAAAGAAGGATCATCCGAACGCGATTTTCTTAAATATATATATATTCCCTCTACTGACAATAATTCGATTTTGCTATTATACATTTTTCTTCCCCATTCTTCGACAATATGCAACGGATTCGCTCGAAAATAGCGTAAATCCTTTAAAAAGCGCGAAATTTTCTTGATTGAATTTTAAAACTATTTTAATTAGAATTGTTTTTGTAACATTTTTATATTATCGTATTTATACGAACATTTATTCCTATGCAAGAAAGGCGGCGCACCATGTCGGACACAAAACAAGTTTTGCTTGAACTAATCGATCAATTAGACGATTACGCAATCAAATTTTTAATTACATTTATCCAAAAAATGTTCATACACTAATGATGCGCTTGCCGTTACTCCGAAAGATTTTCGATCATTTGGAGAACGGCAATTTTATTTTTCTCGGATAATTTTTGATATTTTTGTATCATATCCAAAAGATCCGAATCCCTCAAAATGCTTGCAGCAAGCATCGCCATTTCTTCCGGTTGTTCCTTCATCCGTTTATCTTCGATCAAATCCGATTTCAAAATCCCGAAAAGATCTGCCAACATTTCAATTTTATCGATTCGCGGATATTTCTTGCCGTTTATCCAATCATTAAAAGTTGAATATGCAACGCCAACTTCCGCCGCAAGATCTTTTTGAGTTCTCCCGGAACGTTCAACGTAATATGAAAGATTTTCCGCCATTGTTTGCTTGTTTCCTATATTACTCATTAACGAATATCCCTCCTTTATATTTAATTATAGATATATGGCAACATGTGCGATTTTTTCCATCGTGCGCCATCTCTAATTGAATACTACACCAAATCCGCTTAAAAGTAAATTAAAAACGAAAAAAAATTCGCTTTAAGTGTTGACAAAGTTATTTTAATATAGTAATTTATAGGCGTACCGCTTAAAGCGGATTAAGAAAGGAGCAAACGAAATGAGCAAAATAACACTTGCCGCGGCGCGCGTGAATAAAGGTCTTTCACAGAAGGAAGCCGCAAAATGCTTGAATGTAAGCAACAAAACGTTGTGTAGTTGGGAAAAGGGATTGACATTCCCGAAGCCGCATCAAATCGATGCAATTTGCGATTTGTACGGCGTGAGTTATGATAATCTTTCTTTTTTGCCTTGCAATCCGCTTTAAGCGGATGTTATTCAAACAATAACAATTTCATATCATGTAAAAACATGTAGAAAGGGGAAACGAAGTGCGAGAAGGTGTCGAAACAACGCAAACGTTTATTTTTCCGAATGCAATTGTAAACGTGCATTTCTCGGAACTTACGGAAGAACAAAGAAAATTACGGATGAAGGTAGTTAAAAAAGCAACAGAAGATTTGTTGAAAGTGAGGGAGAAAACAAAACATGCAAGAAATAATTAAAGGAATGCTTTATTCAACAAAAAGAAGGGGCATCGAAAATTTGCTTGATTATATGGATATCGCCGGTTTTTACGATGCGCCATGTTCAAGCAAATATCATTTGGCGAAGCCGGGCGGATTGGCGGAGCATTCATTGAACGTTGCAAAATGCGCGTTGGCGATAGTTGACAACTTATTTGCAATGCAAGGGAAAACGCCTTCCAAAGAATTTATTGATTCCATCATCATTTGTTCATTGCTGCATGATCTCGGCAAGATCGGGCAATTCGGAAAACGGGCATATAAAACGGATCCGGAGAACGGCGGATATAAAACGAATAAAGATCTTTTATATGTAGCGCACGAAATTCGAAGCGTTGCCATTGCTTCGAAATACATAGTTCTAACAGAGGAAGAACAACACGCGATTATCTATCACAATGGATTGTATGGAGAATTGCAGGCAATCAAGAACAACGAAACGCCGCTTTATATGATTTTGCATTTCGCGGATCTTTGGGCGTGCAAGGTTATAGAAAAAGGAGAATAAAACATGAGTGAAACAACAAACAAAAAAGCAGAAGCAACACAGATCGCGGCAAATGTAAGAATTAGCGCAGGCGATACAATCGAAATCACTGTTGAAGAATTTGCACGCTTGAAGGACATTGAAACACGCTTTGAGATCATCAAAAAAGAAATGTTAAAGGCGGCATATTGCCCGATTCATCATCAAATCATTTTGGGGATCGAAAACGAATACGAGCAGCAGCACAAGGAAATCAAAGTTCCTTCATTTATGCAGGAATAAAAGCCGCAAAAACGCATCGATTTTTGCAAAAAGTATTTGGCATCGAAAAATGCCAACAAACACAGTAAACAAGGGCAACGGAGGGCATAGAAGCGATGCAATATAATATTATGCATTCGTTGCATCCCGGAAAGGTGGAGAAATGAACATTGAATACCAACTACAAATTGATGCCGTTAAGGGCGAAAGGATTTTTTATAAACAATATGACAAATTAATACTTCTTACAGATGGGCATATCGGCGTTTATTTAACAGAAAAAGAATTGAAAATTGATAAATCCAAAATGATCGAGATTAATGAAACAAAAGATTCTATTTCTTTAAATCCGGAAAATCTTTTGAGAGAAAGAACGGCGGCGCACGAAACGCGCATTGCACGAAAAACATTTCCGCGCGGTTTTGCAATCAAAATACAATCGAAGGAATCCGAAGAATATTGCTTTGTGCAAGAAAGATTTTTGAAGATGTTTAAAGGCTATGACAGTTTATTTATTAAATCGCTCAAAGAGCCGATTTTAGTTCGCAAATATGGCGTTCCATATGGATTTATTATGCCCGTATTTTTGTCGGGGCAGGAGGGCGAATGATGGAAATAATTTTTAAAATCATAGTTTGTCATATGTTGGGGGATTATGTTTTGCAATCGGATTTCATTGCACAAACGAAGGGCAGCAATTGGTATCACTTATTCGTACATTGCATTTTGTATGTAGTGCCATTTTATTTGTTTTTCGGATTCGATTTTGATTTGTTGTTGATATTTGTTGCACATTTCGCAATAGATGCAGGGAAAGCAAGATTCAAAAGAGTTTCATATATAAGCGATCAAATACTTCATTATTTGATGGCGCTTGTGTATTTGGCATAAACGCAGGAGGGCGAATGATGTTAGAGTTCTACAAGACAACACAACCGAAGGCGAAGAAAGAATACAAATGCGATTTATGCGATCAAACAATCCATAAAGGCGAAAAATATCACAGATATTCCGGAAAGTATAACGGACAAATGTTTGATGATAAATATCATTTGACTTGCCAAAGAATCATAAAGGCATATTGCGATGCAATGGATGATCGGGAATATAACGAAGATTCAATTCAAGAATGGTTACATGATACGCATTGTTTAGATTGCGAACATCATAAAAACGATGATTGCACATTTATCGAACTATGGTGCCCGTTTATTCGAAAGCATTATGAAAAGGAGGGCGAATGATGGTATTGATCGGAATTTTAGTAACAATCTTTGCAATTGCGCTTTTTGCCTATGACGAAATCAAAACAAAGCAGGAATTAGAGCAGGAGGACAAACAATGATTAGGCGCGACCATCTCGGCAATTGGGTTTCGATTCCTTGCATCGTTGGCGATTACGTTTACGAATTGAACAAATCGCGTGAAAAAGTTGAAACGAAGAAAGTTAGAAACATCGAAATTCATATCGGGCGCGGTAATTGTTACGCCGTTCATATAGAATTTGAAGTTTGCGGATTTTGCCGCCCTTCCGATTTTGGAAAAACAGTTTTCAAAACTCCCGGCGATGCAGCGCATGCGTTGGATGAATATTTGAGCAGGAAGAAGAAATGAAAAAAGAAGAATTAAAAGAACGATTGCCGGATTTCTTGATCGAGCAAACAGAGGATGAAAAATCGCAAAACACTTTGAAAAAGTACAAGCACAATATCGAATTATTTATCGATTGGATCCCGGAAGATTTGGCGATTGATAAAAACATTGTGATCGAATTTAAAAGGCATCTTCTCGATGATCTGCAATTCCGCACGAATACAATCAACAATTACATCGTATGCGTGAACAAATTCTTGTTTTGGTGCGGAATCAATGATTGCAAAGTGAAGCAATTGCGAAAGCAGCATGCGGCATCCAATAGTGAAATATTATCGCTTGCAGATTATAAACGCTTGCTTCGAATAGCAAAGCGCATCGGGCAAGAAGATACATATTTGATTATGAAGATCCTTGCAATGACCGGGATTCGAATTGAAGAACTTTCCTTCTTTACAGTTGAAAACATGAAAACGAATTACATTCACGTTCGCAACAAAGGAAAAGAAAGATCAATCATCATTCGTCAAGATCTTGCAAGAGAGATTCGCCAATATTGCCGCGATAAAGGCATCAAAACGGGCGTTATATTCTCATGCATGAATAAAGGGCGCATGATGGCAAAAAGCACTATATGGCGGCGTATGCAACGTATAGCAGGCATTGCACGCGTTAGCAAGAACAAAGTGCATGCGCATTCGTTCCGCCATCTATTCGCAAAGTTGTTTTTGGAAGAATACAACGGCAGCATTGCAGAACTTGCCGACATACTCGGACATAATTCGCTTGAAACAACGCGAATCTATGCAAAGACAACCGATGAAGAAAAACGGCGCAAATTAGAAAGGATTAAATTCTAAAATGATTAATTTTTCAAAATCAAATTATTTTTGCGATAACCAAATGACGTTTGATGAATGCTTGCAGGAAATGGAACGTTATAAATGGGAAACGGGGCAATATATGAATTTGCCGGAAACGGAGGAAAAGGAAAATGAATATCACAGACTACATTCCAACGGGATCGAATAATGCAATTTCAAGAAAAAATCTTTGCGCGGTTACGGGATTAAGTGATCGCATCGTTCGCGGCTTGATCGAAGAAGCACGCAGAGAAACAATCATAATTTCAAATAACGATGGATCCGGATATTGGCTTTATCCGGAATTTCCAACGGAGCAAGAAAAAGAACTTTTGCGAAAGTTCGTGAAGCAGCAAGAAAGCCGGGCGAAGTCAATCTTTTATGCACTCTATCCGGCGCGACAAATGATGAAAGGCGGCGCAGAGCATGGGAATCAAACGAATTGTTGATGTTGATTTTTGGACAGATACGGCAGACGAGTTCACGCCGGAAGATAAATATTTCATGTTGTATATACTCACATGCCCATCAACAACACAACTCGGCATCTATGAAATGAGTATTGCAACGGCTGCTTTTCATTTAGGTTATTCCATCGAATCCGTTAAAAATCTAATTGATAGATTTGAAAACAAATACGGGATGATTATCTATTCAAAGAAAACAAAGGAAATCGCGATCAAAAACTTTTTGCGGCATTCCATCATAAAAGGCGGCGCGCCGGTTAGAGATTGCCTAATAAAAGAGTTGAAGAAAGTTAAAAACAAAGATTTGATCGCAAGCATCTTTTCGCATTTGAAGGGATATGAAGATCTAAACGAAACAGTAAAAGGCATCATCGCGGAATACGAAGAAAAAAACGGCGTTCTCTATTATTGTAATGAGAAACAAAAAGAAAATGAAAAAGAGAATGAGAAAGATAATGAGAATGAGAATGATAATGAAGTATCGTACCCCGATTCGTACAACGAATCGTTGAACGATACGTTCGCCGAAATCGTTTCATATCTCAATGATCGCGCCGGAACAAGTTACAGAGCAGCATCAAAGAAAACGCAAACATGTATTCATGCAAGAATCAAAGAAGGATTTGCAATTGATGATTTCAAAGCGGTTATTGATAAAAAATGCATGGAGTGGATCGGCACAGAATACGAAAAGTATTTGCGCCCGGAAACATTATTCGGAACAAAATTCGAAAGTTATTTAAACGCAAGAATCATTCCGAAGCGATCCAACAATGCGCACATTCAAAACCGCGTGAGCGATATTGATAATTGGTAAAGGAGGGCAGGAGATGGAAAGAGAACAATTCAAAATACTTTGCAAGGGCATGAAAGCCGTTTACACGCAAGCGAACTTCCTTCCGGATGCCGATGCCTTCAATATATGGTTTGCGCTTTTGGGGGATATGGATTACGCCGTTTTGAATGCAGCGATTCAAAAGTACATGCTAACAAACAAATTTCCGCCAACGATTGCAGATCTTCGAGAGATTGCAACAAATATTTCAATCGGCGAAATTCCGGATTGGGGCGAAGGATGGGAGAAAGTATTGCAGGCGATCCGCCGCTTTGGATTCTATCGAGAAACGGAAGCACTCGAAACAATGGATGAATTAACAAGAACATGCGTAAAACGTTTAGGATGGCGAAATTTATGCATGAGTGAAAACAATAACCATGATCGAGCGAATTTCCGCATGATATATGAGCAACTATCGGAAAGAACTAAAAAAGAAAATGTTCTTCCGGTTTCGCTCAATAATAAGATTAAACAATTAAATTCGGAGTGTGTCAAACAATTATCGTTGCAAGGGGGTATCGTGGAAAATGGCGAATGTTAGAACATTAAACAAAGATAAATACAATATAAGCAATTACAGATTCCGCGAACTTTATTATTTTTGCTTGCAATATGATGAATGGATGCAGGAATTGAAAGAAAAGCGTGATCCATTAAAGGGCATGCAATATACGGGAATGCCGGGATCCGGAACGCCGGGCAATCCAACGGAGAAAAACGCGATCATTTGCGCGGAACTATCCCATAAATGCGGATTGATTGAAGATGCAGCGAAAGCAGCGGATCCGGAGTTGTGGCAATACATTCTTTATGCGGTTACAAACGAGAATATAACATTCAAATTTTTAAAGATGCAAAAGGAAATCCCATGCGAACGGGATCGCTATTACAATAGCCGGCGCAAATTTTATTATTATTTGGATCGAATGATGCGCCGCAAAGAAGTTGAAACATAGGGAGGATGAACAATGAACAAAATCGAAAAAGTGGATGTTGCTGCAAATGATATTTTAGTTATAACGTGCGAAATGGCAATGCCGGGCGATGTTCTTGCAGAATTAAGGGATTCAATGCTTCGACAAAAGGAAGAAGGAGTTGTGATGATCCCGTTCGGCTTTTCATGTAAAATTTTGCGCCGCGATTCTGCATTCGTGACAATGGAGGGCAAGCCATGATTCTATTTTTGACGATTCTGTTATTTATATGCGCGTTCTTTTTGGGGTTGACTTTGGGAAACGCATTCGAATTTGATTGGCAAGCGTATTTCAATTACAAATTAGAACGTGAAAAGATGGCAATCGAACAAGTGAAGGCGCAGGAGGAAAGCGCATGAACGGGCAAATCGATATATTCGCATATATGGAAAGCCGCGACAACGAACAAGTAAACTATATCCCATCGCTTGCAATAGGCTTGAAGAACTATTGCAACGAATGGGGATATGATTGGCTTGAAAGGTTGCAGGAGAATAAAACAACGGATGCTTTTATAAAACTATTTTGCAGGATCACACGATATTTCTTTTTTGAATATAACAAAGAATCGTATCGCGCGGAGATCTTGAAAAACGAAAGAAAAATAAAAATATACAAACGCGGAAGCGATTGCGGAATGATCTTGCAGGAAGCAAGCATCGATCATTTAGTTAGCAGATTATAGGGAGGATAAATGATGAACGGAAATAAAATAAATACGAATATGTTTGGAACTTATGAAACAACACTTGCGAAGTGCGGATTGCTTTCGCTTGTATGGATTGGATCGCCGGTTATTCCTTTAAATCGTTTTGAAGTAAGATCCGGAGAAGAACTGATTTGCGTTTCTATGTCACTCGAAGCAGCGATTCGCAAATATAACGATTGCATTTGATGGAGGATCCGCGATGAAGAAAATATTATTTATTCTTTTATTCGCTTTTAGCGGCGGTTTACATTTGTTCCTTGCAATATTGATGATTATCAACGGCGATTATTTATTCGCATTGCTGCCAACGTTTGCAACCGCTTTTTGCTTTGCATATTGCACAATTAAATTAAAGAACGGATTCCCGGAGGATGAAGAAGATGCGGACATTTAAAGCAAGCGATGAATTTAGGGGCAATCTAACGGGCGCGGAACTAAATTATATAGAGAAGCATCCATCACAAAAAGCGATTGAATACGGAAGGCAAGTTCCCTTCCATTTGCAATTTATGAGAGAACAAAAAGCAAAGCAGGCGCAGCAGGAAGCAGAGCAGCAGAAAGGCGAAGAAGGTGGCAAGCAATGAAAAAAGATATGACATTTGATGATGTGATTGAACTTCTCAAAGAACAATATGAAAGAGCAAAACAACTTAGTTTTGTATTAAATCCGTTAGCATACGCATTGTATCATACATGGAAAATATATGACGAACAAGGAGGGCTAAAACGTGAATAAATCATTATGGTTTTTACTATTAGTCAATATTGCATGGTTGATATATGCTATTTGTTTGCTTCGCGGAAAGAAAGAAGGCGAAGAACAATGAATTGCCCGGAATGCAATAACAAAACCGGAGTAACGGAAACAAGAAAAATGCTCGGCAATATATACCGGATTCGACGTTGTAAGAAGTGCAACAAAAAGTTTTATACAGTAGAAAAGTTTATTGCGAACGGATTCCCACAACCGCGCATCCGATGATGTATTGAATAATTCACAATATTATAATACAATTATAGAAATAATTGTATAAAAAGGAAGGCAACATGGCAAGAGAAGTTTTATCTAATAAAATGAGAGAAACGTATGAAAAAATACAAGAGCATGGAACAATACAAAGATGGGGCGAATGCTATTGGACATATCCTTGTTGCGAAAGGTCAAAACTAGATGTTCCAAAGTGGATATGCCAAACTTCAACACTAAGAGCATTGGCAAAAAGAAAACTAATTGATTTGGATGAAATCGCAGGAATTGCGAAGCCGATTATAAAAAAATAAAATACCACACTCACGGGACAAATAAACATGTTATTTTGTTATTGTGTAAAATCCACAAAGTGAATATTCTCCCCGTTGCATTGAGCCGTTATCATTCGATAGCGGCTTTTTGCATGCGGAAAAGGAGGGCAAACAATGGCGAAGGATTGGGCGAAGCCGTTCTACAATAGCAAAGCATGGAAGGCTTGCCGCAAGTCTTACATACAGAAACGAACAATGATTGATGGCGGCATGTGCGAGATCTGCCACAAAGATCCAATATACATTGTTCATCACAAGATCACATTAACGCCGGCGAATATCAACAATCCCGATATAGCATTGAATCATTGCTTGATGGAAGGAAATTGCAAGGCTTGCCATGATAGGCAGGAAGGGCATTTTCTTGATGCTCAAAACATATCGAAGTTGAATTGCCAATTTGACGAATACGGGAATCCGGTTGATTTGCGTGTTTTGTGAATACGGCGTTTTTGTATATCCCCCCCATTTAATCGATTTTAATTCCCTACGAAAGACCGAGGGGGTTAGCCTTAAATTTCACGCGCGGCGCATGCATGGGGGGTGTAGTTATTAGCGTGATATGTCGGAGGATAGAACAACATGAAGGAAGTTAAAAAGAAATCGAAAGAGTTAAATAAACTCAAAAAGATTTTCAAAGACATAGAGCCGGGAAAGCGGCAAACAGTAGAAAAACTCATTGAAAATGCTGCATTCATGGCGGAATCGCTCGAAGTTCTGCAAGCGGTTATTCGCGAAAAAGGATTCGTTGAAGAATACCACAACGGCGCAAATCAAAGCGGCGTGAAAAAGTGTTCCGAAGTCGAAATTTACAACACAATGATTAAAAATTATTCAAGTATTATCAAACAATTAGTTGATCTTCTTCCGGGCGATGCAAGAAGTAACGGCGATGAATTGCTTGATTTTATAAGCGGGCGAAATAGTTGACAGAATTTGAATTGTATTTCGGATCCATCGTTGATGGGCGGATAGTTGCATGCGAAAAAATGAAACGCATCGCAGATATGCTATTGAATCAATACGCATCGCCGCAGGAATTTCATTTTGATTATGACATAGCAAAAAAACATACCGATTTTATAGAACGTTTTTGCAAGCAGCCAACGGGCAAGATTGGAACGCCCTTGCAATTGCAACTTTTTCAAAAAGCAAGATTGCAAGCAATATTCGGATTTGTTGACGATAACAACATGCGCCAATATAACGAATGTTTAATCATCGAAGGGCGTAAAAACGGAAAGACAACCGAAACGGCAGCCGTTGAAATTGATATGCTTGTAAACGATGGCGAAGGATCGCCGCAGATCTACAACATCGCAACGCAGAGAGAACAAGCAATGCTTGGATTCAATGCGGCGCATAAAATGATTAAACAATCGCCGATGCTTTCGAAGCATGTGAAGAAACGCGCAACGGATCTTTATTTTGCTTTGAACTTTGGATTCATAAAAGCACTAGCATCAAACACAAATTCGCTCGATGGTTTGGATGTTCATTGCGCGACAATCGATGAACTTGCAGCAATTAAAAATCGTGATTTATACGATCTTGTAAAGCAGGCGATGGGCGCAAGACAACAACCGCTTTTATTTACAATCACAACGAACGGATTTGTTCGCGGAAGCATCTTCGATTCTCAATATGAATATGCTAAAAATATTTTAGAAGGCAAGGCGGAAAACAAACGCTTCTTGCCTTTTATTTATGAGTTGGATTCCATCGATGAATGGGATCGCGAGGATTGTTGGGAAAAAGCAAATCCGGGATTGGGAACGATCAAAAGCCGGGATTATTTGCGGCAGATGGTACAGAAAGCAAAGGATGATCCATCTTTCAAACCTACTGTTATGGTAAAGGATTTTAACATGCCACAAACGGCAGAATCCGCATGGTTACGATTCGAAGATTTAAACAATGAAGAAACGTTCGATGTGAATGAGTTCGGATATTGCATCGGCGGATTTGATGCGGCGGATTCCGTGGACTTAAACGCAGCCGTTGCCATCTTCCAACGCCCGAACGATCCGCATGTGTACGTTAAATCAATGTTTTGGATTCCGCAAAGTGTTATTGATGAACAAGATCGCACGGGCAGCCGAAAAGAGCGCGACAATGCGCCTTATAGACTTTGGATCGATCAAGGATTCATGCGAACATGTCCGGGCAACAAATGCGACAAGCGAATTTTCCTTGAATGGTTTCGAGAACTTCGCGATCAATACGATATTTATACATCGTTTATCGGCTTCGATCCGTGGCATGTGTCGGATGATTTGATTCGCGAATTTCAAGCGGAGTTCGGCAAGAATGCAATGATTCCCGTTCGACAAGGAACAATCACACTTTCCGATCCGATGAAGAATCTTGCAGCCGATTTCAAGGCGAAAAGAATCGTTTACGATAAC
>JAEIGA010005434.1_pt1 | contig 19474 bp, 8 predicted proteins | sample 9270691 | NCBI WGS metagenome assembly JAEIGA01 (sample SAMN17057246, study PRJNA624740) | gut metagenome | biome: biome; isolation source: fecal sample | host: Bos grunniens | place: China: Xizang | collected 2019 | reverse complement strand
ATTCATCTTGCAAAAAATTAAAAAAGATGCAGAATCCTTCTTAGGAGAACCTATCGAAAAAGCTGTAATTACCGTACCTGCTTACTTTGACGACAACCAAAGAACTGCAACTAAAGATGCAGGAACCATTGCCGGACTTGATGTTGTAAGACTCGTAAACGAACCAACCGCAGCAAGCCTTGCATACGGACTTGATAAAGCTGATGAAGATGACATGAACATTATGGTATATGATTTAGGTGGAGGTACCTTAGACGTAACCATTATGGAATTCGGTGGAGGAGTATTTGAAGTAAGATCCACCAGCGGTGATACCCAACTTGGTGGTACCGATATGGATAATGTATTAATCAAATACTTAGCAGATGAATTCAAATCCCAAGAAGGTATTGATTTAATGGATAATGACCAAGCAGTGCAAAGATTAAGAGAAGCTGCTGAAAAAGCAAAAATCGAATTATCCACCACCACAACTACCGAAGTTAACTTGCCTTTCATTGCAATGGGAACTGACGGAACTCCTAAAAACTTAATCCACACTCTTACAAGAGCAAAATTAGAAGAGTTAGTTGACCCTATTGTTGAAAAATCCGGTAAACCAATGCAACAAGCATTAGATGACGCTAAAATGAGCAAATCTGAAATTGACAAAATCATCTTAGTTGGTGGACCTACCAGAATGCCAATTGTACAAAAATTCGTTGAAAAATTCATAGGAAAACCAGTTGAACGTGGTATTGACCCAATGGAATGTGTATCCATGGGTGCTGCAATTCAAGGTGGAGTATTAGCTGGTGAAATTAAAGACATTGTTCTTTTAGATGTAACCCCATTATCCTTAGGTATTGAAACCTTAGGTGGAGTATCAACCACTTTAATCGAAAGAAACACTACCATACCTACCAAGAAAAGCCAAATCTTTTCCACAGCTGCAGATAATCAACCATCTGTAGATATTAATGTATTGCAAGGGGAAAGAAAAATGGCCGCAGACAACACTTCCTTAGGTCGTTTCCAACTTGTAGGAATTCCACCTGCACCTAGAGGCATTCCACAAATTGAAGTAACCTTCGATATTGATGCAAACGGTATTATCAATGTAACTGCTAAAGATAAAGGAACCGGTAAAGAACAAGCAATTACCATTACTTCCTCAACCAAATTATCCGATGAGGAAATTGAACAAAAAATCAAAGAAGCGGAAATGAATGCTGAAGCGGATGCAAAAAGACAAGAAGAAATCGAAATTAGAAACAATGCAGACTCATTAATTTACACTTCAGAAAAAACTTTAAATGAACTCAAAGATCAAGTATCTGAAGATGAAAAAACAAAAGTCGAAGACCTTGTTAAAGAATTAAGAGAACTTATAGCTGGCGATGATGTTGCTGCCATTAAAGAAAAGTCTGATGAATTATCTACTGTAATTCAAGAGATTGGTGCAAAAATGTACCAACAAGCACAAGCTGAAGCTCAAGCACAACAACAAGCTGGAGCTGACCCTAACGCTGGTGCACAAGACAACGATGATGACACAATTGATGCAGACTATGAAGTAAAAGACGATTAGATTAAATAATACAGTTTTATTACGTTGTTAGGTAAATAACAAAACAGAATCAGAATCAATAAATAAAACTAACAATAAGATAAAACTATTATTTTTTCTATCTTATTTTTTTAAAATTATTTATTAAGGTGAATAAATGGCAGACAAGCGAGATTATTATGAAGTTCTTGGAGTAGATAAAACTGCGGATGAAAAGACAATCAAAAAAGCTTATCGTAAATTAGCCAGAAAATACCATCCAGACGTTTGTGATGAACCAGATGCTGAAGATAAGTTTAAAGAAGTAAGTGAAGCTTATGCTGTCTTGTCTGATGATGAAAAACGTCAAAGGTATGATAAATTCGGTCATGCGGGAATGGATGGATTTACTGCAGAAGATTTCTATCAAAATGTAAACTTCGATGATATTTTCCAAGGATTTGATATTGGAAACATATTTGATATGTTTGGTTTTGGTGGAGGAAGTCGTAGCCGTGGAAGAACTGGTCCTCAAAGAGGTTCAGACATATACACAGAAGTGCCAATTACTTTAGAAGAAGCATTTGAAGGCTGTGACAAAGAAATTAAAATTACACGAAATGAATTATGTCCAACATGTAATGGATCTAAATCAAAACCTGGCTCTGATCCAAAAACATGCCCAACATGTGGCGGAAGTGGACAAATTAAAGAAGTTAGCAACACATTTTTAGGTCAAATGGTTAATGTAAGACCATGTAGGGAATGTGGTGGAACCGGTAAAATCATTACAGATCCTTGTGAAGATTGCCATGGTAAGGGAAACAAAAGAAAAAGTAAAACAATTAAAATTGAAATTCCTGAAGGAGTTAATGAAGGTAATCACCTAAGAGTTTCAGGTGAAGGAAACTGTGGTGATGCTCCAGGTCTTGAAGGAGACTTAATTGTCACAGTTCATATAAAAAGACATAAAAAATTCGCTCGTGAAGGAGATCATCTATACCTAGAACAACAAATCAGTTTCCCGCAAGCAGCGTTAGGTGATTTGATAAGTATTCCTACTATTGAAGGAAAAGAAGTCGAATTTAAAGTGCCTGCTGGAACACAAAGTGGAACTGTTTTCAAATTAAGAGGCCAAGGTATGAATTCCGTTAGACATACTGGCCGAGGAAACATGTATGTTACCGTGACTGTTGTTGTTCCTAAAAAACTAAATTCAAAACAAAAAGACTTGCTTAACAAATTCGCTGAAGTTAGTGGCGATGAAATTAAACATGTTGAAAAAGGACTCTTCGATAGAGTTAAAGATGCAATGAAATAAATTAGCTTCATGCTAATTTATCACTCTTTTTTTGAAAAACATATTTTACAAAAATCACCATAAAAATTAACTGTAGTTTGCTTGAATAAACCCTTAATTAAAATATAGTTAAATCAAAATCAATTAAAATAAAACTATCTACTTTTTATAAAAATTATCATATCTTTATAAAACTAATTATAAAAATAAAGTCATCTACATTTAATAAGTAAAATTAGTTAAAAAATAAAAAAAGTAGTGAGAATAAAATCTCACTAATTAACTGTTAAAGTTACAGTTTTACTTGCAGCCTCATAGGTGTTGTCACCATTATAATTTATTCTAGCTTTATATTTAGCTTTTTTAGCTAAATTAGTAATTTTGAAGGTGACTTGTCCTTTGCTGTTGGTTTTACCCTCGTATATTTTACCGTTTATAGTAAGATTAACTTTTAAACCAGATTTAAGGTGTGCAACACCATCATGTGATGATCCTACAATTGTAGATAAAGTAACTGTGTACTGTTTAGTTTTTACAGAAGCTTTGTAGGATTTGTTGCTTGCTTTGATTTTAATCGGTTTTTTAGCTAATTTAACACTAACGGATGCGAATGCACTGGTGTACTTGTCAGTTTCTTTGAAGTAGAAAGCCATAGTATATACTCCAGCTCTTTGCATATTGAGTTTATATGGAGTGAAACTACCATTTTCATTAGTTGTTCTGCTGTAAACTTTACTGTTTAATGCAAATTTGATTTTTGCACCACTTATTGGATTTCCATCAGCATCTAATAATTCAGTAGCAAAATAGATACCTTCTTCTCCAGCTTTTGTATCAATAGCATAACCTTCAATGACTAATTCACCACCAGTAACATTGAATTGGGATTCAACTTTAACAAGAGATGGAAGAACATTTAGAGTAATTGTAGCATTTGCTGGATTATTACGGACATCACCATCATATGTTAAATTAATTTGACCATTAGCTAAATCACTTATTTGGAAGGTACCATTTTCATCGGTTATAACAGTACCATTACCTTCAGCAAAAGCGTAATTAATAGTAGCATTTGATAAGACATTGCCTCTATCATTTATTAAAACACCTGCAATAGTAAAATTACCACCAACTTCTGTAATGGAAATAACTGAATTAATTCTAGCAGGATTGTTATCATGAACTATAGCATTGCCTTCATTCATTACACTTGCATCACCTAATAATAACCTACTAAATAAGAAGTTACCATAAACTGATGAAGCAGTGTCTTTAACATCTATTGTGTAATTTGCAGTGGTGTGAACATCATTGTTTATAATACTTGCATTACCCATAATAACTTTAATACCTACAGTTTCTACACCAAATCCTTCCCAAATAGATTCATCACCTACATTTGAACCAAAAGTAAGGACAGTGTTATTGATAACAGTTAAATCAGTTCCTCTGAAAGCAATACCAGTAGTATAATTACCTGTTAAAAAGACATTATTCTCAACAAGACTAGTTTTAACGTCTCCTAATGAGAAACCGAAAACGTTGTATGCATCACCATAAACTTCATTAAATGTATATCCAGCGTAAACATCAGCACCATTCATACCTGAATAGATAGCATAAGCGGAAGTTTCAGCTTTAACATGAATAGTATTATAATCAACTACCCCTGAAGCAGGACCTTCAATATCAATACCATTAGCATAATAATTACCTTCACAATTTATTTTATTACCATTAATATCGAAGTTTTCACCAGATATAATAATACCATAAATGTAAGAGTTACCTTTAGCATTAATATCATTAACTACAACTATAGCATTTTCAAAGCCTCTAAGGTCAACAGCGTAAATAGTATCAAAATCACCTACAACACCGACGTAATCAACATTTATTTCATTACCTACAAGGACTGGAGAATATGACTTTTCAATAACAATACCCTCGGAAACAGGAGATGATACCCAATTACCTGAACCTGCAGGTTCTTCACTCCAAGGAACATAACATGAAACCAGATTTAAATTAAACTCGTTTTCGCCAAATTCAGGAGTAGGTACATTATTTACATAAACTGCATAGTTTATACCTGTACCTTCAGTAGAACCTCGATAATAAATTTCATTATAGGCAACCATCAATTCAGAAACATCTACTGCATAAATAGCATAAGCATCTTTATCAACATTAGCAGCGATATTTATCAAGTTCCCATTTATAGAACCGATAGTTTCATCAGTAGTTAATGAAATACCTTTTCCCACAGTAGCAATAGTGTTGTTATTTATACTAGCAAAACCTTTAATAACTTTAACACCTACAGCTTCAACACCAAATCCTTCCCAAATGGACTCATTACCTTCTTCAGAACAGATTAAGAACATTTGATTTTTGTCAAAAGTTAAATTAGAACCTCTATAAGCAATACCTGTGGTGTAATTACCAGTAAGCTGAATATTATTGTCAACAACACATGCTACATCATCACCAATGGACATACCGAAGATATTGTAAGCATTACCAGAAATTAAATTGGAAGAATAATTAGCAGAAACACTAGCACCATTCATACCAGAATAAATAGCATAAGCGGAAGTTTCCGCATTAACTTTAATAATATTATCTTCAATTACTCCAGTAGCAGGACCTTCAATATCAATACCATTAGCATAGTAAACACCTGTAGAAAAAATTTCATTTTCTTTAACTGTAAAGTCATCACCAGACAAGATAAGACCATAAATGTAAGAATTACCATCAGCTTCAATATCGTTATTAGTAACTTTAGCACTATTTCCTGTGATATCTACGGCATAAATTGTGTCAAAATCACCGGATGCATCTGTATAGTCAACAGTTACCTTATTGGAATCAAAAATAGCATTTTCACAATCTTTAATTACAACACCTTCACTCATAGGACTGCTTACCCAGTTACCACTACCTGCAGGCTCTTCAGACCAACCAACAGGAACAGACATGAGTTCTGCACGTATTACATTCCCAGAAATGTTAGCATTTCTTGAATTAACTACACGAATAGCATTATTAATATAGTATCCATTAGTATTTCCAATATACTTAATATAAGAATCATATAAAATAAAATTGTCAGAGTTCTCTACATGAATAGGAATTGCTTCTGCACCATTTTGATCATCGTAAAATGTAATATCTACATCTGAAATGGCCACATCACTAGTAGGATTTTCCTCAAGTCCTCCAACATAAATAGAATTCACACCTTTATCTTGAGTAATTACTAAACTTTGTAAGATAACATTACTTGCATAAATTTCAATATTTGGATTTTTAAATGAAGCCTCTTCCCCAGTTAATATTATAGGACGCTCAACAACTAAATTTAAATCTTCAAAATAACCCTCGAATGCAAACTCATCAGCAGTAACATTTTCTTTAATTTTACCAGATTCATTAATATAATCACCGATATTTTCCGGAGTTATAACAATTTGAGAATCTGAATCATCATCACTTACTGCTTGATTATCTTGCTCAACAGCAAGTGTTTCATCAATAGTTACTTCATCATCAATAGCTACAACGTCAGCACCATCATCTGCAGCAAATGCATTTCCTACAGATAACATTACTAAACAAAGCATAATTAATGAAATAAGTAAAGTTTTAGTCTTAATATTTTCACCCCTATTTAATATATATTAAATAAACAATAGTCAATTATAAAAATTATCAAGTTTGTCGACTATTTAATATTTAATTTTATTTTAAAAATATTTAAATTTAATTAAATAAAAATTGAAAAAAAAGTAAAATAAAGGTTATTAATAACCTTATTTTTTAATTTGAATTGTATTTTTTATAGTGCAACCACTATATGTTGACTTTATGGTATGCTTACCAACTTTTAAGTTTTTAAGTGTTAAAGTAGCAACACCCTTATTATTGGTTTTGGCAGTGTATTTTTTGTTATCCATCTTAAATGTTATTTTTTTATTTTTTAGGATTTTACCATTTTTATTCACTAATTTAACAGTGAATTTGATGGATTTTGCCTTTTTCTTGGAAATATCTTTAGCTATTAAAGTTGGTTTAAATGTGATTGTATTGGATTTCTTCGCATTTCCGCATTGTGTTGTGATTGTATATTTACCAGCAGATAACTTTACGGAATATGTTGCATAACCATTCTTATCAGATACAACAGTCTTGGTTTTATTATTAATCTTGAATGTTACTTTTTCACCAACAACCGCTTTACCATCAGCACCAACAATTTTAATTTTATATTTCACAGTATTACCATAATAAACCGCATAGTTTTTACCGTTGGAAATAACAACAGGTTTGAAAACTTTCAAGGTAGCACTTGTGTTTGCATCATTATAATTATCCGCACCAGTTACTTCAGCAGTAATTACATAAGAAGCTACAGTTAAAGAAGCGGTATTATAAACCAATGTAGCAATACCATTTTCATCAGTTTTTGCACTGCCCATTAATGTCGCCCTATTAGCAGAATTTATACGGTTGAATTTAACATTAATTCCTTTAATAGGATTTCCAAGTTCATCAACTACATTTGCGATAATATTCGCTTTACTTCCCTGATCAACAGAAATATCCTTCATATCAATAACAAGATTGCTGTTAAGAACAGTTACTTTGATATTATATGTAGAAGATTTATAATTTTCTTTTGAAAGTTTAGCTGTGAATGAATATTGAGCTGGTGCATATGTTTCATCGAATTCATAAGTTGTTTTTGCAACCCCATTTGATACAGTAGCTTGTGCAAAATTATAATTATCAACATCGAAGAATTTTACAACAGCACCATCAATTTCTTTACCGAATGTTAAAATGAAATTGCCAGTACCTAAATATGGAACATTAACAGCAGAAATTGAAGGGACAGCAATGTATTTATAATTTTCAGAAACATTATTATTCTTTGAATTAGATACCGCTTTATTGCCTATAGTATTCTCACCAACCAAATAATTATTATAAATAATATTATTTATTGCATCACTATCAAGTAAAACGGCATATCCTTTAAGGGTTGTAATTTCATTATCTTCAATGGAATTGCTAGTGGAATTAGATTTAAGATAAACTCCTGCATTACCATAACCAAGGGAATCTAAATTCATAAAGGTAATTGCTTTACCATTACCATTAGCTTTAATCTTGTTTTTTGAAATTACATTATTTTTACCATTTGAAATTAAAACACCATAAACATCATTAGCATTTGCAACAACATCATTATTAGTTATTATGTTATCGTTAGAATCATATCCTATAATACCATAAATGACCTCTGCATTCAATGTAAGGTTATTATTTTTTACAGTTGATTTTTGAGACATTTCAAAGTAAATTCCATAGTTTACACATTCTGATTTTGCATTGATTACATTGCCTTCAATAAGTGTATCTTCAGATTCGTCTCCTATAATCACACCTTCTACACAATAAATTCCTTCAAGAGTAATTTGATTTGCTTTAAAGGTATTGTTTGTAGCTCCTTGGCCTTCAGGAGCAGTGTGTCCAGTATAATATCCTAAAACACCAACACCATAAATATAATTATCATTACCTTTCACGAAAACATTGTTGTTTGAAACAGTATTGTTATGGCAGTTGAAATATAAATCTATACCGACTAAAGAGTTTTGTGAGGATTCATCTCCAGTGGTTGAATATTTACTATCTAGATTTGAAGTGACTTTTACATCATTTCCAGAAATTAAATTATTTGATGAGTACAATAATAAAATTCCATATGTTTGATAAATTTCTGAAACGACATGGAATCCGCTAGTGCTAGGCTCATTACCATCAACACAATAAGTTGTTCCATTAATTACAAGTTCATTTCCATCCAAACAATAATTGGTACCATCAATCACCAATTCATTACCATCAAGGCAATAAGACACACCATTAATGAAAACTTCATTACCGTCAATACAGTATTTAGTACCATCAATAACAAACTCATTACCATCTAAACAATAAGTAGTACCATCAATAACAACCTCATTACCATCAAGACAATAAGACACACCATTAATGTAAAGCTCGTCACCATCAATACAGTATTTAGTACCATCAATCACCAATTCATTACCGTCAATACAGTATTTAGTACCGTCAATAACAAACTCGTTTCCATCTAAACAATAACTGGTTCCATCAATAACAACCTCATTACCATCAAGACAATAAGATACACCGTTAATGAAAAGTTCATTACCGTCTAAGCAATATCTAGTACCGTCAATTACAACCTCATTACCATCAAGACAATATGACCTGCCATTTATAACCAGTTCATTACCATCAATACATTTTTCAGGACTGAATTTATAAGCATCACCAGTACCGACAGTATTAACTGTGTTATTTGCAAAATTACATCTTTCACTAGAATATGATAATAAAGTAAATGTTAAGAAATCTCCTTCAGATGCTAGGTAATTATTCCAAACATCAACATCTGATGATTCTAAAACATAAACTGCATAAGCAGCTTTAGGATCATTAACAGAAATATTATTGTTCATTATTCTAACACCCGGAGCCTGATTAACAAAAATACCCCAAGCATTGACTCTTTCTGCATATTTATTAATAATTGTTAAATTTTCAATTAACACATTACCAGAAGTTACTTTGAATGTGGAATTGTAAAATATTGGATTTTTTCCTGTGATTTTTACAGGTTTTGTAACATATATCACTTCATTTGAAAAACTTCCGGAGAAACTTAAAATATCTCCATCATTGATTTCAGAGGTTAATCCACCATTATCATTAATGTAAGTACGAATATTGTCCGGAGTAATGGAGTGGGTTTTTCCTTTAAAAATGTAAGTTGGTTTTGAAGTATCAATAACCCCCGCAGGAGAGTTGATTAAACCTTCACCTATGATTGTATTTGAGTCATAATCAATTTCAGAGGAATCTGCTTGAACACCAGCAACATCAATCGCATATTTATTGTTAGTAGAAATAACATTATTTTTTATTGTTACATTTTTTGGCATTCTTGTTGAACTCAATTTTTCAATTAAAATTCCAACACCAGATTCGGAAGTAATGTTATTACCCTCAACTAACAAACCTGATCCTTCATCTTTTTCATAAATTCCAGATCCTGATTCAGTGAATACATCATTATTTCTAATAATTACATTTGAACCAGCTGCAACGATACCTCTACCTTTTAAAGTAACTTGAACTAAATTATTTTCAACAGTAGAATTGTCAATAGCTGAAATTCCAGCACCAGTAGAAATCACTTTAGCGCCACTAATCTCGTTATTAGCCACATAAGAACCATATGAAGCTACAATTCCATATTCCCCACCACTTTCAACACCAGGATGATTATAATCTGCTCCTGTAAGATTAATAATTTTATTCTTAACTATTGTGTTTCCATAACCTGCAGTAGAAACACCCCTATATCCTTTAATAACAGTGTTGGCTTCAATGGTATTGTTATTTCCCATTACCTGAATACCATATGCCCAAGAAGTAGGTAATACATTATAATGAACTAAATTATTGTAGATAGTGTTAAAATTAGAATTTCCTCCTTTTAATGGACCTCCAGAGTAGCTGGATAAATAAATACCATTTGCATCATCAGCTTCAACATGATTGTTTGCTACATAATTATAATGAGAACCACTAAGAATCAATGGAGGAGTGGACCTTGAATTACTACCATGTCCATAGGTAATTCCATAAGCTTTTAAATCATTGTCAGTTACATTATTATAATTAGCTCCATTAGCTACACAAATACAATATGAAGACCTGCCAGTATTAACTATATTACAGTCTTTAATTGTACAATAACTTGCAGAATTTAAAAATATTCCATAAGTTTCATCATTTGTATTTGCAATATTTAAACTAGCTATTGAACTTCCAGATGCGCCACTTGTCAATGTAATCATGGTATTTTTCATGTCATTACTGGAAGTTCCAATAATATTTACTTTTTTATCAAATGTGAATTTTGAATTTGAAAAAGAACCATTCAAATAAACAGTATCTCCAGAGTTCACCGCATTATTTATTAAATTTCCCTTGCTGTCAAAATATTTTGAATAATCATTCTGATTGATTGTGTGGGAAGCAGCAGTTAATTCCGCGTTATCTTCCGAAACATCAGATATTTCCAATATATCCGAATTAGCATTATCATTAGTTGCATTTACATCATCAGAAGCACTTACTACTCCGATGGAAAGTAAAATAATTAATAATAAAACTAATATGTTTAATTTTTTAATCATTATCATACCTCATCATTTTAAATTTAAAATAATATATGAAAGCTTAATTAAAATAAACTTTAAAATTTTTCTATTATATTATTATATTTAAAAAATAAGATATTTAAAAATAACTATAAAATAAAAAAAAAGTTGATGATTAAATTAATAATCATCATATTCATCATCATTTTTACGCCAGTACCCAGCTAAAAATATTGCAATTAAAATAATTACTGCAATAACAACAAATATTGGCATGCTTGATTCAGTTGCACTAGCTGATTTAGATGCAGATTTTTCAGAAAGTTCATAAGATTTAGCACCACTAGCACCAGACTCTCCAGAAGAAGGATCTTGAGAAGATTGTGAATCTGTAGCAGATTTTGCATCTCCAGTTGCGGATGGTTCAATACCAAAAGCGGTTTGACCACCATCATTTGATCCATCAGATTGCTGTTGAGAAGTATTATTAGTTAGAGTATTTGCATTTTTATTACCGTTATCAGATTGCCCATTGTTATCTCCACTTTGACCTTGATTACCATTTGAATTTTCATCCGCTTGATATAATGGGTCAGTGTTTGTTGCCTGAGCGAGAATTTCTGCAAATTTTTGCTTTTGAGCTGGGGTTAGTGAACTTAATTGAATAATTTCTGAATTCCAAGCAAGATTCTTACAAGTGTGGTGACAACATGCTACACCATAATCAATTACACTTTGCATATAAGTATCAACTAATTTCTGAACAGTACTTGAGTCTCCATCCCATATTCCTTGTTGAGCCATGTAAATCATCCAAGCAGTGGAAGATTGTGCACCCGCAGCAAGTTGGGAATTGGTTACTCCTGAATCAATTTTCATTATGGTATCGGCCAATTGATTACCTAGTTGCTTATTTAGATTGCCTCCACCTATTACAGTACTTGCATAGAAGTTTTGGAATCTAGATGCATATGAGTTCATTCCACCAGGAGTGTTAACTAATGCATTGTAATATTGTGGATTTAATAGCATACTTCTAACTTCAAATTCTATTTCTTCCTCATAAGTTCTTGAAATATAATTATTTTTGTTCCTGATATCGAAAAATGATGTATCAGGTCTAGCTTTACCAGACTGGTTTTTCAAAACATTTGCAGCATTATATAACCCTCCAAACCAATCATAGTAATCATCTGAATCGAATAATCTCCATGAACTGTCAAAGTTTTGAGTAACAACATCAACATTTTCAAGTAAATATTTATAGTTTTCTTTTTGATTATTAACTACAATATTACCTTTTTCATCAAGAGTCCATGAATAAGAAACTTTACTTAAATAAATATCCATAGCATACTCATTAACAGATGAAATACTCCAATCTGCAGTGTTTGGAATAAGGTTTGACATTCCTGTTCCTTCTAATACATTACCTGGAAGACCAAATAATCTATCCAAAGTAGGATTTTCTGCATAATGTTTTTTAACATAATTATTAGTTTCATCTTCACCAGTAGCATTTAAAGCTAAACTAACTGAAGTTAACATCCAAGTAATCCAATCTTTATTGTTTGTAACCATACTTGCAAATACGTCAACTCTAGGCCTATTTAAAACTGTACCATTTTCAAATGTTACTGTTAATTTTTCAAGAGGCAATTGCTCTACACCTAGAACCTTACCGTTATCTGCCCATACCGGTTTACAACCTAAAAGATACATAAATTCTGCAACACCAATACCTTCTGTTCTTGATATTTCAGTACCCCACAAGATTAATGAAGTTAATTCCGGCCATTTACCATGCTGTTCATAGTAATTTGTTAAAAGCATGTTGACAATTGTAACTGCAGACTCATATGCTGCTTGAGACGGCATTCTTGTTGGGTCAGATGCATAACCGTCATATCCTGTAGGAATTGAATCACCATAGGAAGGATCAGCGAATAATCCAGATTTTACATAACGTCCATTTAATGAAAGCATTAATGCATTCCATTCATTATTTTTTTGAATATTAGCAATAATATCTTCACAATAACAAGTTGAATTATATAAAGCTGTACCTTTTTTAATGCCTAATTGCTTATTCAAATCAATAGCTGAAGTGCCATTGACCAACTTGGAAACATAATCCTTTAAGAATGCTGTAATATTTTCAACTTCATTAGTATATTTGAAGTCTCTTTGCATATCTTTATAGAAACTTAATCCAGCTAATTTTGGATATAAGAATTCAATTAATTGGTCATAAACTTTTGTTTGAGAAGTGACGATTGTGACAACTTCTTCTGTTAATTCATAACCGGTTAATATTTTACCAAGGGTATGAAGACCGAATGTATTGAAATCATCTTCCATATCATCTAAATAATGGTGTAATTCATCTATCCATTCTTGGAAAGTTTCATTACTTGAGAGATTTCTAAAACCTAATTCTGGAGCTAATTCTAAAATCATATTTTTATATGATTCTGCATTAGAAGTTACGTTTAAGCTTAATTGTTCTTTATAGTAATTAATATAATTTTTTAATGTAGTATAATTACCATATAACTCAGATGATACCATTGCAGGAGTCATGTGAGTGATTAATAAAGCAGAACTTCTATCTCTAGCAACCATTGCTTCACCAGGGTTAGATACAATATAAGGATAAACTGTAGGAATTAAAGATAATTCAAATGTCCAATCTCCCGGGAATGCACCTAGATTAATACCAGGTAACCATTCTAAAGTTCCATGAGTTCCCATACTAACAATAGCATTGATATTTGCGGTTTTTTCCATCCATTTATAAAATGAAACATATTGTTGATGAGGAGGAATAACTAAACTGTGATAATCTTGAACTTCCTCCCAACCTCTACTTGGCTGGAAAGTGATGAAAACATTACCGAACCAAACACCAGGAATTACTATATATTTATTCTTATATACCATTGCAGGACCTAAATTATCTCCCCAATAGCTTATAAGATCATTGTATAATTCATCCCTAATATCTGAAGTTAAATATTCAAAATCTTCAAGTGATATCAATTGATGATGTTCCATTAAGGTATCCCAGTTTTCCTCAACATATTTTTCAAGCAAACCGCTTGCCCATGAACCTTTATTGTTCATGTCAAATATGATTTGAGTCAGATTATATAATGAAATGATTTTTTCAACGGTTCCATTGATTTTGTAACCGGTAGTTGAATTGATAAGAATCTCATAAGTATTATTATAGTAATTTAAATACTCCACAGATCCGCCAATATCATAACCTTGAATATATAACTGAACAAGTAACTCATAAGCACTATAAAATACATCCAAATAAGATGCACCGATTTCGGCTTTACCTGGAGGGTAATTATAAAGCATTACAGCAACTTTTTTATCAGAATTATTCAAATCATGCAAATCAGCCCATTTACAATTCAATTGAACCATTTTGTCTACACCATCCTGAATCACATGAGATTTTCCTAAACTATCAACCCAAGACAATGCGACTTGACCAAATACTCCTTCAAAACTTGGATAAGTAACCATATATGTCCATTCAACTTGAGGTCCTAATTCACTGTTGTAACTGTATTCTGAAATTTCAACAATTCCTTTTAATACATGCAAATCGATATCTGTTAAATCCGGCTCTGCAGTACCATTAGCATAATCTAATGACCAACTGCATAAGGAATTAATAGCAGATATTCCAACAGTTGAAAGATTTGCTATTTTATTCAAAATTGAAGACATTGGAGGTTGAGTACCGGTTTTAAATACGTTAAATGCTGGCCTACCATTTGCTTCATAACCCCTAATTAATGCATCAGATACTTCTTCACCACCATAATAGGAAGCAATTGCTATAAAAGGTTTATTTGGTTTAAATTTAGCAATATAATCACTTTCAAACTTTTTGAAGAGTGCTGTTGGATCTAAAACATTAGTTAACCATTCCACATAATTTTCAGTCATCCAATTTAAACTACCGTCTGAACTATGTGTATAACCCGGATTTTCACGAATCCACTGATTAATTAAAATTCCTTCTGGAACTAATGTATACATTCCTAAATCAGGATGGTAAAATCCACATTCCGGAGACATTAACGGAGCATTATTTTCATCAAGTGTTGGATCAACATATTTAGATGGATTAATTAAGTAGTACACATAATCTAAATAGTTTTTCATGTTACTTTGTAAAATATCAGATTCTTCAATATCACGAGCTTGGAAATAAGAACCAATATAAGTGTTTTCAATGGTATCAAAAGTATTGTTAGCTGGTGAAGCCCCCACAATGTGTATACCTGTATTATTTAGAATTTGCTGTGAGAACACACTAAAGGTATATGCAACATTATATTTTGCATTAGCGGGAGATTTCGCCAAGAGTTCTTTTAAATATTGTCCAGTAAGAACACTATATGCTGATTCTGAAAACATGTCAATATGCATAAAATTAGCATACTCAACCAACCATGCACGAGATTTATCAAAATCGGTAGTACTGATATAAGCCACCCTTCTTGACATATTCATTAATAAATCAACTTTTTCATTGTGGGAGTTATAATCTACTAATAATAATATATCCGGAACAAACATTACTCCATTTATATTTACAGTACCGCTTTTCTTAGTGAAATCTACATCATTCAGTTTAATAGGTTCATATGTAGAATAACTAATTTCTAAATTATATTTATTAGAACCCAAATTTTTAATTGCAACATTACCCTTTGAATCAGTTGTATGGGTTGAAATTAGCTTATTATTTGAATTATAAACTTTAACTGTAGCTCCTGCAAGATTAAAGCCTTCCTCATCCCAAGTGTTACTTGTTTTATTAAAAGAATCTTTTACATTAACATTAATAACATTATCATTGGCTGTCAATATCTGATTATCTATATCTGAACTTTGAAGAACATTATTGTACTGCGTTATCGAATCAACGCTTGAAGAATCATCAATCATGCCAGATATCGTCTCATTATCAACTGCAAATGCACAACTTACAGAAAATAGAAGCAATAATGAAATAATTAATGTAAACATAATCCGCTTATCGAACATTTTCGTATTTTCACCTCCTTTTACCCAATGAAATATAAAGTAATAGTAATATGAAAATTTACTATAAGTTTAAATTTGATTTGAAAACATATAAAACTTGCTGAATACAAGTAAAATTTAGAAAAAAAATTCAAGTTTAAATAGTATACATTTAAATAGTTAAATAACTAAATAAGATTTGCTATTATATTGAGGTGATAATATGCGAAAGAGTATGATAGGTATAATTATATTATCTATAATCTTAGTCGGAATGGTTATCCCAGCTACTTTTTCAGCTAACGATAGCCAAGTTGTAATTACATATGGTGAGACAACTCATCATAATGCAAATTATAAGAATACTGTCGATGACTTTTTTGAACAACAAGCACATGTTGATATGTACAAAGTAAATTCAAAAATAATCACTGCAGATCAAGTAAATAAAATTTCAACTTCAATAACTGGAAAAACTTATAGTTCAGATCAAATATTCTCATCAGCACTTGTTGATTTGAATGAAAATGATAATCTTGAAGTCAGTGTTGATAAATCAAAAATCACCACAATAACAGGAGATATGTACATTTCAGCATTAAAATCAGCAGGAATCACAGCAGGCCATGTTTACGTAACAAGTCCTGTAACTGCAACTGGTGAATCAGCATTAGCTGGAATAATGAACTCTTATGAAGAAATTACTAATGTTAAAATTCCAGAGCCTGTAAAAGAAGCAGCTAACAATGAAATTTACACACAAGCAGAAATTGTAGAAAATTCCAATGTTACTGCAGAAGAATTAACAGAATTAGTTGATGATGTAAAAGAAACTGTGAAAGAAGATAATGTTACAGACCACCAAACAATTGTAAATATTATTAACAATTACACAGTTACAAACAACATTAACATTACAAATAGTGATGTAGAAAACCTTGCAACAAGTATTGAGCAAATTCAAAATGTTCAAGGAGATATAACTAACTACACATCTGAAGTATCAGACATATTTAACAATACTACTGATACAGATTCCGTAAAAGGATTATTTGATGGACTATTTAACTAATAATAGTCCATATATTTTATTTTTAAAAATCTACTTATTTTAATAATATTTTTTGAATGGTATTTATGAAATGGAAAATTGGCAATGTAAAAATCGATAATCAAGTTGTTCTAGCACCTATGGCCGGAATATGTGATTCGGCATTCAGAAGAATTGTTAAATCAATGGGGTGCGGACTAATTGAAACTGAAATGGTTTCAGATAAGGCAATAATGTATGATAATTATAAAACTAAAGAAATGCTTTATATGACTGAAGAAGAAAGGCCAATTTCCCAGCAAATTTTTGGAGCAGAAGCAGAATCATTTAAAATAGCTTCAAAATTCATCTATGAAAATATGAAACCAGATATAATTGACATTAATATGGGATGTCCTGTAAAAAAAGTTGCCATTAAAAGTAAAGCAGGAAGCGCACTTTTAAAAAATCCAACAAAAGCTGAAGAAATTGTTAAAACTGTTGTAGATACAGTACCAATTCCCGTTACTGTAAAAATTAGAAGTGGTTGGAGTAAAAATAGCATTAATGCACTTGAAATGGCAAAAATAGTTGAAGATGCAGGTGCTTCAGCCATAACTGTACATCCGCGTACTAGAGAGGATCGATATGATATTCCTGCAGACTGGTCTTTAATAAAACAAGTTAAAGAAGAAGTTTCAATACCTGTGATAGGCAATGGAGACATTTGGACCTGCTATGATGCTAAAAGAATGCTTGATGAAACTGGTTGTGATGCAATAATGATTGGAAGAGCCATTAGGGGAAATCCATGGCTTGTAAAGCAATGCATCGAATATTTAGATGAAAGAAAAGAACCCGAACGAGTAGGTGCGGAAGAAAAAATAAATATGGCAAAAAAACACGCCGAATTATTAATTGAATTAAAAGGCGAAGAAATAGCTATTCCCGAAATGAGAACACATGCCGCCTATTATTTAAAAAATCTTCCGGGAAGTTTTGAGATTAAACCGAGAATTTTCAAGGCAAATACCAAAGAAGAATTATTTAACTTATTAGATGAATATTTAACATCATATAAAGAACATAGGAAAAATGAATCCAATTAAATCATTTTTCTCAATTCTTCAAGATTTAAACGAATAAATTCCTTATATTTTGGATCCGCTAATATCTTAAATTGTTTTTTGTTTGTTCTTTTGTAAGCTTCATTCATTATACCTTGCAAATCCACAATATCGCTAGAAAATACAATATCTAACTTTTTTTTATGATTATCATCTAAATTGTTCGCATATGCCCGAACTTGTGGTTCAAACTTTTTTACTAAATTTGAATTTTTTTTAGCCATTCTTTTTAATATAAAAGGCGGAGCTAATTTTAAAAAATCCTGAAATTCCAAAACATCATCACATGTAATTTTTTCCATGAACATTCCTCCTCTTAATCATCAATGACAAAAATCAGATGGATTACACACCCATAATTAATTGAACCATGGTTTCAGCGCCAATTGTAATAGAAATTAACACCATGATTCCTGAAATAGCCATTGCAATAATCCAAATACCAATATTCCACTTTAAAACTTTAGTTCCATCTAAACTATAAATAGGAAACAAGTTAAACGCTGCTAAAAAGCTATTAACAGAAAATCCAACAGTAGAAATCAAATATATTAAATTGAAAATTTCTGAGTATAATTTAAAAGGATACACTAAAGATGCGATTGCTATAAATATTAATCCAAGTACCATATTTGCCATTGATCCGGCAATTGAAATTCTACCATTTATTTCATCAGTGCAATGGTCTGAATGAATCTGAACTGAACCCGGTGATGCAAATACGACTCCGAAAAATGATGTAACAAATGCAATTAATAAACCCAAAGGCCACAATTTAAATTCAGCATGACAATCATATTTCATTGCTATGTATTTGTGCCCTAGCTCATGCGATATAGACCCTATCGCTACCCCAACAATAATAATAGGTAAAATTGAAATGAAACGATGGGCATTTAGTCCTGCAGTTGAAATTGCAAAACAAATTACAAGCACGATAAATGCAATTATTAAATCTCTCATTTCATCCTTTGTTAATTCAATCATAATATTAAATATCAACCTTTATATTTAAATTTTTTTCTTAAAGCGATTGCACAAACAAAGAATTTTAATTTTTTATAATAACCGAAATAAACTGAACAAACGAATATTTAAAGATAAATAAATAAAAAACAATCAAATCTTAGCCTGAAGCAATGAATTTTTAGCAAATTATAT